>Ga0163144_10013023_pt1 | contig 17396 bp, 19 predicted proteins | sample OliLak19BULKMAT1_FD_123175 | JGI IMG/M metagenome (GOLD analysis project Ga0163144, IMG submission 123175) | Freshwater microbial mat bacterial communities from Lake Vanda, McMurdo Dry Valleys, Antarctica - Oligotrophic Lake LV.19.BULKMAT1 | ecosystem: Environmental > Aquatic > Freshwater >...
GCGCTGACCCGGATGCCGGTGCCGAGGTTGGTGGGACATGCGGTGAGATACCCGAGATCCTTGCTGACGGCGTAGTCCAGCCGACCTTCCAGTTCCGAGTCGAGAGCATCGATCGCCGCGTAGGCCTGTTTCAACTGAAGACCGGGGAAAATCGCCTGCATCCTCAGGTGGTCCTCCTCGTTGATCATCACGCACAGGACCTCCTGGTGATTGAAGACGATTCCTGAGCCGGGTCCCTTCGCAGCATGTTCCCGGCTGATGAGGTGCCGCTCGACCAATATCTGCTTGTCCAAAGCGTCAAGCGTATCCATCGAACCGGCGAAACGGTCCGCCATGGCGACCGTCGCTTCGATCGCGGGGCGGAGGACTTCGAACGCGCGGACACGTTCGGCTTTCTTGGCAAATCCGGGAAAAGCAAAGCCCCGGATGTTGCGAGCGAGACGGACACGGCTGGAGAGGACGATCTTGTCGTTCGGACCAGTCCTGCGACTGAAGTCCGAGGGCTTGCTGAGAAAATTAATCAATTCCATGAGCTCAAGAAGCGGCCGGAGTGCTGCTCCGGGGCGCGATCTGGCGGATCTCGTCGCGGAGATTCGCCGCCAGCTCAAAATCTTCCTGTTGAACGGCTTTTTCCAAACGTTTCTGAAGCGACTTCAGACGTTCCGATGAATCGGTCTTGGTCCTCAACGCAATGGGCATCTTGCCGACATGGCGGGTGCCCTTGTGCATGGTCTTCAAGAGACCTTCGAGTCCGTCGGCAAAAGTGTTGTAGCACTCCGGGCAGCCGAGGCGGCCATTCTTCTTGAAGTCCGCCTGCGTGAATCCGCACGTCGGGCATTTCAGCTCGTCCACTTCTGCGGCCGTGGGAGCAGCCAAGCCCGTCGTCGAAGAATCCTTCTCCCCCGAGATCCCAAGGAGAAGATCCGCGAACGAAAAGCTGCCCGCGTCATTGACGCCCTTCGCCTTTGCGCATTCATCGCAGAGGTCCACCCGTTGCATCTTGTCACCGACAATCTGCGTGAAGTGGACCTTCGCGGCGTTTTGCTTGCACACCATGCACTGCATAAAGTCAGGGGTATATCGGCTCGCCGCTTTGCTTAGTCAAGGAACGGTAGGCGGTTATCAGCTTGTGGGTCGTGGCGCCGGGCTTGCCGTCGCCAATGATCCGACCGTCCACTTTGGTCACGGGAATGATCTCCGCCGCCGTGCCCGTGAGGAAGCACTCGTCGGCATTGAAGATGTCGTATCGGGTCAAGTTGGGCTCGGTCACTTCGATGCCCTGCTGTCGGGCAAGATGGACGACAGCGGCCCGCGTGATGCCGTAAAGGGCACCGGCGGACAACGGCGGCGTGAACATCTTCCCGTCTTTCAGGATGAAGATGTTGTCACCGGTGCATTCGGCGACATAGCCCTCGGAGTTGAGCATGATCGCTTCTTCGACCCCTGCGTTGTTCGCCTCGATCTTGGCCAAGATGTTGTTCAGGTAGTTGAGGGACTTGATGGCCGGGTTCACCGCGCTGTGGAGATTGCGCACAGTCGGAACGGTCACGATAGCCATGCCGTTCGCATACATCTCCTCGGGATACAGCTGGATAGTGCCGGCGATTACGATGACGGAGGCCAGCTTGCACTTGTTGGGGTTGAGCCCAAGCGTTCCAACCCCGCGGGTGATGACGAGACGGACGTATCCGTCGCGGATGTTGTTCTCGCGGCACGTGTCCACGACGGCCCTGCAAACTTCCGCATGTGTCAACGGGATTGTCAGCAGGATCGCCTTGGCGGAACAGAACAGGCGGTCGATGTGTTCCTTCAGCTTGAACACCCGGCCGTTATACGCGCGGATCCCTTCGAAAATGCCGTCTCCATAAAGCAGCCCATGATCGAACACGGAGATCTTCGCGTTCGCTTCGTCGTAGAACTTGCCATCGATGAAAACCTTCATTTGCTGGTGCAGAAGGTAGGTGAACTCCTCCGGGGGCTGCAACTGGCGAGTAGGTGGAGCCTCACGGGGCCGATCCGAAATCCGCAACACCGGCTGGGATGGCGTCGCAACTACGAAGCCACGAGGGGAACAGCGGTGATCCAATTGGTGTCTCCGAATTTCGCGGGAATCGCTTTCACGGCTCGTTGCGCAGCCGTCTCACCGTCGAAGAGCGCAAACGTCGTCGACCCGCTCCCAGACATGAGCGACACAAGTGCCTGGTGGTGGAGGAAAAATTCCTGGAACACTTCGAGCAGCGGATACTTCGCGAGGACCGGCGCTTCCAAAGAGTTGTAGAGCAGGCCGCACGCTCGAGACAGGTCCCCTGACCGCAGAGTTGCGATCAACTCCGATGCGCGACCCGGCCGGCCGTTCAGCGCCACCGGATACTTCACGAGTTCCTGATAAGCCCAAGGGGTCGAGACTCCAAAGTTCGGACGGACCAGCACGATCCAGACGCCTGATAGGCAGGAAAAAGGATCCAAGACGGTGACTTTCTCGCCTCGTCCAAGGCCCAAAGCCGGTTTGGACCTAAGAAAGAAAGGCACATCAGATCCCAGCCCTGCCGCGATCTCCACCAAAGCCGCATCGGTCAGAGGTCTCCCGAAAAGCTCGTTCAGGCCCAAGAGGGTCGTGGCCGCGTTGCCGCTGCCGCCGCCCAGGCCGGCCGCAGCAGGGATTCGCTTGTGCAGGTGAATCCGAGCCCCTGCCCTGCCGCACCGAGCGGAAAAAGAATTGGCCGCTTTGACGACGAGGTTAGACCCGTCGAGCGGCAACGAAGGATCGCTGCAGGTGAACTGAACGCCCCGGTCGGCGACAGAGAACGACAGTTCGTCGTAAAGTCCAACAGGGTGCAGGAGGGTCTCCAGCTCATGAAATCCGTCGGAACGCTTCCCAAGGATGTTGAGAAGCAGGTTGACCTTGCAGCCAGAGCGGAGAGTCAGGGACATCGGCAAAAAGAAAGGCGCCAACGTTGCCGTTGGCGCCATTTGGAAAACGGGATCTTATTCGAAAACCTTGAAACGGCTGCCGGGAATCATGGGAGCGACATCGCCTCCGCTAAACCCGAACGACGTGTCGGTGGCGAACAACTGGTCCGCGAAGAGCCCCGGCTTGTAGCTCGACGGGTAGACAGGATTCACCGGGTAGTATTTCGGGGCGTAGCTTGGGAACGGGAAGGTGGCGACTTCGATGGCGCCGTAGAACGTGCGGGCAACGCTGCGATTGAAGCCGCGAATCACGCCGGTAGTGGCACCGACGTCCGGATTGTCGAAGAGCGAATGCTGCTCTACAGAGCGGCGCATTTCACCGCCGCGGAGGAATTCGGTAACGTTGTTCAGGCCCCGGCCAAGCTTGGCCTCAGGACCCGCGCAGCCGACGCCGAACGAGGCGGCTGCAATAAACAGGGCAACTAGTGGGAGCGATTTGCGCATATCAGTCAGGAGTTGTTTATGGAAGATGTCGGCGTGCGCCGACCGAAGTAAAGACAGAACTAGTCCAGGTCCATCACTTCCAAATCTTTCTTCCGATCCCGGCGGTGCCAGATCCAAGCGACAACCACACTGAGTTCATACAGCACCATCAGCGGAGCCGCCATCAGCAGCTGGGAAACCATGCTTGCGTCCGGTGTCAGGATCGCAGCGATTACCAACGCCACGATGATGAAATATCCGCGGAACTTGTTCAGGCTGCGGTAATCGATGAGCCCGATTTTGACCAAGCTCAGGATGACGATCGGAAGCTCGAAGCTGATTCCCATCCCGATCATGAATTTGCAGATAAATCCGAGATACTCCTCGGCCCGCCACAAGTCGGACTTGAAGCCCGCCCATTCGGCGAACTGCTTTGAAAACTCGAGCGTGATCGGCAGGACCAGATAGTAGCAGAACAGAACTCCACCAACGAACAGCACGACTCCGAACGCAAGTGCACGGTAGGTGAAGAGCTTCTCCGTCCGCCGCAGAGCGGGCACGACGAACTGGCCGACAAAAAAGAGCACGAAGGGCGATGCCAACCCAATACCACCGTAGAGCGCGATCTGCATCACCACCATGAACGCGCTCATGGGACCCGTGTTGATGATCGTGATCTCGGTCCAGTCAACCGGCGGTCTCTCGCCGGTCACATCCACCGTCAGGAGGCGGTTGGTGCTCGAACCCGAGACCAGTTGGGTGAAACCAAGCCGGGCAACTGTGGTTTGATTGGATCCAAAATCGATTCCCGGAAACCGGTTGGTCTCGAGTTTGAAGCTGGTGAGTTTGGTGTTCCCAAGGGCCACAAAAACCGTCGGACCGCCTTCATCACGGCTAATCCGCTCCGCCGCCTCCAAAGGATGCTTCAGCCAAGTGATGATGTAGTTGGCCGCCACCAAGCAAACCACCATTCCGATCAGGATGGCGGAAACGCTGCGGATGATGGTCCATCGCAGATCCTCCAGGTGATCCAAGAACGACTTGATCGGTCCACCGCCTTCCTCGTCGGGAGGCTCGGGAGGATGGGGATCAGGTTCGTTGACGTATTCCGACACGGCGTGCTTTCAGGGGCTTTGGATGCAAAACAATCGCCGGGAGGCGGGGTGAACTCACCTCCCGGCGAAATCTACCGCACAACTAAAGTGTGCGGGAAAACAGGGTTTAGTGCTTGGGCTCGGTCGGTGTAGCCGAGGACGCTGCAGGGGTGGTGTGTTCCGGGGCGGGCACAGCCTTGGCCACGGGTTTGACCGGATCCTCATCGATGGCGCGGGTGAGATCGTTGGTGATCTCGTTGCTCGCCTTCTTGAATTCACGGATTCCCTGTCCGAGGCCCTTAGCCATTTCGGGCAGCTTCTTCGCGCCGAAGAAAATCAACAGGACGGCCATGATGAGAATCGCTTCCCACATGCCGATGAACGCCAAACTTGCAGTATTCATGATCATAACTTTCTAACCACACGATGCCATGCGGCATCTGGATGTAAAGATTGCTCACCGAAGACGAAAACCCGTCAAAGGCGCAATCAACGGCTACCGACCCAATCACTGAACTTGGAACAACTGTTCCGACAGTCGCGCCGCAAATTGATTCATCCGCCACCAAAGAAAAATCGGGCACGCCGTGAAGCATGCCCGATCTCAAAGCGGTTCAACCGGTTCTCAAGGAAGAACCAACACGAACTCGCTGCGGCGGTTCTTGGCGTAGGCGGCGTTGTTCTTGGCCGAATCGACAGGGCGGCTTTCGCCGTAGCTGATCGTGTGGACGCGTTCGGCAGGCGCACCGGCGCCGATGAGGGCTTCACGGACGGCCAACGCCCGGCGGTCACCGAGAGAAAGATTGTAGCTCTCAGTGCCGCGCTCGTCGCAATGGCCTTCGACGAGCACGTCGTGGGTGGGGTTGGCCTTCAGGAAGGCGGCCACGGTCTGGACCTTGCCCATGTCCTCACCCTTCACGATGGCCTTGTCCAAGTCGAAATGAACGGTCTCGCTCTTGAACTTCTCGGAGTCCTTGGTGCGGGAATCCAAGTTGCCGGAGTTTGCGAGTGGCGTGCCCGTGCCATCTCCGGCCGCCGGAATGGTCGTTACGCCTGTTCCAATCGCACCCGCACCACCATCGAGCGGTATTCCCCGATTCGGATTCGATGGGCCGGTGCTGCCTCCACCCATCTGCCCATAGGGCAGCGGCGTCACGCCACCGGGTTTCTTCTTACAACCGACGGATCCGAGGGCCAGAACGGCGCAGAGGCAGGTTACTGAGAGCAGAGACAGGCGTTTCATGATGTAGTGCAAATTGCGATTGGGAGATGGATTAGCGAGCCCAAGCAGGCTGGGAGCAACTCCCCGAGAGTCTGGGCAAATCTTTTACGTGCTTCGTGGGCACGTCAAGGAGAGACAAGGTTCTTTGTCCACCAACCCGTTTCGTGAACATGACGACCCGCGAATTGGCACCCCAGACGGGATCCTCGCCTTCAACGAGCGGAACGGCCGAACCGCCGGTAGCCGGCACGGTGCAGATCTGGAAGCCCCCCATCTGGGCGGTAAAGACGATCGTTTTCCCATCCGGAGACCAATCAGGTTCGGTCTGGTTCGCGACTCCCACCACATTCATCCGGCGCATGGCACCGCCGCTTGCGGATACCTGGTGCAAGGTCGGCCGACCGCCGTAGCGGGAGGAAAAACAGATCGTCTGGCCATCAGGCGACCAACATGGGGACGCCTCGTCTTCCTTCGTCGTGGTCAATCGCTTGAGTCCGCTGCCGTCGGTGCCCATGACGTAAAGCTCAGGGTTGCCGTCCTTGCTGAGGATGAACGCGACACGTTTGCCATCGGGCGAGACCGCCGGGCTGTGATTGGACCCAGGCTGGGACGAGAGGATGTCGCGCGCTCCGGAGGTCAGATCCTGCTGGAGAAGGAATGGTCCCCCGCTCTTCCACGAGGCGTATATCAATCGACGCGTTCCCGGAACCCACGCCGGCGAACTGACGAGCGAACCGTCGCGGGTGATCAAGGTCGCGTTGTTCCCGTCGAAATCGGACACGCCCACTTCCTGAGTGCTCCCCCGCTCCACCTTGTAGGCGATCTTGGAGCTGAAGATCTTCACCTTTTGCCCGTAGATCTGCTTCAGGAGGTCATCGGCGAACGCATGCGCCTGCTGCCGGATGCTGCCGCCGGAATACTTCTGGCCAAAGAGCTGGTTCTTCTGGGCGTCGAGGAGTCGCCCGGTCAGTTCCCCGTTGTTGGACCCGGAGACGGCGAACTTCGCCTTGTCGGAACCGACGAATTCAAACCCGGCGACATAGAGATCGAACATCAGCACGGCCTCGGCATCGCCGGTGAAGCCGGTCAAGCTGATGGGAACGGCCTTTGACGGATCGGCCCAGCGCTGAATCACTAAAGACTCATCAGCAGCCATTAAGGCCGACGTGACAAACAAGGTGATTAGGTTAAAAACTTTTTTCATCCGGTGCCTCTTCGTGAATTCAGATTAAACTCGATCGTATAGGCGCGCTGGGATTCAGCCGCGCCCTCGGGAAATTTGCCGAATTTATGCTTCAAGACGTGCTTCAACGCGTCTTGGACAGATCGATCCATCAATCGATCTCCCGATGGCCGGACTATGGTCGCGCGTAACACGCGACCTTCGCTGCTTATCGTAACCTCTACCTTGGCGACTGAAATGTCGGACGAAGCTTCTTTCGGCTCCACCCAGAGACCATCCAAAACACTGACGACAATCTGACCATAGTTGGCGAACGCAGGTCCACCACCCCCAACTCCCGGCGAAAGCCCTATCGTCGTCTTGCTGCCCGTCCCGACCTGCACAGCCGTGCCTGCTCCGCGCACTGCATTGGCCAGAGCGTTGCGCCGCTGGTCCGCCTGTTTTTGGGCTGCGGCTTCTGCGGCTTGGACGGCCAACTTCTCCGCGCGCGCCTTCTCATCGGCCGCTTTGTTCGAATCCCGCTTAACGACTTGGCCAAGATCGATCGGAGGCCGCACCGCCGCAGTCTTGGGTGCGGTCTTCTTCGGATTCCGATCGATCGGATTCAAGACGACGGTCTTCTTCTTTGGATCCGGTTTGACCGGCAGTTCGGCCGCCACATCCGGGCGAAGCTTCTCGGGTTTCGGAAGGACGATCTCCGGTTCGGGTTCCCGGACGGGCGGAGTTTCGCGGCGAGCGACCGGGGGCGGTTCGACCGGCTTGGCCGGAGGCGTCACGACAGGAGGTTTTTCCTCAGCCGGACGGGAAACCGGAGGCTGAATCTGCTGAAGCGGCGGCTGCGGCGGAGCGGGTGCCGGAGGCTGGGCTTCGGGTGAACCACCGCTCGTCTTGTCATCGGTGAGCGTCGCCGTGTCGACCATCGTCATGACCGGCACATACTCGTCGTCGACTTTTCGGCCGGAGAACGCCGTCGTCAGGATGAGCGTCAACGCCACCGCCCCGTGCATGACGGCCGATCCGAACAGACATTTTTTTTGGAGGCGGTTCATGCGCGGATCATTCGTTGGCCGTCTGCGGGGCGACCTGCGTGATGCCGTTCTTCATGCACATCCCGAGAACCTTGGCCACATGGTCCCACTGGGCCGTCTTATCGGCCCGGATGTTCACGACGATCTTGGGATTCAGTTTGTGCTCAGCGACCAGCTGGATTTCCAACTGGTCCATCGTGGCGGCGGCTCCTCGGTAACGTATTGTTCCGGTGGCCCCGACCTCGATGGTCCGGATGTCGGTCTTCTTCACCTGCTGGGGGGTGTTCAATTTGCCGACCGACGGCAGCTGCAGGTTCATGCTCTGCTCCAGCAGCGGCCTTGTGATCACGAAGATGATCAGGAGCACGAAGGCGAGATCCATCAACGGCGTGATGTTGATCTCGTTCAACGTGACCAGATGATTTTTCTGGGAGGCTCGGCGCATGGCGTCAGTTCATTTCCCCGACATCAGACCCCGGCCCGAACGGCATGGACACAACTCCGGCGCGAAGTTGTTCACAGGCTGTTCACATCGTTTCCGGTCAATGTTCATCGGGTCAAAACGCGGACTTCGGGATCACTCGTCCTTCAGATACTCGGTCTCCATCTTCGACACCAGCTCCTGGGCGAAGTTGTCCAGCTCGACCGTCTGCACGCGGAGGTTATGCACGAGCCAGTTGTAGCCGAACATCGACGGCAACGCCACCAGCAGGCCCGCGACCGTCGTCACCAGCGCGGCGGACACGCCCGGCGCCATCGTCGCCAGGTCGGCGGAACCCTTCGCCGCCACGTCGGCAAAGGTGATCATCACGCCCCAGACCGTGCCGAGCAGGCCCATGAACGGCGCGCCGCTGACGGCGATCGCCAGGAGGATCAGGCCCGACTCCAGCTTCAGGGCCTCGCGGGCGACAGAGTTCTCGATGGCGCGTTTGACGTGTTCCATGCCTTTGAGAGTGACGACTTCAGCGCGGACCTCGCCACCCTTCTTCAGACGGGCATCCAACGCGATTGCTCCCTCGTTATAGACGGCGAAGAGGGGGCAACCCTCCGCCTGGACACGCCGGTCGAAAATGCCGAGGACCTTCGACTGTCCCCGGTATTCCGTTTCGAAGAAGCCGTTCAGGTTCTTCGCGCGGCGCATCTGCATGACCTTCGAGAAGAGAACGGACCAGGAAAAGATCGAGAACAGGAGCAGCAGAACGAGGATCACGATGCCCTCGATCGGGGCTTTGGAGATCACATACCAGAGCCCTGCGCCGCTGGCCAAAATAGGTTGGAGTTCGATCATTGAGTCAGCCCGGAACAGCTACCGGAAACGAGGCCAGCGAGTGTGTAGCCGGCGCTCCCGCACGGGTCAAAGGCATTGTGTTCACAAACCGCCGCCTGACGGCGGAATGACGAATACGGGAGGCCAATTGCCAAATCGGACGCCGTCAGCACATCACCCAAGAACCGGCTGCCTGTCTCCTTTTCGGATCTGGATCTTCGCCCTTCGTCATTCGCGTCGGCCTTTGTCCTTCGACCTTCGTCATTGAGACGCCCTCTTTCGTCCGGCATCGTCGATCTCGAAATGAGTTCCCCCGCAGGCCCACGCCGCAGCCCCTTCCGTCTCCAGGAGACGGGGCTCATCTTCGTCATCCTCATCCTCGGCGCGCTCATCGCCGGCTTCGGGGGCAAGGTGCGCCAGCCGAGGCTCGAAGCCGGTCCGGACGGAAATCCCCAACGCGTGTTTACCACCAATGCCGACGGCGAACGCGTCGCCGTGTTCGAGGAAAAGAACAAGTTTCTCAACGCCCGCAACCTCTCCCAACTCGCCAAGGACACGAGCTTCATCGCCATCATGGCCGTGGGCGCGACCTTCGTGATCATATCCGGCGGCATCGACCTTTCAGTCGGGGCCATCTTCGCCCTGGCCTCGGTCATTGGCGCGATCACCTTTCGGCACTTCGGCCCGGAAGGTCCGGCCGCCGGTTCGCAAATGGCCGGAGTCCTCGCCGGCAGCGCCGCCTGCCTTGGCACCGCCACACTATGCGGCCTGGCCAATGGGCTCATGATTACCGGGCTCCAGGTCCACCCGTTCATCATCACGCTGGGAACCATGGCCATCTACCGTGGCATCGCGTTCATCATCACCAACGGCCAGTCCATCGGCGCCTTCCCCGAGGCCTTCCGGAACATCGTCCTCTGGGGCTCCAGCACCGGACTCAGCCTCGTCCCGCTCTTCACCATGCTCCTCGCCGGCGTCGCGGGAACCGTCTACCTCGTCCGTCTCGCCGCCGGCCGGCGCATCTACGCCATCGGGGGCAACGAACTCGCCAGCCGCTACAGCGGCCTCCGCGTCGAACGCGTCAAACTCAGCGTCTACGTCTACTCCGGCCTCACCGCCGGCATCGCCGCCTTGCTCTCCCTCGGCTACTACGGCGCCGCCACGTCCGGCGACGGCCAAGGCTACGAACTCAACGTCATCGCCGCCGCCGTCGTGGGCGGAGCCAGCCTTTCCGGCGGCAAAGGCACGGCTCTAGGCGCGCTGCTGGGCGCCCTCATCATCCAGATGATCAGCGCGGGCATCGTCATCCTCGACATCAATCAGAACTACTCCCAGATCATCGTCGGCGCCGTCGTCATCATCGCGGTGCTGCTGGAACGGTTGAACCAGATGCTCGCGCGGAAGAAGAAGGGATGAAGCCATGCGTTGGCTTTACCACTGGTTGATCGCTCCCATGCTGGCGCTGGCGGGTCGATCATTTCTTGAATCTTCAGCCGAAGAACCCGACGATTAAATCCCGTGAGAATTTGGTCTGTTTGATAGGCTGTATTTCCTTGCCGGGTATGTGTCGGCCGGATGGAAACTCGACCGACTGGACAGCGCGCTCTTGAGTTCATTGTCCAAAAACCGCTTTGAATGTGTAATTTTGGCCGAAGGAGAAAGCAGAATGACTACGGAAGAGCTTCAGAGAGTCGCGAGCTTGGTAAGATTTGCTGGCATCATCGTGACGGCAATTGGATTTGCGGTCACGTGTGTCGGCCATCTGGTCGCTGAGAGACTGTTGAAATCGCAGCAAACAGACAGAGCCAAGGCACAGAAAGCGTTGGCTGAATCTCAGGCTGAATTGGCAGCAGCAAAAAAGAATGCCGCCGATGCCCTGGCGTTAGGTGAAAATCTTGAGAAAGCTCATGGGCCGCGACATCTTACGAAAGTGCAGAAGGATCTCCTTCTGAAAGAATTGTCGGGCGGTGTTAAAGGAGAAGTTTATGTTGTGCCAAATGGACCTGCGTTTGGCAGTGAGCCGTTGAACTTTGCACTGGAGCTGATGGAAGTCTTCAAGGAGGCCGGCATCCAAGTTTATGGGGGCGAATCTTCAGACATAAATTCGTGGGGGCGACCAGGGCAATTTATTGTCGTTTGTGATCCGGCAAACCAGCCGCCGCACGGCGGGCAAATTCAGCGAGCTCTAGTCAACGCGGGTATTCAGCTTGTGGCCATGGCCGAACCAGCACGTTTCACAAGCCCTTCTGATCCGGCTCGGCTTACGAAAATCCCGCCATCCGCAATAATAATTGGGATCGGGAGCCGCAACTAACACCTCGATCAAAGAAAAGACCAATTCTCCACAATCGGGGCCGCCCTTCCTCTTGTCCGGTTTATTGCGCTGCCAACAAGGGAACTGAGTTCAGCTATTGGACTAGGATCGCTTTTGGTTTGGCTTTCGGCCCACAGATCCAAAAACGGCCGAATCAGCTCTTGTTCAACTGGACACGAAACGATTCGCCCCGGTTCAGAGAGCGGCGTTCCGGCGACGACGATTGACGCTCACTAGCCCTCCAGCCGAGCCACAAACTTCGCCGCCAGGTCTCTCAGCGCTTCCCAATCATCCGTCTCCAGAATCTTCGCCGTGATCAGGCTGGAGCCGACGCCGACGGCGGGGCATCCGGCGGCGAAGAAGTCGGCCACGTTGTCCAAGGTCACGCCACCCGTGGGCACAAGCCGCAGATGCGGCAGCGGAGCGCGCAGAGATTTGATGTAGCCTAGGCCGAGCCCGTCGGCCGGGAAGAGCTTCACGAAATCCGCCCCGGCTTCATGCGCGCGCTGCGCCTCCGTCGGCGTGTAGGCGCCGAGCATGACCGGCTTGTCCTTCGCATGGGCGGCTGCGGCGATCTCCGGTCGGCAAATAGGTGACACGACGAACTCCGCGCCCGCCTCGATGGCCGCCGTCGCTGTCGCCGCATCCAGAACGGTTCCCACTCCGATCAATGCCGATTCGCCCAACTCGGAAGCGACCAGCCTGATGGCCATCAGGGCATCCGGCGTCGAAAGCGTGATCTCCAGATTGGTGATGCCGCCCGCCACTAGGGCCCGGCATAGAGGCAGCGCCTGGTCGAATCGCTTCGCCCGGATGACGGCGATGATTTTGCCGGAGACGAGGCGGGAGGAGATTTCGGAGCGGTTCATGGAGTCGGATTCCGGATGCCTGCTTTCAGATCGGTTGGAGCGAGCGAACACTCTCTCATCCATCTCGCTCTCGCTCTCGTTCTCTTTCTCTTTCTCTTTCTCGGCTTGTTCGAGGAAGGAGAAAGAGGACGAGAGCGAGAAAGATCCCGAGTCGGTTACTCGCTGTTCGGATAGCTGCCCAAAACCTTCACCAGGCTGCAATGCTGCTCCAGCACGGCGATCGCGGCGGCGACCTTGCGGTCCTTGAAGTGCCCGTCGCAGTCGACGAAGAAGTAGTATTCCCAGGCCTTCCGTTTGCTGGGCCGCGACTCGATCTTCGTCATGTTGATCCGGTGCTTGCGGAACGACGCGAGCGCCTTGTGCAACGCGCCCACCTCGTCGGCAATGCTGATCATGATGCTGGTGCGGTCCTTGCCCGTGGGCGGACTGCACTGGCGACCCAGCACGAGGAAGCGCGTGGCGTTGCCGGCGTTGTCCTGGATGTCGTGCTCAAGGATCGGCAGGCCATATTTCTCCGCCGCCAGCAATCCACCGATGGACGCCGCGTCCTTCTCTCCGGAGGCGATCTGGGCGGACCGTGCGTTGGACGACGTCTCGACGATCTCGGCGTCGGGCAGGTGTTTCTGGATCCAGCCCCGGCACTGCGCGAGCGTCTGCGGATGGACGTAAAGTTTGCGGATGTTTTCCCGGCGCCCCTTGCCCATGAGGCACTGCTGGATGGGCAGGACGATCTGCGCGACGATCTTCAGGTTGCTGTCGACGAACATGTCGAGCGTGTTGGTCACGACGCCTTCGGATGAATTCTCCACGGGAACGACGCCGTGATCCGCGCGGCCCCGGCCCACTTCCTGGAAGACCTCGGCGATGGTCCGCTGAGGCGCATACTTGAGGCTTTGGCCAAACTTCTGCAGCGCGGCCTGCTGGGTGAAGGTCGCCTCGGGCCCGAGGTAGGCGATGGTCATGGACTTCTCCAACGACAGCGCGCTGGACATGACTTCGCGGTAGATGGCGCGCAGGGAATCGTCGGTGATCGGCCCCTGGTTCAGCTTGCAGACTCGCTGGAAGACGGCGCGTTCGCGGTCGGGGGCGTAGATCTCGGCGCCGGCCTTGTGCTTGATCGCGCCGATGGCGAGGACGTGCCCGGTGCGTTCGTTGAGGAGTTGGACGATCTGGGCGTCGAGCTTGTCGATGGCCTGGCGGTGCTCGGTGAGGTTGCTCATGGCTGGATCGGGGGCGGCTCGGCTGTTGCCGCGCCGGCATCGGACAACTCGGAAACGGCCTCCGCCGGTGCATTGGTTTCCGGAGAGGAAGCGGCAGACTCTTCCACGGGAGGTTCAGGGGATAGCGCGAGTTCCGCCGGAGCGGCCGTGGCGAGGCCGTCCTCGACCGTCAGCAAACTCTCGGGACGTTTGACCGGAATTTTCCTCAGTTCATCCGCAGCGGGGAGGTCTTCCAACCGGCCGAGGCCGAAGTATTCGAGGAACAACGGCGTGGTGGTGTAGAGCGTCGGACGTCCGATCACCTCGGCTCGTCCGGCCTGCACGACAAGCCCGCGCTCGACCAACGTTCCCATCACGCCGTCGACCGCCACACCACGCACCTGCTCGATCTCGGACCGCGTGATCGGCTGGCGGTAGGCGATGATCGTGAGCGTCTCCAGAGCCGGCATCGAAAGGCGCGTCGGCCGGGGCTTCTGGCCGACGAGCGCCATGATCCACGGCGCGTAATCCGGCTGGCTGACGAACTGCCAGGAACCGGCGATGCACGCGAGGCGGTAGCTCCGACCGGCGGCCGCGTGTTCGCGTTCCAGCTCCTCGAGGACAGGTGTGAACTCCTCTTCCTTCAGCTTCTTCAGCGCCTTGATCCCTTCGTTGTCCGACTGGTCGGCGGTGATGGACAGCACTTCCCTAAGCTCGCGCGGGCTGAGCGGCTTCTGCGCGGCGAACAGGATCGATTCGAGGACAAATTTCAGTTCCATGTCAGGGGCCGGGTCAAGCTACGGAGACGGACTCGTCAGTCGGAGCGGATTCGACCGAGGCCGGTTCCGGCGACGGCGTCAAAGGGTTCTCATCGCGGACAGTCTCAGCCGCCGCGGCGATGGTCTCAGCGTCCGGGTTCGGCATCGCGAGGGTGGTTCCCGAGGTGTTCCGTCGGATCTCGATCTCGCCGAACGCGTCGTTCTGGACGCAGACGAGGTGCTTCATGCGGATCAACTCGAGCAGGGCAAGGAACGTGCAGACGATCTCGGTCTTCGACGTGGCCCGGGCGAAGATGTCGGAGAAACGAACGACCGGATGCTCGTCGGACAGCTTGATCAGCTCCTCGATCTTTTCGGAGACGGTGAACTTGTCCTCGAAGATGTCGCGGAGATCCTCGCGTTTGTTGACGCGCTTAAGGATGGCGTTGACCGCGTTGACCAGGTCGAAGATCGAGACGTCGAGTTTCTGCGGTTCCGCGGGCTCGGTTTCGATGAAGACCGGCTTGCCAGGCAGGCGCGGGTAGGTGTTCTCCGCGTCGATCTCCAGCTGCTGCATCTGGGCGGCCGCGTCCTTGAACTTCTTGTAGGCGACGAGCTGCCGGATCAGTTCCCAGCGCGGATCCTCCTCGTCGTCACCCGCCTCGCCCACGACCTGCTGGCTCTTGGGCAGGAGTTCGCGGCTCTTGATATACATCAGCGTCGCCGCCATCACGACGAACTCGCCAGCGATGTCGAGGTCGAGCATCCGCATGACATCGAGATGCTCGATGAACTGCGTGGCGAGCTTGGTGAGGTTGACCTCCCAGATGTCCACCTCCTCCTTCTTCACGAGGTAAAGAAGCAGGTCGAGCGGACCCTCGAAGACCTCAAATTTGACGGTGTATTCGGCCATCAGGCGGAAACCGGGGTGAACCGGGCGGGGAGCTTAGGGGACCGTTTCCGCCTTTGGCAACGTGGAAGCCTGAAGGGCGATAACCCGATCCCGAAAGGCTTGAGAAACACAAATAGGCCCGAGTCCCCGGCCAACGATCTCGCCGCCCTGGGAATGGCCCGATCGTTCACCGAACCACCGTCACGCCGCCGTTATCCGCCGACAGGATGTGGATGTCCGAGTCCTTGAGTTGCCGTTGCATGGCGGCTGCGACCGCTTCCGGTTTCTCCAGCGTCAGGCACATGATGGTCGATCCGCTGCCGCTGAGCCATCCGCCGATGGCGCCGGCCTTCTCACCGGCGCGGATGACCGCGCTGAGCTGCGGAATGAGCTGTTCGCGGTAGGGCTGGTGCACGCGGTCGTCAAAACAACCGCGCAGCGCCTCGAAGTCGCCGAGCGCAAACGCCGCGCTGATCAGCGAAGCGCGGTTCAGATTGTGGACCGTGTCCGCCTTGGAGAACGACTGCGGCACGAGCTTGCGGGCCTGGGCGGTGCTGACTTCGAAACGGGGAATGAGGGTGACGAACTTCAACTTGGCCGGAACCGCGCAGCGAACGACACGCACCGAGTCGGCCACCATTCCTGCAGCCGTGAACCCACCGAAAATGGCGGGCGCGGCGTTGTCTGGATGCCCTTCAAGCTCGGTGACGAGTTCGAGCAACACCTGACGGTCCAGCTTGGTCCGGGCCAGTTCGTTGAGCGCCGCGACCGCTCCCAATCGGGCCGTGACGCTGGAGCCCAGTCCACGGGCGATGGGCACGTCGCCCGTCAGCGAGATCTCAAAGCCGAACTTCGTCGTCCTGGTCCGCTTGAAAAAAAGCGCCGCCGCTCCCCACAGCATCTGCTCGGCCCCGGCGCGAGCGTCGTCGGCGATCGGCGACGAGATGCGGACTCCCGACTTGCCGGCGGGCGTCACGCGGACGCGGTTGTAGAGCTTTACGGCGATGCCGAGCGTGTCGAACCCGGGGCCGAGATTCGCGGTGGTTCCTGGGACGCGGATGGTGGCTGATGGCATTGGAAAAACTCTTCGGGATGAACGGCGGCGACTCGATCAGTCCTCGGCTTTGCTCTCGCGGGCGGTGAGGTCGCGGACGGCGACCTTGGCCGGTTTGGCCTCGTAGAGCATGGCGTGGACCTCATCGATGATCGGCGCATCCACACCCAGACGGAGGGCAAGCTGCCGCGCGGATTTGGCGGTCGGGTATCCTTCGACCACGGCCTTCGCTTCGGCGAGGACCTCGTCGACTTTGCCTCCACGCCCGAGGCGTTCGCCGAAGGTCCGATTGCGGCTCAGCTTCGAGAAGCAGGTCACGGTGAGGTCCCCTAGCCCGCTGAGCCCGGAAAACGTGTCGGACCTGGCTCCGCAGGCCACCCCCAACCGGCGCATCTCCGCAAGGGCCCGCGTGATCAGGGACGCCTTGGCGTTGTCTCCAAACCCGAGTCCATCGCCCACACCGGCCGCGATGGCGAAGATGTTCTTGAGCGCCCCGCCGAGTTCCACCCCTTGCAGGTCGGTGTTGGTGTAGATGCGGAAAGCCGGACAATGGAACAACGCCTGCACGGCCTGCGCCGTCGCCTGGTCCGCAGCGGCGGCCACACAGGCCGTCGGGATTCTGCGGGCCACTTCGAGCGCGAGCGATGGTCCCGAGAGCGCCGCGGGAGCCGCTCCCGGAACTGTCTCCCGGATGATGTCGCACATGGTGAAGCCGGTTTCCATCTCGATGCCCTTGCTCGTGCTGACGACGATTCCGCCGAAGCCGGCCATCTGCAGACAAACGCTGCGGAAGACCTTGGACGGAACCGACACGACGACGAAGTCGCGTCCGCCGATCGCCCGCAGCAGATCGGATTCAAACCGAAGCGCGATCGGCAACTCGACTCCCGGCAATCCGCTTTCGAAGCGCCGGCTGGACTCGATCTTCTTCAGGCCTTCCGCCCGATGGCTCCAGAGAACGACTTCGTGTTCCGCCTCGACGAGTAGTTTCGCCAGAGCCGTTCCCCAGGCTCCGGCACCGATGACGGCGACCTTCATGCGGCCTCCTTCTTCATTTCAAAGCGGCTTTCCGTTCCGGCGATCAGGCGTTGGATGTTCGGCTTGTGCTTGTAGATCGCCAGCA
>Ga0163144_10013026_pt1 | contig 17394 bp, 16 predicted proteins | sample OliLak19BULKMAT1_FD_123175 | JGI IMG/M metagenome (GOLD analysis project Ga0163144, IMG submission 123175) | Freshwater microbial mat bacterial communities from Lake Vanda, McMurdo Dry Valleys, Antarctica - Oligotrophic Lake LV.19.BULKMAT1 | ecosystem: Environmental > Aquatic > Freshwater >...
CCAGACCTCCCGCAGCAGTTCCTCCCGGGACAGCAGTCTACCGATATTCCGGAACAGACAATGGGCCAGTTCAAAGTCCTTGGTTGTCAATTCGATTTACTCGCCGTGATACTTCACTGCATGTGTGGACGGGAAAAACCGATACGGGCCGATGGCGAACTCCAGCACTTCGTTGCCCAGCCTGCGACCAAGCGCATGGACACGTGCGAGAAACTCCTCCTGGCCAATCTGCTTGATCATGTAGTCATCGGCACCACAGGAAAGTGCTTCCACGATATCGGCTTCGTTGTCCCGCTGCGTCACGAAGAGAATCGGGATATGCCGTGTCAGCTTGTCACGTATGCGACGTAACACTTCGAGCCCGGAACTGTCGGGCAATTCCCAATCAAGGACAAAAAGATCTGGCTGCTCCCGTCGCAACTGCTGGTGCAGCGCCTTCGCATTGTCGAAGTGCACGACAGCATGCTCTCGTTCCTGCAACCACGATTGCACGAGAGCGGCCTGAGCCTGATCGTCTTCCAAAAGACAGATCTTCATAGCGGGGCGATTCTAAGCGCAAGGAGTATGTCTGGTGGCTCTGCGACAACAGGTTTACGCGCATTTTACTAACCCAGTACCTGGAACCGACTCTGGTAGAGACACCTTCCGGGACCTGTCAGTCGACGTCCGGGAGTCCTTTCCACACATCTCGGTCAGCGAATTTTTCGGGCTTCTTCCTGTCGTTGCCTGAATCTACCGACAGTGAGGTCGCCTGGCCTGCCGGCAGGCCACCTTTCCCGGACTTCGATGTATTGAGGGCATTGAGGTCGTTCTGTTCGTGAATGAAGCGCTCAAGATCGGCACGGGCACTTTTTTCGGTCTGGAATGGCCCTCGATCGCCTTCACGCAACGAGTAGTACCAACCATCTCCCTGGCGGAAAATGCGGTCATCAGAACGGAAGTACCGCTTCTTGGGATTTTCATCACCTGCTCGAAGATCGTCTACCATAACCGCCTGCCACTCCAGTCCCGAAGTCGCGCTAAGTTGTACAGTTCGAGCCGGCAGAACACAACCGCGGCCAGCGAGGTGAGGAGCGATCGTGACGGGTCGAAAAACTTCCCTGGAGAGTTTTCTGACTCCAGAAAGGAAACCGCCGACCTGGAGAGGGGGTCGGCGGTTTGGGGGTCGACCTACAAGTAGGTCTCAAGGGGATAGAGATTGCCTTCTCTTCGAGACAGTTGCCTGTCTCACTGCCTACATTACGCAGGAGCTGTTACAGAGCAATTTCCTGCGCCAGTTTTATTGTGACACTTTGTATCGCCATCCTCCGGGAACCTGCGAGTCTGCGCGGCAGAAGATCGACAGGCTGCGGCGCGGCGCCTTCTTACCGCGCACACTTCTAGCCTGAGCCTGCCGGTTCAGGCGGCCGCAACTCGACCACCACTTCAGTACCACCTCCGGCCGCAGACTCGATCCACACTTTCCAGCCCTGCAATTGACACAATTGTCTAACGATGGCCAGACCCAATCCGCTGCCGCCGGTGGTTGTACTGCGCGCCTCATCCAGGCGAAAAAAGGGCTGGAATACCTGCTCCCGGAAGTCCACAGGAATACCAGGCCCTTGGTCGATGATTGACAGTCGAGTGCCCGATCGCTCAAGTCTGACGCTACCCCCGTGCTGAATTCCGTTGACCAGAAGATTCTGCAGTACACGCCGCAGCGCACTGACGCCGAGCAGGAGTTGGCGTGGTTCAGGTTGGACACACACATACTCTACCGGGTTAACAAACGTACCAACGACCTCGGAAAGGAGTTGTTCCAGATCGACCTGCTGCGGATTTTCCTGCGCTCCGCGTGCAAAACTCAGCGCGTCCCCGATCAGCCGGTCCATGATCTCGAGATTGCGCAGGAAGCGAGCGACCAGGTTTGGATCAACGTTGTCCGGCAGCAATTCCACAGCCAGGCGCATGCGTGTCAGTGGGGTGCGCAGGTCATGGGAGATGCCGGCTACAAGGGTTGTCCGGTTCGAGAGCAGATCGCCAATCTCCTGGGCCATGGTGTTGAAGTTGTGGACCAGTGAAGCCAATTCTCTTGGCCCTGTTTCCGGCAGCGGCTCAAAATCCGAGTTTCCCCTGAAGGCTTCGACCCGCTCTGCCACATACGTCAGGGGACCCGCGATTCTGCGTACGATGATGAGCGAGGTGATGAACACAATGCCGGCACCCAGCACGATGATGATGATGCCTACATAGAGAGGTTGAATATTCTCGAGTGTCGGGACGAAGCCGATCTGCAGTTTCTGGCCACCCATGGGTACCTTGACCCAGATCATCCCTTCGCCTGCCTGCATGTCTACCGACTCTTCAAGGCGGGACTCGAGTTTGCTTTCCAACAACCCGAAATAGCCCGCGGCAGGTAACACGTCGGAATAGTCCCGAACATCACCCGTGATGATCAGATCGTGACTTTCAGCCAGTTCGAGTTCGAAGTAGGGTCTTGCCTCAGGCGGCAGTTCAACCCAGGTCTGCGCAGAGAGCACGAGCAGTCCAGCCGCGTCATCGGCCGAACGTTGGGAAATGGGCTCAATGACAAAAACGTTCAGCGCACCGGTGGCAATGACCGCAATCAACAGCGAACTGACCGCCAGTGTAAAGTTGGTTCGTGCGAGGAGGGAGCCAGACGCGGCCCGCTCAGCCAACGTCGCTTCCGTCTGGACAGAACATGTAACCCTTGCCCCAGATTGTTCGAATGAACTGCGGACTCGTCGGCTCGGTTTCGATCTTGCTGCGCAGGCGGGTCACCCGTACGTCGATGGATCGATCAAACGGCAAGCGCTCTGCACCCGTGAGCAGATCAAGAATCCGATCCCGATCCAGCAATCGATTGGGATGACGGACAAAAACCGCCAGCAAATCAAACTCGCCAGTGGTGAGTGGTACTTCCTCTCCATCCCGGCTCAACCGGTGGGTCATCATGTCGAGTATGTAATTGCCAAAACGAAATCGATGCGTCGCCGCGGCCGAGGGCGGCACCGCGGCCCCTGACGATGCCGCACGTCGGAGAACAGCCCGAATCCGGGCCAGTAACTCCCGAGGATTGAACGGTTTTGCCAGGTAATCGTCGGCCCCGATTTCCAGGCCAACGATGCGATCCACGTCTTCGCCCTGGGCGGAGACGATGATGATCGGGGTGTTCATTTCACGTTTGACCCGGCCCGCGAGGGACAGCCCATGCTCACCGGGAAGCATGAGATCCAGCACAATCAAATCGTAGTGGCCCTGTTCGAGCAGTTCGAACATCTGTTTGCCAGACTCGGCACAGCTGACCTCGAAACCTTGTTGAACCAGGTAGGCTTGTATGAGTTCGCGTATCTCCGGATCGTCATCAACGATCAGCAGTCGGGCAGCATCAACATCCATGAGGTGATCCGGGGGTCAGCGATTGGAACCGGTTGCGGGTGCGGTGTCAGGCTCAGGAAATGTTGATCCGGGAGCCAGCTGACCGGAATCGGCTCGAACCCGGATGCCGGGGGTATTGGTTGCCGGTGGAACTGCAGGGACAAAGTCTCCCTGCGAAGGTGGCCCGACAGCACCTGGTTCGTTACCGACCCGTTGCTCAAAACCTGTCCCATACCCTTTGTCGGCCGGGAACATTCGGATGATGCGACGTTCGACCCGAATGGTTGTGCCATCAGGCTGCCGCACTACACCAAATTGCCGCGTCGCCTGTATCCGGACGCGGGTCGAGCCTTTGCGATCCCTCGCCCATCGCATTCGAACCTCAGCGAGCAGCGCACGACGTTCGGGAGCCGAGAGCAGCGCCCACTGCTCACCGAGAGTCTTCAGTTCCAGATCCGTTGCCTGAGCGTACGAAATCTGCTCGGATGGAGGGAGTTGCGCACTCGTCCCAGGGTATTGAGGTTCACTTTCCTTGACCGCCCAGGCTTCAACCGCAAGCAGGCAGAACGAGAAGGTAACGATGTATCTTCCCGTCTGCGCAAGCGAGCAAAACATGGGGCGCGGATCAAACATGGTGAACGACTTCGTCAATCCTTCGAAGCATTAACCCCTGACGATGCCAGACCGCTGTTTCTCGCCAATTTCGACGTCGTATCATTCTGTTACGCCGCCTCGGTTGCTGAGGGTTCAGGCTGCTTCAAACAGCCCAGCTGCACCTTGACCACCACCGATACACATGGTCACCACACCATACCGCTTGTTGCGCCGACGAAGTTCACGCAGCACAGCGCCAGTACATCGTGAACCGGTCATGCCGAATGGATGACCAATGGCGATACTGCCACCGTTGACGTTGTACTTCGCGGGATCAATACCAAGTTTGTCGCGGCTGTAGACACACTGCGAAGCAAACGCCTCGTTCAGTTCCCAGAGGTCGATATCGTTGAGTTTCAGGCCGGCGTTCGCAAGCAAGCGCGGGATTGCAAACACAGGACCGATGCCCATTTCGTCCGGCTCACAGCCGGCAACGGTGAACCCGCGAAAGATGCCCATTGGCTTGAGGCCAAGCTGGGCAGCACGCTCGGCAGACATCAACAGTGTCATGGATGCGCCATCGGACAGCTGCGATGCGTTGCCTGCGGTGACGCTGCCATCCTCTTCAAACGCCGGTGGCAGCTTGGCCAGGCCAGCAAGGGTCGTGTCGGCACGATTACACTCGTCCTTGTCAACGGTGACGCTGACACGTGACTCGGCACCTGTCTCTTTGTCGACTTTGAGCATGGTTGCTGTCATCGGCACAATTTCTTCACCGATCCAGCCACTTTTTTGTGCGGCTGCATATCGACGCTGACTTTCCAGCGCATAGATGTCCTGCATTTCGCGAGTGACCTGGTAACGACGCGCAACCACTTCTGCGGTGTTGCCCATGGCCATGAAGATGGCAGGTTTCTCCTCAACCAGGCGTTTGTTCAGCTCGGCCTTGCCTGCGGTTTGACGCGTCCGCATGGAAATGGAATCAACACCACCGGCCATGGCAACTTCGGTCTGACCCGACGCGATTTGATTCGCAGCAATAGCGATCGACTGCAAACCGGAAGAACAGAAACGATTGATCGTGACCCCGGCCGTCGTGATCGGCAGGCGGGACAGCACAACCGCCAAACGAGCGAGGTTGCCGTCCTGCTCACCGGCGTGACTTGCCGCGCCAACCACAACATCCTCGACTTCGTCAGCGGACAACTGCGGATTTCGGTCGAGTAGCGCGTCGATGCAATGCGCGAGCATGTCATCCGACCGTGTCAGATTAAACGAGCCCCGAAAGGACTTGGCCAGGCCCGTCCGAATGTTGTCGACGATTACCACATCGCGCATAGTTCCCCCTCATAGAGTTCTTTTGAATGGTGCCCGCCTGCGCGGGCACCCGGCATGGTAACCCCAGCCATACAGGGACGCCAACCCGATAACTCCGCATGGCGACAAAAGACTAACCACCGGACTGAGCGCAATCTGTCACTACGAGAACTCATAGTGTCCCGGTTCCCTGAACTGACCATGAACGGCTTCCCTTCCGACCTGTGGGGTCCGCTCGATCTTGAGGACAATCCTGCCAGATGGTTCTGGCAGTTTCTTGAATCCGGTTCGGCGAGCCGGAACCGCGATCCGAAGTTGAAATTCTCGACAACAGGAGATCCCGCCGATGAAGCATCCGAGGTTCGCGAAGATATGGGTCAACGGAGAACGGAGAAGGTGCGCTTAAAGACTCATACACCCGGACGGAACCGGCGTGATCGGGCGGAACTCGCAGGCAGTAACCATGCTGTTGCGCGAAATTCCTGGTCGATGAGTAGGGAATACCGATCACCCACGACGCACGGACATCAATACCTGGATTGGCCGGCAGGCACTCACCGTCGGGCTGAATGTTAGCCTCGGCCACCTCTCGGAGAGAGGGCTTTCAATCCACGCAGTGCACGGGAACTACCGACTCGGGTCGGCAATTCCCTTGGCACTTGTTCGAATCCGGTCCGCCAGGGACCAAATCGAAACCAACCAACCTTAGTTGGTGGCGGCGTCGACAGCCTCGGCAGCAGAATCAACTGCTTCGGCGGCAGCATCAACTGCGTCGTCGGCACTATCAACGACAGCGCCTGCAGCGTCAGAAGCAGCATCGCCCGCAGCAGCAGCAGCATCGGCCGCAGCAGCAGCAGCATCACCAGCGGCATCAGCAGCGTCGCCCGCAGCAACAGCTGCGTCACCAGCAGCATCGTCAGTAGCTTCCGTTACAGCTTCAGCAGCACTGGAAGCTGCATCCGACGCTGAAGCGGCGGCATCCTGGGCAGAATCAGCTGCGTCCTGCGCGGCATCAGCTGCTTTATCCTGTGAGCACGCACCAACCAACAGTGCGAACACACCAATCGACAAAACTTTTAGCATCGTGTTGAGTGTTTTCATGAACACCTCCTTTTTTGGAGGCGCAAGAATAGCTGAAAAGTTTTGCTTGAACAGCGGGGCCGTGGCCTTCTTTGTCAAATCGACCCGAATAGTTGCCTCAATTCGGGGCTGGAAGTTGTCCAAGGCCCTCCAGACCAGCTTGACGGACAGGATCGCCTCGCTAGCATGCCGTTGTCTTGTCCATTCCTGGGGGTCTGTCGGACTTGAGCCCGACAGACCCCGGTGTCCCACAACATCCGTCCTGCCGCCCAGGAGAGATCCATGACCGTCCAACTGTCCGCTGAATTGTTCGCCGAAGGCTTTTGTTTTGGTGAAGGTCCGCGCTGGCGGGAGGGCTACCTCTGGCTGTCGGACATGCACGACCACCAAGTCCTCAGGCTGGATGGCTCAGGTTATGCACATTCCGTTATCGAGGTGCCGAATCGACCGTCAGGACTCGGTTGGTTACCGGATGGTGACCTGCTGGTGGTATCCATGACGGACAAACGGATCCTGCGCTTCGACGGGCACCAATTGACCATCCATGCCGATCTGGAAACTCTGGCCTCCTTCGATTGCAATGATATGGTCGTCGACGCGGCTGGTCAGGCTTACGTGGGCAACTTTGGTTTCGATCTGCACAACGGCGCTGCGCAGAGGGTGGCCGAATTGATCGCCATCAAGCCCGATGGGACCGCGCGAATCGTCGCGCGCGACCTGCTTTTTCCGAATGGTACGGTGATTACTCCGGACCGACGAACCCTGATCGTCGGCGAGAGCTTTGCCGGTCGCCTGACGGCCTTTGACATCGACCAGGACGGCGATCTGCACAATCGGCGAATCTGGGCACAGCTGCCTGACGGGGCTGTGCCTGACGGTATTTGCCTGGACGCGCTCGGAGGCATCTGGGTGGCATCACCTACCACCAACGATTGCATCCGTGTGCAGGAAGGTGGCGAAGTAACGCATCGGGTGGCTACCGATCGAGGCGCTTATGCCTGCATGTTAGGCGACCATCGTCTGCACATCCTCACCAGTCGTTCCTCAAACCCTGCCGACTGTCAGGCCCAGCGCAGTGGCCAGGTTGTCGTCGTTGACGCGCCCGCACCTGGCGCAGGCTATCCCTAGCCCGGACCAGGAGCCCGATCCACTGCACCCACGGGAAACGGGTGCTGAATGGACACTCACCTGGCTCCACCGATTTGTCCCCGTGCAGGCTCCTGTCTACCCAACACGGATCTCTTCCTGTTTAATCCTGCGCCGTCCGGACCTTTCGGGACCATCATGCTCTTCGAAAACTATCGCTCACCGTGGATGAATGACGAGTTACGCATCCTGCGCGCGTCAGCCCGCCGCTTTTTCCAGAACGAGTTCAAACCAAAAAACGATCGCTGGATAGAAGCCGGCATTGTTGACCGCGACGCCTGGTTGCAGGCCGGTGAAGCCGGTCTGCTGTGCGCCGAGATGCCTGCCGAGTATGGCGGTGGTGGCGGTGACTACTGCCACGAAACCGTGATCATGGAAGAGATGTTGTATGCGGGCCTTGGTGGTTTTGGCAATCAGGTGCACAGCAGCATTGTCGCGCCTTATATCCTCAAGTATGGCAACGAACAACAACGCCAACGGTGGCTGCCAAAAATGGCCAGCGGTGAAATGGTCGGAGCGATTGCGATGACCGAGCCAAACACCGGGTCCGATCTGCAGGCAGTGCGCACCACGGCGATCCGGGACGGTGATGACTACGTGATCAATGGCGCCAAGACCTATATCAGTAACGGTCAGCACTGCGGCCTCGTCATCGTGGTGGCCAAAACCGACCCAAGCCTCGGCGGTCGCGGCATTTCGCTGGTCGTGGTCGAGACGGATAACCCCGGCTTCAAGCGCGGCCGCAATCTGAAAAAGCTGGGGCAACATGCCGCCGACACCTCGGAGATGTTCTTCGATGATTGCCGGGTGCCGTTGACCAATCGGCTTGGCGAAGAAGAGGGCAAGGGATTCGTCCAGTTGATGCAGCAACTTCCACAGGAGCGATTCAACATCGCGCAGGCCGCTGTCTGTGACATCGAGCGTGCGCTCGAAGTGACCCTGGAGTTTGTCAAGCTGCGCAAAGCCTTCGGTCAACGCGTCATTGATTTCCAGAACAGCAAGTTCAAGCTCGCGGAGTGCAAGACAGAAGCACTGGTGGCACGCACCTTTGTTGATCAGCTATTGCTGCAACATCTGGATGGCAGGCTCGCTGCTGCGACCGCCTCGATGGCCAAGTACTGGTGCACACAGAAGCAGAACGAGATCGTCGATGAATGCCTGCAATTGCACGGTGGTGCGGGATACATGGATGAGTACGAAATCTCCCGCATGTATGCCGATGCGCGTGTACAGAAGATTTACGGCGGTACCAACGAGATCATGAAAAAACTGATCGCCAGAACGTTGCAGGGGCCAAACCTGCTTCTGGTGTGGATCAGTTTGGTATGGGCGCGATCGTTGTGTGGGAACTCTCCCATTGTGGGAGCGATCTGATGGTGGGAGCGATCTGATTATGGCAGCGATCTCCTGATCGCGAACCCAACAACTTATCATGCTGCTTCGCGGTCGGAGACCGCTCACAGGGAGAGCGCTGCTACGACAGTGGCCAAGGATTGCGTGTCAGTGCAACCGCGAAAATATAGCCCACACTGGCCAGTGCTCCAATCACACCCACGACCCGCAACGGAACGCTTGATGCACGCAGCGTCAATACACCAAAACCGATATACGCGAGCAGCGCAACAAATTTCATGACCAGCCAGCCGCTGGTAAGCGAATGTCCAAGGCCGAACACCAGGATCAGGCCACAGGCGAGCAACAAGGTATCGACGACGTGTGGCAGGATCCGTGCCGGTTTGGACGCAAGCCTTGACGACCCCATGAACGCCCAGATCGCCCGCAGGGCAAAACCGATGAGCGTCACATAGGCGAGGATGACATGCAGATTGCGCACAAAAGACATGCTGTCTGGTCCGATCAATTGGAACGCCAATAGTGCCACAAGACGTCCAAGCGGCTAAGGTAGGTCGATGACAACACAGCCCACACAGTCAGCCTCCCTCGACACGGTCATCAACGACGCCGTTCAACCCATCACCGACGCCGTCAGCGCCACCGTCTTCTACAGCATCTCGATCAATGGTACGCAGATCCCGCTGATCGTCCTCTGGTTGATCGCCGGCGGAGTTTTTTTCACACTCTATCTGCGCTTCATCAATATCCGTGGTTTCCTGCACGCCTGTCGCGTCATTTCCGGACGCTACGCAAAGACCGGCGATCCCGGAGAGATCTCGCAGTTTCAGGCGCTGACCACTGCGGTCAGCGGTACGGTGGGAATCGGCAACATTGCTGGCGTAGCCGTGGCGATTTCCATGGGTGGCCCGGGCGCTACGCTGTGGCTCATCATCGCCGGTTTCCTTGGCATGAGCACGAAGATGGCCGAATGCACCCTCGGCGTGCGGTATCGCAGGCTCAGCACCGAGGGCAAGGTAGCCGGTGGACCGATGTATTACCTCCAGCACGGCTTCAGGGAACTCGGACATCCTCGCCTGGGCAAGGCGCTGGGTATTTTCTACGCCATGGCGATGGTGGTCGGCTGCCTCGGTATTGGCAACATGTTCCAGTCCAACCAGTCCGCCGCGATTCTCATCGACATGACCGGCGGCGAGCACAGCTGGTTCGCGGACAAAGGCTGGCTCATCGGTGTCATTCTGGCGATCGCGGTCGGCGTCATCACCATCGGTGGCATCCGTTCCATTGCTGCAACTACCCAACGGCTGGTTCCGTTCATGGCATTGTTGTACATCCTGCTCGGCCTGACGGTCATCATCATCAACTATCAGGCGCTCCCGAACGCCTGTATGCGCATCTGGAACGGCGCATTCTCGCCCGACGGAATCGCCGGCGGTGTGGTTGGTGTCATGATCATCGGCTTCCGCCGGGCAGTATTCTCGAATGAAGCGGGGCTGGGATCTGCCGCGATCGCCCACGCCACCGCACGAACACCTTATCCAGCCAGCGAAGGGTACGTTGGATTGCTGGAGCCCTTTATCGATACGGTGGTGATCTGCACCATCACGGCACTGGTTATCGTCATCACTTCCAGCGATCTCTCAACCGCCGGCACACTGAGCGGAATCGAACTGTCGACGCGGGCTTTTCAGGAAACGCTCAGCTGGTCTGGCATACCACTGGCCATATCAGCGTTATTGTTCGCGTTTTCCACCATCATCGCCTGGTCCTACTACGGACTTACCGCCTTCACCTATCTGGTGGGTGATTCGAAAGTCGCTGAAGTGGCTTTCAAGCTGTTTTTCCTGGCGTTTGTGGTTATCGGTGCCAGCATCCAGTTGTCTTCCGTTGTCGACCTTTCGGACGCGCTGGTGTTTGTCGTCGCCATTCCCAACCTGATCGGCCTGTATCTCCTGGCACCGATCGTCAAACGGGAGATCAATCGCTATGCGTTCCATCGCGTTTAGTCTGCTCTTGATCAGCCCTTCGCTGGCGGCGGCACCGGCCGACGTCCTGTTTGTCGGCGACAACATCCTGACCATGGAAGACGCCGCAACGACCAGGCCAACCGCCGTCGCCATCGAAGCTGACCGCATCAAATGGGTCGGGGATCGCAGGGACGCATCCAGATGGACTGACGAGGATACAACTGTCATCGAACTCGGGGATCAGGCACTTCTGCCAGGTTTCATCGATGCCCATGGACACTTCCTGTTCACCGCGGCGACCGTCGATTTTGCCAACGTCTCATCGCCACCCGTCGGGCCGGCTACAGACATCGCAGTACTGCGGAAAGTGCTCACCAATCACATCGCCGAGAAGCGGTTGAAGCCAGGTGAATGGGTTATTGGTTACGGGTACGACGATTCCCTGCTGGCCGAAAGGCGTCATCCCACCCGGGATGACCTTGACGCCGCAAGCTCCGAACATCCAATCGTTCTCACCCACGTTTCCGGACACCTGATGGCCGCCAACAGCAAAGCCCTTGCTGCGGCCCACATCACCAGCCAGTCTACAGACCCGGATGGTGGTCAGATTCGCAGACGTGAAGGTTCGTCCGAACCAAACGGTGTACTCGAAGAGACCGCTACCTATCCTCTGCGCAAACAGGCGGCTCCCAAGTGGTCTGCGGACCTGATTCGACGTGCACTGCTGGCCTATGCAGCCTTCGGTGTTACCACCATCCAGGACGCCGCGAGCGATGCAACGGGCATTGACCTGCTCCGGCAATTTGCTGATGCAGGAGGACTGACCCAGGATGTCATCGCCTACCCGGTGCTGCGCCCGGCTGACCTTGATGGCGAACTCCCCTATGCTTTCAGGCAAACCCATAACGGACTGCGCATCGGCGGCGTGAAGCTGGTGCTGGATGGTTCACCGCAGGGCAAGACGGCTTACTTGTCGCAACCGTACCATCGTCCTCCGTACGGCAAGCCGATGGACTACCGAGGGTATCCGATCCAGGACCAGGCCAGCGTGGATCGACTTGTCGATTACGCGCTGACTCGAAACATCCAGCTTATTGCTCACGCCAACGGTGATGCGGCCGGTGACATGCTGCTCGATGCGGTCGAAAGCAGTCTCGGCAAGATGTCCTCCCTGCCCGACCATCGCACCGTCATGATTCACGCTCAAACCGTACGCAGGGATCAGCTTGATCGCATGCGGGAACTGCAGGTCATGCCGTCCTACTTTTCTGCACATACCTTCTATTGGGGCGACTGGCATCGAGACTCGGTACTGGGCCATCGTGCACAACAGATCAGCCCTGCCCGAGCAACCTTTGAGCGCGGCATTCCATTCACGGTGCACAACGACTCACCGATCGTACCCAGCGACATGATCCGCCTGTTATGGGCGACGACCAATCGCCAAACCCGCTCCGGGAAAATTCTTGGCGCGGATCAACGTGTCTCCACGGAGATCGCCCTGGCGGCCATGACCCGCACCGCAGCGTGGCAGAATTTCGAGGCCGACAGCAAGGGCACCCTGACGGCAGGCAAGCTGGCCGATCTGGTCATTCTCTCAGCCAATCCGCTCACGCTGGATACTCCGAAACTCCTCGATCTGAAAGTGATGGCAACCTATTCCAGGGGCACTCGCCTGTTCGCGGCTGATCCTTGACCTGGACAATTCATGAACATTCTGCTGCGGCTGCAGAGATGACGAACCTCCATGATTTGTCCGGGCAGGAGAATCTATACTGCCTGTACACAACCGAAAATTGCTGAGATCCATGCACGGACCGACTTCGCACGTCTATTTTTCCCAGCGTCTGCGCCTGCACTACGTGGACTGGGGCAACGAACAGGCACCGCCCATGCTGCTGATTCATGGCGGCCGCGATCACTGCCGCAACTGGGATTGGGTAGCCGAAATGTTTCGCGACCAGTACCACATCGTCGCGCCTGATCTGCGGGGTCATGGGGACTCGCAATGGATGATGGGCGGCAGCTACAGCATCATCGATTACGTCTACGATATTGCTCAGCTCATTCATCAGAAGAACATGCAGCCTGTAACCATCATCGGTCACTCACTCGGTGGCTCGATCTCCCTGATGTATACCGGCCTGTATCCAGAGACCGTGCACAAGCTGGTCGCAATCGAAGGCATGGGGCCACCACCGCAGATGATCACCGAGCGCATCAATCAACCGATCGAAAGGCGATTGAAAGACTGGATTGGTGAACTGCGCAAGATCTCTGGCCGCAGTCCAAGACGGTACGATACCCTCGAAGAAGCCTACGAGCGGATGCAGTCAGAGAACCCGAATCTGTCTGAAGCGCAGGCGCGCCATCTCACGATTCACGGCAGTAACCAGAACGAAGATGGTACGTTCAGCTGGAAATTCGACAACTACGTGCGCTCGTTTGCACCCAATCAGCTGCCGTTTGAGGAACAGTACAAACTCTATGGGCGAATCGCGTGTCCTACCTTGTTGTTCCGCGGCACGGAATCCTGGGCATCTGATCCAGCCAAAGATGGCAGAGCAGCTCATTTCTCCGGTACCAGGGTCCAGATAGCCAACGTAAGGAAAGCCGGACACTGGGTACATCACGACCAGCTCGACGAGTTTGTCGGTATCACCCGTGACTTCCTGAGCGATGAGTGACCGCGCGCGTCGGCTGCAGGCGGCCGACTACAGGGGCGTTTTTCACCTCACCGGAGGTGGCAGTCTTTTTCTGAGCGAAATGCTGACCACTCCCGGCGCGTCAGGAACGGTACTCGACGTTCGTGTTCCCTACGCTGAAGCAGCGCTTCATCAACTGCTTGGCAAACTGTCTTCTGGCGCGTGTTCCGATGCCACCGCTCGTGCACTGGCAATGTCCGCCTTCATGCATGCCCGCACCTTGTCCGACCAAGCCGTATTCGGTCTTGGCTGTACGGCAAGCCTGGCCACCGACCGGGACAAAAGAGGCGCGCATCGTGCCCATCTGGCCTTGCAGACACAAACAACGACATACAGCCTGCAGGTCGTTTTTTCTGCAGATCGTGCAACCGAGGAAACACTCCTGTGTGATGCACTCTGGGGTTTATGCCTGATCTTGTCAGGGGAACCGCCGTCAACTGCAATCCGAACCACCATCGCGCCAGATGCCTGGCAGGATCTGGTTCTCGGGCGGCAATCCGCCATCGCCACCGCTCAGCATGATGGCAGGCTGCTGGTGCCAGGCTCATTCAATCCCCTGCACGACGGACATCTGCAGATGATCAAGATCGCAGAAAGACGTACCGGTCAGGTAGCAGCACTGGAACTTTCCATCGGCAATGTCGACAAGCCGCCACTCGACTATCAGGAGATCGGCTCACGCCTAATCGGCATAGCCAACACGCTGAACAGGCCGGTCTGGCTGACAAGGATGCCAACGTTTGTCGAAAAAACTACGCGGTTTCCCGGTGCAACCTTTGTGGTCGGGGTGGATACCATTGTCCGCATCGCCGAAGGTCGTTACTACGCCAATGCAGAGGATCGGGTCGCTGCGCTTGAATTTTTCGCTGAGCAGGGTACCCGGTTCATGGTGTTTGGACGGACGGTGGAAGGTGAATTCAAGACACTGTCGACGCTTGCGCTGCCGCGCACACTTGCCGATCTTTGCATCCGCATCAGCGAAGACGAATTTCGTGCGGACGTTTCTTCCACCGATATCCGGATCGGTACCACCCCACCTCCCGACTCTGTGCCTTAACGCTGCGTCAGCGTGATCTCAGATCGTATTTACAGGTTTCACAAAGACACCTTGCTGCCGCCAGGGCTTTCCACCAGTTTCAATTGCCTCAACTCTTCGGGGGAGAGGGAAAAATGAACTTACTCGACACATTGGTCGGTGGTCCGGGTAGTGCGGCCATCGGACAGATCGCCAAACAGTTTGGCATCGATGACAGTCAGGTTCGTGATCTCATCGGTCAGCTGGCGCCGGTCCTCGGTCAGGGACTGGCGCGTAACGCCCGGGCCAGTGGTGGTCTGGACGCCCTGATTGGCGCCTTGCACAAAGGTGGCCACAGCAAACACCTGGATGACCCTTCGATACTGATTCAGGCCTCGACTACCGAGGACGGCAACAACATTCTCGGTCACATTCTGGGCAGCAAGGATGTCAGTCGTGCACTGGCGGTCAAAGCTGCGGCAAAGACAGGACTCAGTGCAGACATCATCAAACAGATCCTGCCGCTGATCGCATCACTGGCGATGGGCGCGCTTAACAGACAGACAGTAAACGCACCTGCGTCAAACAACCAGATCACCGATATGCTCGGCTCGATGCTTGATCGCAACCAGGATGGCTCGGCACTGGATGACCTGATCGGCATGGCCGGCAACTTTTTCAAGCGCTGATCACAAACACAAAGGCGTCATCAGGAGACCCACCGTGTTCGGATCGCTTTTCGAATTTGCCAAGGACGTCGGCACGCGCCTCTTCACCAGCGACGCGGAAGCAGCGATGTCCATTCTCAAACACATTGAAGCCAACAATCCCGGTGCGAGCCCCCTGCATGCCGAATACGACAGTGGTTGCGTGACACTTTCAGGCAGCACTGAATCCGTAGCAGCCAAGAAAAATGCGTGCTCATGGCCGGCAACGTTCGTGGTGTCGAGAAAGTCGTCGCCGACGACTTGCGAGTCTCCAAGCCAAAAGAACTAACGCTTGCAACCGCTCCAGCAGATGCCGCTGCCGCAACACCACCTGCTGGCACCGCATTGCCCACACCGCCGGCGGCTCCGGTGAAGCCAGAAACCCGCTTCTACACGATCCAGAAAGGTGACACGCTGTGGAAGATCGCTGCAGCCGCGCTTGGTAAAGGTGCGCGTTATCCCGAGATCTTTGAAGCCAATCGGGAAGTCATCCTCGATCCCGACAAGATCTTTCCGGGGCAGAAGATCCGCATCCCCGGCTGATCGGCCACCCACGACAGATCATGACCCGCGTGATCTGCCTGTCTTGCAGGCTGGGGTTCAGGCTGGTAATTGCTGCATCGTTCTCTATGATCCGGCGCCAGCATTCATTCGCGCCTGAGTCGACAACCACATCGTGGCATCCCTTCCTGAAACGACAGAGCGGCTGGACCCGGATCCGCGTATCGACCGCACACTGAGGCACTCCATCCGGGACGGCGTGTACTTTTCGGCGATGATGGGTACCGCAGAAAACTATTTTTCGGCGTTTGCCGTCTTCCTCAAAGCCAGTACCGCACAGATCGGCATTCTGGCTTCTTTACCCCCGCTGCTGGCCTCGTTCATGCAGGTGATCTCGGCATGGCTTGGCCGCAGACTCGGCAAGCGCAAGGAGATCATCGTTGGTGGTGCCCTGTTACAGGCAGCCAGTCTGATTCCGCTCATGCTGGTCCCGGTGTGGTATCCGGACACCGCTCTGCCTCTCGTCATCGTCTTTGCCGTAGTTTATTTCATCGGTCCCAATCTGGGTTCTCCGCAGTGGGGATCGATGATGGGGGAGCTGGTGCGCGAGAATCGGCGCGGTCGCTTTTTTGCGTTGCGCACCCGGCTCTCGAGCCTTGCCAACTTCGCAGCGCTCGGTGGTGCGGGACTCCTGCTGCATCTGTTTGCCGACGCACAGATGACCTACTGGGGTTTCGTGACAATCTTCTCGCTTGCCAGTGCGCTGAGGTTGGCATCCGCCTGGCATCTGTGGCAGATGTACGATCCACCCGGCCATGTCGCGGCGATTGAAACGGCCTGGTATCACGGTCTCTGGACGATGTGGAAAGCATCGGGGCTGCTGCCATTCACGATGTTTTTTGCGTGCATGCAAATGTCCGTCGCGATTGCCTCGCCATACTTCGCGCTCTACATGCTGCGCGACCTCGAGTTCAGCTACCTCGCTTTCATGTTCAATACCGCTGCGTCCGTCTGCATTCAGTTCCTGACACTGAATCGCTGGGGAAGAGTCTCCGACCTGTTTGGCAATCGCCTGATTCTCGCCACCACTGGCCTCATCATTCCGATCATGCCAGCCCTCTGGTTGCTATCAACCAACTACTACTATCTGCTGGTTGTCCAGGCGGTGTCCGGGCTGGTCTGGGCTGGATTCACGCTGAGCGCGGGCAATACCGTATACGACCTCACGCCAAGCGAGCGACGAGTCACGCTGATGGCGGCTCACAACGTGGTTGCAGCGACCGGTACGTTCACGGGCGCTCTGATCGGGGCATGGCTCGGCACATACCTGCCAAGGGAAATCACTGTCAGCGGTGAGACATTCAACTGGTTGACACCCCTGTATGGCGTTTTCCTCATCTCCGGGCTCGCCCGCATCCTCACGGTCGCTTTTTTCATGCGTCGACTGCGCGAAGTCAGAAGAGTCAGACCCATGTCGAGCACGGGCCTGATATTCCGCATCACCCGTGTTGCGCCACTATCAGGTTTGATCTTCGAAGTGGTCGGTGCGGCCGGGCGCGGCGACAATACGAGGGACAACCAGAACGACAGCAAGAACGACCACAAGAGCGACCACAAGAGCGACCACAAGA
>Ga0163144_10013027_pt1 | contig 17393 bp, 9 predicted proteins | sample OliLak19BULKMAT1_FD_123175 | JGI IMG/M metagenome (GOLD analysis project Ga0163144, IMG submission 123175) | Freshwater microbial mat bacterial communities from Lake Vanda, McMurdo Dry Valleys, Antarctica - Oligotrophic Lake LV.19.BULKMAT1 | ecosystem: Environmental > Aquatic > Freshwater > Lake...
CGCCTCACGCTGCTCTGCCGGCAACTCCGCCAACACCTGATCAAGGATCGGGCTGATCTCCGCCCACGGCCGTTCCGGTTCTGGCGGTGGCAAAATCGCCTGCTGTTTGCGCCGACCCTGCGCGGCCTCGCGCCGCACCAGATCGACCGCCTTGCCGTGCGCGACCTTGTGCAGCCAGCCGACCAGCGAGCCCGTGACCTCGGCCGGATTCCGCAGCAGGTGCACGAAGGTCTCCTGCGCCGCGTCCTCGGCGAGCGAGCGGTCACTCAGCACCCGCCGGCAGGTGCCGAACACCATGCCAGCGTGGCGCTTCACCAGTTCGGCAAAGGCATCGCCGCTCCTGGTCGTGATGTAGTCCTGGAGGATGAGTTGGTCGGCGAGCATGATGTCCTCGTGATGATACCTACAGGTCGTCGCCCGTGCTGCCGACATGCAGGGATTCCGCCCATCCGTGGGCAGGAGTGTCTGGCGCACCAGCACCCAGGATTGTTACCAGACCGTGACTGTCGTCGAACGATGGGGCCGCACACTCGTTATCCCTGCCACTTGACGCCGCATCCCCCTGCGGCGTGATGGCGGGCGTCCCTGTGTGCTGCTGGAGGTATGATGTCACGAAGTCTGCTCACCATTCTGTGGTTGCTGGTGCCTTTCCTGGTGGCCAACAGCGTGATTGCCGGGGAAGAAAAACTGGTGCCCGCGCAATTCAATCCCCGCATCGACAGCGGCGGAAACATCTGGGACATCCAACCGCACGGAATCAGCAACGGCAGCAACGACTGTTTCGACAATGGCATGGTGCTGATCATCAACGGTCGCAACTTCAGCCCCAATGGCGGCAAGCAAACCGAGGATGGCAACGAACTGGTGCTGACCGCCCAAGTCAACCAACTCTCCATCACCCGTCGCATCCTGATGGATGCCAAACGGCAGACCGTGCGTTACCTGGAACTGGTGACCAACAATGGCAAGAACCAGCAAACGGTGGCGCTGGAAATCCGCTCGAACCTTGGCGGCCAGGCGCAGCAGAGCGTGTGGAATGACGGCAAACCGGCCGTCGCCGGTGCACTACCAAAGAAATGTGTCGCCCTGGGTGCGATCCATCAGCCGGGTGATCAACGCCCAGGCGTGGTGTGGCTCATCGGTGACAGCCGTGCCGCGGTGCCGCCCACCGTTGATATCCGCAATCAGCACTCCTACATGACGCGTTATGCCCTGGACATCCCGGCGCAGAAAACGGTCGCCGTCCTGCACTACGTCCTGCAACGACCGAACCTGATCAGCACGCAACTGCCCGAGGTGATCAAACCACTGTGGCGCGGCGCGTTGATAAAACCGATGATCCCGGCGGCGTACAAACGCCTGGTGTGCAACTTCCGCAGCGGCACCCCCACCGGCGAAGATGAACCCGAACAAGGTCCGCGTCTGCCCGTCATCGCGGCGTTGCTCGAACGTGCCGGAATCGAAGACACCGGCACCAAGACGCTGGTCGGTGTCGGTCGTTCCGAGGCTGAGCGCATGACTGGCTCGCTGTTGGGCGGACCGCTGGTGGCCATCAGCGAATTCGGCGCCGTGACCGTGACCGTCGACGAACTGGCCGGTGCTGAAGGCAGCGGCTTCCGCACCCTGTTGCACTTGCGCAATGGCGAGACCATCGCCGCGCAGACCTTGACCGGCGCCTTGCGCCTGGAAACCGAAGTCGGCGTCGAACTGACGGTCGATCCAACGCAGGTCGCGTGGCTGGTGGCCAAACGCACACCCAGCGAAGGAACCGCGCCGGCCGATCAGCTCGGTGTCGTGCTGCTGACTGATGGCAGCCGCATCGCCATCAGCACCATGACACCGGCCTTGCCGGTGATCTCCGCCTATGGCCAGGCCGCAGTGGCCTTCGACCAGTTGGCAAGTATCGAACGGGTGAACGAGCCACCGGGCTGGCTGGTCACCATGCGCGATGGCTCGCGGCTGCGCGTCCTGCCGGCAGCAAAAGAGATCTCTGTCGCGACCTGCCGTTTCGCCGCACTGCGATTGCTCACCGCCCGCATCGCCGGCTACCAGCGCAGCGGCAAGTCGAGCGTCAGCGAGGACGAGGCCGAGCGCGAGGACGGCGCGCAGCTCGACAACGGCGAGCGCTTCTATGCCGGTCTGGCCGGCACGGCTCTGACCATCAACGCCAATGGCACCAACACCGCGATCCCAATCGATCGCATCACCGCCATCGAACGCCCAGAAGACAGCGCCGGCTTGGCAGTGATCCTGCGCGATGGCGGACGCTTGGTCGGCACCACCGCCGACGGCACCATCGCGCTGCTCGCCGGCGGCCAGACTTGGCGCATTCCCATTCGCCGCCTCCTGCAATGGCAGGCGCCCAAACCACCGGAACCACCGGAACCACCCGAAGCGGACGACGAGGAGGATGCGGAGAAGAAAAAGACGACTCCTGCTGGCACTACCAAAGGACCGGACTCCGACGAGGAATCTGACGAGGACGATGCGGTTCCCAAAAGCGTGCCGGAGAAACCATGAAGCCCGCTCTGGTCTCGCGCATGGCTTCCTGTGCCCTGCTCCTGTGGCTGGGCTGGTCCACCACCGTTGCGGTGGAAGCACTGACCGCCGCGTCGGTGATGCCCGCCAAGCTCTCGCAATCAAACAACAATGTGCAGATCACCGACGGCCAAGGTGGAACCTGGCAATTCGAGTACCAGGGCACGCTCGAAAGCCGCAGCGTCAGCAACATGTATCACCTGCGGATGGATGGAAATTGGAACTTCAACGCCCAAACCCAACCGCAGGTCACCAGCGATGGACAAGAAGGCGTGGCCACCGCCATCAACAACACCATCCAGGTCGTGCGACGCGTGCGCAGCATGCCGACCTTGGGACTCGCTCGCATCGTTGATGTGTTCATCAATACCGGTGGCCAAGCCGTCACGACCAAGGTGACGATGTCTTCCAATCTGAATTGGAACCCCGTGCAGTTGTTGGGCGATCAGGGCCAACCCGTCACCACCGCCCTGGGCGCGAAGGATGGCGGCTTGGTGATGCCGGTACCGGCAAATTATCAGCAACATGGTTTCCTGGATGTGCTGCTCGGCCTGTGTTCGCCAAAATCGCGGCACAAACCCACGGTCCAGCTGCAAGGCAACAACCTCATCATCGGCTGGACGCTCACCATTCCGGCGGGCAAGGCGGTCGCGCTCGTGCACGCCGTCGCGGAGCGTCCTTTCGGCACGGCGACCAATCCCAAAGCGGTGAAGACCGCGTTGGCCGGCATGCGTGCCCGGGCCTTCCTCGCGGATCTGCCGGCGCCGCTGCGCAAGATCGTGGTGAATTGGAGCGGTGGCATGTCCGGCGGTGACGCACCGAATCTCGCTGGTGGCATTCCCGAGGATCTGATCGAGGCGCGTGGCAGTGACGCCGATCTCCTGGCCCTCGGCGCCGGCACCCGGCTGCGTGGCGAAGCCAGCGGCATCGAGGTCCCGGTGCACATCGACGGCACCCAGCACCGCATCCCCTGGGATGAGATCATGGCCCTGCAGGGCGGAGCCAAACCCGCCGTGTTCCTGCGCACCGGTGATGTGCTGACGGGAGCGCAAGCCGACAGCACCTGCACGTTCACGCTTTCGACCGGACAACAAGTGCCGATGACCCTGCAGCGTATCGGCTGGCTGCTGCGTCGCCCGCACGGCAACGAAAAGCTGCCCCCAGGCGAGGTGCTGATCCAACTCGACGATCACCAACGCTTGGTGGGGAAACCGGCTGGCAGTCGCCTGCAGTGTTCGACCTTGTGGGGGCAGCTCGACCTGCGACTGGAGGACATCGCCTCGCTTACGCCGGACGCTGAGGGCGGCAGCCGCATCGTCCTGCGCGATGGCAGTCGTTTCAGCGGCCTGCTGACCGATGGCGTACTGACCATCGATACCCGCTTCACCGGCCGCCGGAGTGTCGCGCTCAACCGCATCACCGGCGTCGTCGGCGGCAAACTTGGTGGCGAGGAAACCGACGCGAGCACCCCAGTGATGCCGCATGCCACCCTGGTCGGCGACCAACTGTTCATGGGCATCGTCGATCTTCCCGCGCTGCACCTGCGCCTCGAAGGCAACCGCCTGCCGGTGCCACCGCCGCAGATCCGCCTGCTGGTGAATCAGAACGACGGTGACGCCATCGGCCTCGACCACCTGCTGCCGCGTCTGCGCCTCGAACTATGGAGCGGCGACGTTGCCGAAGGCCTGCTGGAAGAAAGCGCGCTGCCGCTGCGCACCACCGGCGGCACGTTGCTGATTCCGCCCTGTGATGTGCTGGAGATCCACGTGCCGATCCCGGTGGTGGCGCCCGCGACCCGTGCGCGCATCGCCGAACTGGTGGCGCAGCTCGGGGATCGCGATTGGACCCGGCGCGAAGCTGCGGTGAAAACCATGGTCCAACTCGGTGAAGTGATACGTCAGCCAGCCGAGGAGGCACTGCAGGTGACCAAGGATCCGGAAGTCAAAGCGCGCCTCGAACAAGTGCTACACGATCTGAAATGATCACGCCCACGACTACCCTCTCTGCCGCGACTGCCGCGACTGCCGCGACTGCCGCGACTGCCGCGACTGCGCTCGCCGTTCGGCTATCCGGCGTCGCCGCACACGTGCGGCGACGCTTGGCCGTGCGTTTGTGGTTCGCGCTGATCGTGCGTCACTTGCCGTGGTGGTTCGCCTTGGCGGCGCTGGCCGCGCTGGTCCGCCTCACCGGCTTCGGCCTGCCGACGTGGTCCGTCCTACTGATTCCTTTGTGGCTGCTGATTATCGCCGTGTTGGCGTGGCGGCGGGCACCAGCGACCGCTGGCGCCTTGGCGATGCTCGATCGCACGTTGGCCCTCGACGACCTGCTGCTGAATGCCTGGGCTTTTTCCGCCCGCAGCGCCAACGGCAGCTTTGCCACCGAACACCTGCGACGCACCGACGAGCGCCTGCCGCAACTCGACACCGCGCAGGCGTTGCCGCTCGCGCTGCCAATGCGTCATCTCACCGCGCTGCTGTTGCTCGCCCTGCTGCTGGTCAGCGGCCTGCTCGCGCCGGTGCCGCCGGTGCCGCCGGTGGTGCTCGATGACCATCAGCGCAGTGAACTCGCGACCCAGGCCAACGAGCTAGCGCGCGAAGCTGCGCAGGTGCCGACCACCGCGCTGGACGCAGCCGAGAAAGCCAAACTCGACGAATTGCAGAACCGCATCCGCGAAGCCCAGGAACAAGCCAAGCGCCAAGGCCTGACGCAACCGGAAGTGCTCAAGGAACTCGACCGCCTAGCGCATCGCGCGGAGGATCTCGCAGCGTTGCTCGACCAATCCGACACCCCCAACGCGGCGTTGCTCGGCGAACTCGAACGCCACGCCGACACCGCCGATCTGGCCGCGGCGCTACGCGCTGGCGACCTAGCCAAGGCCGCTGCAGAAGCCAAGGCGCTCAGCGAAAAACTCGAGCGCAAGGACCTCACGCTGGATGAACGCCGGCGCTTGGAACAAGCGTTGGAACGTGCGGCGAAGGCCGACAGCGGTGATCGTTCGAGCGCCGCGCAGGCGGTGAACGAAGCGCAAAAAGCCATGCAGCAGGGCGATCCCCAACAAGCTGCCAAGGCGCTGAAGAACTTGGCGCAGAACCTCGCGCAGCGGCAACAGCGCCAGGACGCGGCGAAAGCCATGACCAAGCTCGCGAATCGCCTGCGTTCCACCGGCAGCCGCCTGCTCTCGTCGCCAGCGGGGGCTCTGAGCAAATTGCCCCCAGGCACGCGCAGCAGCGGTGCGCCCTTGGCCGGCAGCGCCTTGCCACCGGCACGTTTCCAACCCGGCAACAAACCGGGACAAGGCAACCGTCCTGGGAACAGTGCCGCACCAGGACAGGCACAAAAACCTGGGCAAGGGCAAGGGCAAGGGCAAGGGCAAGGGCAGGAACAAGGCATTCCCGTGCCCGGCACCAGCGGCAGTTCTGCGAGTGCCGGTTCCATCCCGGTTCCTGGCAGTGGCGCGCCGAGTGCGGCCGGTGCCGCCGGCGCGGCTGGCAACCAGCCGGGTGGTTCGCAGGCCGGTACTGGCCACGTGGCCGCGAACGGCCCGGCAACTACTCCGCGCACGCCCTCCAGCACCAGCACGGTGACGGCCGCTCCTGGCGAAGGTCAGAGCGAACAGACCCAGGTCGCCGGCCAGGTGCACAACGAAGGCTCCGCGCGCGCGCTCAGCCAGACACCGTTGACGATGGTCGATGCCGAGGAACGCGCCCTCGATGAAGATCCCCTGCCCGCCGGTCGTCGTGCGCAGGTGAAGGCCTATTTCACCCTGCTGCGCGAACAGCTCGAACCCTGATCCCTGAGGTACTGAATGATCGATCCCACATCGCTGATTGCCCGTTTCACCGACCGCTTCACCGCGTTGCGCCTGGAGATCGCCAAAGGCATCGTCGGCAATGAAGGATTGGTCACCGATTGCCTGGTGGCGATGTTGACGCAGGGCCACGTCCTGCTCGAAGGTGTTCCCGGCCTGGGAAAAACCTCGCTGGTGCGAGTGCTGTCCAAAGTCCTGGGACTCAGCTTCGGTCGCGTGCAATGTACGCCCGACCTGATGCCGGCCGACATCCTGGGTACCCATATCGTCAACGAGGATGACCACGGTCGCCGCACGCTGCGCTTCGAACGTGGCCCGGTGTTCCGCCATCTCTTGCTGGTCGACGAAATCAATCGCGCTACGCCCAAGACCCAGGCCGCGCTGCTCGAAGTCATGCAGGAACGTCAGGTGACCGCCGGCACCGAAAGCATGCCGTTGCCAGCGCCGTTCTTCGTCCTCGCGACGCAGAATCCGGTGGAGATGGAAGGCACCTATCCTTTGCCGGAAGCCCAGCTCGATCGCTTCGCGTTCAAGTTGGTCGTGCGTTTCCCCGCACGTGAGCAGTTGGTGGAGATCGCCAACCGCACCAGCGGCTACCACGAGGCCGCACTGAAACCGGTGATGGATGGCGCGGAACTAGAAGCCCTGACCTTGCAGGCAGCCGAGGTCGCGGTCAGCGATCCACTCGCGCTCTACGCCGCCGATCTGGTGCTGGCCACGCACCCGGATCAGCCACAAGCCACGCCCACGGTCAAGCGCCTGGTCGCGTATGGCGCCAGTCCGCGTGGTTTGCAAACCTTGATCCGCACCGCCCGCGTACATGCACTGCTCGCCGGCCGCCCGGCGGTGGCCGCCGCCGATATCCGGCGGGTCGCACATTCGGCACTACGCCACCGCATCATCCGCAATTTCGAAGGCGAAGCGGAGGGACTCAATCCGGACAAGCTGATCGACGAGATCCTCCTCACGGTGCCGGCGCCGGGAGCCTGAGCGTGACGTCCTTCTGGCCCATGAAGCGCGTCCTGCATCCGTGGTCAGCGCTGCTGCTGTCGCTCGCATTGCAACTGTCCGCGGCCGAAGATCCGGCGGTCGCAACGTTGCCGCTGCGCGCGGCACTGCACGACGACGCGACGCTAGAGGCGCCGCTCACACAATTGGTGGACGCGTGGCGCGAAGCCGAACGCCTGCCTGATCTGCTGGCGCTGTACCGCACCCACCTCAGCCAATACCCACAAGACCGCGGTGCCACCGTGGTGCTGGTCCGCTTATTGCAGACCACGCGCGATCCGTCCGCGGCAACCACCGTGCGCCAAGCCGTGATCGACTTCCCGGAGTTGGCTTACCTCCAGTGGTTGGCGTTCCTGATTCTGAATGACGTCCACGATCCCGCCGCCATCGATGCCCTGGCGACGGCCGTCGCACTGGAAACCGTCACCTGGCGACGCGACCAATGGACCGAACGCCTGGTGAGCGAAGCGCTCAAACACGGCCGCCGCGATCTGGTGGAGCGTCATCTCACCGCTGCCGCTACGCTGGAAACCACCGCTGCTGGCAAACTCGCGATCGGTCGGCGCCAAGCCGTGGCGGGATTACAAACCCATGCGCTCGCCACCTTCACCGCAGCGTTGGCCGCTGATCCTGCGCCGGAGATCCTGGTCGATCTGCAGGTCGAAGCCGCTGCGAGTGAAACCGCGCTGAAGCTTACCCGCGAGGCCGCACAGCGACTCGATGCGTTGTTGCAGCGCCTAGGACCTGACCACTGGCGACGCGCGGAGATCACCCGGCGGCGACTGGAACTTGCCGGCAGTGAAAGCGAACGCGAGGCGATGATCGCTACGGCGCGTGCACGTTTAGCGGCCAGTCCTGGGGATGATGCAGCCGCGCTCGACCTGGCGCGCTTGCTGCTCGCGGTCGATCGTCGGCGTGATGCGCTGGTGGTGCTGACTTCCGCCACCAACGGCGAACACGGCGGAGCGCGCATCGAACAGGAGTTGCTGACCCTCCACGAGCGTCTGCATGATCCGGTCGCGCTCGATGCGTGGTTGGCGCAACGTCTCGCTGCCCAACCGACCCGGACCGATCTGGGCCTGCGCCGCGTGCGCACGCTGATCGACCTCGGCAAAGGTGACGAGGCCACCGCCCTGCGCCGCCGTCTGACCACTGACCTGCGCCCTGGCGAGCGCGACGAACGACTGTTGACCCTCGCTCGTGAACTACGCCGTGATGGTCGTCATGCCGAAGGCGCGCAGGTGTTGGAGGAATTGCTCGCCGCCGATCCGCAACGCCTCGACCTGACGCGCGAACTCAGCGAAGCCTGGCTCGCTGCCGGCAATCGTGGACGAGCCGAGGAACTGCTCGGTCGCGATTTACCCGCCACCGCCGCGCCGGAGCAAGTGCTCGACTTGGTGCAATTTCTCATCGGCGCACGGCAGTACCTTGCCGCTACCCGAGCGATCACCGCACGCCTGACGCTGGATCCGGGATTCTTCGAACTGCGCGTGCAGGCCATCCGCCTGGCTGGCCGCACCGGCGACGTGCGCGGCGCCCACCAGGCCGCGCTGGCGGCGCGCGCGCTGACCGACACCTCCGCGCGTTACCGCCTGTGGTTGGAAGCCGCGGTCGAAGCCGCCGGTGAAGAACGCGATGCCGCGTGGCTCGATGATGAAGTAAAACGCCTAGACAGTGCCAGCGACACGTGGGATGCCGCACGCCTGGAACGGATGCTGGCGTTCGCTGAAATCTGCGTCGCCCGGGATAACGCGGAACCGGCCATCGCCCTGCTGGATGACGCATTGGACGATCAGCGCTTTCCCAGCGATCGTCGCGCTGAGGTTCGACGCCAATTAGTGGCACTGCTCGAACGCGTGCAGGATCAAGCAGAGCGTCTGCCGGAGCAGTTGGAGCTGCTGGCCAAGGAAGATCCGGCGCTGGCGACAGAATGCCGCGTGCGCGCGGTCTTGTTAGGGTTCGACCCCGCGGCGCAGAATCGCAATTCCAGCACCGCTGCCCAGGATCTGGCCGACATCGATGTCGAGCGTCTCAGCGATCCCGCGCTGGTGGCGCGCCTCGAAACGGTGTTCAGCGAAGCCGGCAACTCCACCGCGTCGCTCGCTTGCCTCAAACGCCTGACCGTGCTCGAACCTGCGACCGCTGGTCATTGGGAACGCTGGCTCACCGCGCTGGGCGGCAGCGGCAGTGAAAATCTGCTGCGTGAAGCCATCCGCCGTTTGCTCGCCGGCGTCGACAATCTGGAGCTCAGCAGCGAGATCCGCGCGCAACTGGCCCAGCGCTTGGCGGATTCCTGCTGGCGCAGTGCCGCCGTCCAGGCCGCACGTGGCACACCCGCGGGCTGGCAGGCGGTGCTCGCGCTGCTGGATGAAGCCGGCACCACCACCACCCGCGAGGACTCCGGCTGGATCCTTACCGGCCGGGTGCTGGCACTGCATCACCTCGGACGTCTTCCGGCGCGCGATCAGGCGTTGGCCGAACTCGACGCCGACCCCGAACTGTCGTTGGTGTTCCCCGATGGCCTCGGCACCAGCCGAGCCGCCTTGCATGCGTTGTTGGCCGAACCACCGAGCGCGCCCAGCGAACCTGCCGCACGGGCGCTGCCACCGGCACCCTGGGTGATCGCCTGGAGCGCGACCTTCGGCCAAGCAGTGCATGGCGCGTGGACTGATGGTCAGCGGATCGTGGTGGCCCTCGCCGATGGCGGATTGATCGGCCTGGAGCGCACCACCGGTGCGCGGCTCTGGGAACGGCCTGCGCTCAAACGTGCCGCCGAACCGGTAGTTGATCAGTATTCCGGTCGTAATCTGCAACCCCGCGGTGCCATGTTGCGCCCCGCGGTGGTGGCGGGGAATATCGTGGTCGCCAACGGCCACGACGTCAGCGCCTATGCCACCAGTGACGGCACGCTGGTGTGGCGCAGCAACTTGGTGAAAGCCGACGGCGTGTTGGGCGACGATCACCTGCTCCTGGCCTGGAGCGATAAACAGGGCCGCGCGGTGGGCCTCGATCCCACGGATGGCCGACTGCGCTGGAACACCGAGTTGCCGACTCTCAGCAATGCGCAGTTCCAGGGCGCCTCACAAACGCTCAGCGGCGACCACGCGGTGCTACTGGGCAAACATGCCGCCGTGCTCGACCTGCGTTCCGGCGGAATCCGTTGGTCCTTCAGCGATGCCGACCTGGTCGACGCCAAAGTCTCGCTCACGGCTGCGCCGGCCATCGTCGTGCCGCAAAATAACCGTCAGCGGCGGCGACGGGTCAACCGGGTCGTCACGTTCCAGCCGACTGAAGACGAGATCGCTCCGACCAGTTGGACCACCTCCTTCATCACCCGTGCACGCCAGCCGTGGGCGAGCGTGGTCGCGTGCGGCGATGACCTGCTGATTGGCGACTGGTCCACGTCCGCCGTCATTCCTCTGGCCTTGCCTCTACGCTCTACCGCCATCCCGAACGGCACGGTGCTCGGCACCTATGGTCGGCGCGTGCTGCTGCTGAACTCGGCCATGGCGCAAGTGTGTTCGCTCGACGACGGCATGCTGATCGCGGAAATTCCGCTCGACGCGCTGCAACGGAAAGTCGAAGAGCGCCTGACCTCTCAGAATGCCAGCGCCTGGATCTCCGGCACGGTGAGCGGGCGATTGGGATGGATCTCCGGACCGGGTGGCGTGATGACGATTGATCTCGACAGCTGCGAGGTGGTGGATCAGCAACTCTGGAGCCCCGACTGGTCGGTGGCTGCCGATGATGTGACGAACTGGGCGCTAGGCGGCGCGATGATCCGAGGACAACAGAACAACAACGGCTACGGCTCGCATGTCGAACGCCTGCCGGTGGGGTTGGTCAACGCGGGATTCGTCGTGCTGCCGGTCGGTTCGCAGCGCTTGGTGGCACTCAGTGGTCCCGCTCCGCGTGCGGACGCAGCAGGCAGCGCACCTGCGGGAGGCACCGATGGCCGCTGACACCACGGTTGCGGCTGACGACGAGCTGTTCGATCCGACGTTCCTTGATCGTCTGCGCGTACTCGCGCTCCAGGTCAGACGTCGCCGGCGGCAACGTCGCCAAGGACCAGCGCAGACGCCCGCGGCCGGCCACACGCGCGAATTCAAGGACCACCGCCACTACGCGCGCGGTGACGATTACCGTTCGATCGACTGGCGGGTGTTCGCCCGGCTCGATCGCCTGTTCGTGCGGGTGTTCGAAGAGATCCAGGAATACCACGTGCACGTGCTGCTCGATTGCAGCACCTCGATGATCGAACCCTGTCCGCGCAAACGCCGCGATGCGTTGCGGCTGACGGTGGCAATCGGTTACCTGGCGTTGTCCGGCGGACACCGGCTGTCGCTGCACAGCATCAACGACACCTGCCGGCGTGAACTGCCTCCGCTCAAAGGCCAAGGGCATGTGCACGGCCTGGTCGAGCACTGCCGCAAGCTGGCCTTTTCCGGCCCCTCGGATCTGGCGGTGTCGTTGCCGCGTTTCAGCGCCGGCAACGAACGGCGCGGCATCGCGTTTGTCATCAGCGACTGCCTGGGCAGTGATCCGGCGCAAGCGCTGACCGCACTGCGGACCATGCGCTCGTGGCCGGCGGAGTCACACCTCATCCAGGTGATCGATCCGGCGGAACGTTCACCAGCGCTCGAAGGCGAACTGCGCCTGGAAGACGTCGAGACCGGCGAACAACGCCGCGTGTGGCTGACGCGTGATGACTTAGCGCGTTACCGCACAGCCTTCGCCGGCTGGTGTGATGAGATCGCGCGCACCTGCGCGAGCTGGCAACTCGACCACGTCGCGTGGGACACCGCGCAACCGTTCGAGGATCAGTTTCTCGCCTTCCTGGAGCGGGGCTCGGCCCTGAGTGGCGGATGAGATTCCTCCTCCCTGGCGCCCTCGCGTGGCTGCTGCTGCTGGCCATCCCGCTGATCCTGCACTTGGTGCGACCACGCGCTCGCGCGGTGCGCACCAGCACCTTGGCGTTTTTCCTCGGGCTCGATCGTCGTCAGCAGGAGTCGCCGTGGCTGCGCTGGCTCAAACGCCTGCTCGCGCTGGTGCTGAGCGCCAGTGTGGTCGCCGGGGTGGTGCTCGCCCTCAGTCGTCCGGTGGTCGCGCCGTCGGATGAGAGCGTGCGCAGCGTGGTGCTGCTGGTCGATCGTTCGGCTTCGATGGCGACGCGCGCCGACGACGGCCGCACGCGCTTGGAGCAGGTGGTGGCCAGTGCGCGCGCACGTCTGGCCGGACTGTCGGCCGGTTGTGCGCTGACCATCATCGCCCACGACGCACGCAGCGACATCGTCGTCGCTGCCACCATCGATCGACGCGAAGCCGAACGCGCGCTGACCGCGCTGACCGTGCATCCGGTGGCCAGCGATGCCGCAACCCACGCAGCCGCTCTGGCCCTGGCCGGACGTCTGGCTGCTGCTGCCACGCCAGCCCAGGTCTGGGATCTCAGCGATGCCCCGGCAGCGGACACGCCGGATACGATCCTGCCCGGCGGCGTGACGCGTGTGCCGCTGAGCGTCGCGCTGGCCACGCCGGTGAATGCCGGCATCAGCGCGGCGGATCTGCGGCGGCGGCCGTTGGAACCAGGCCAGCTCGATGTGTTCGTCGAAATCAGTGCCACCCTCGCGCCGAACACCGCCGCCGAAGCGGTCCTGGTAGCCAACATCGATGCGCAAGAAGTCGCCCTGCGGACGCTCGCCCTGAGCGCTGACGCCGATGGACACTGTGCCGTGCAGCGGCTGTCCTTCGGACTCGATCATCCTACCGGTGCGGTGTTGCGCCTGAGCCTGCGACTGACCGGCGATCAACTGCCGCTTGATGATCTGGTGGAGCTGCGCCTGCCGGAACTGACGCCGCTGCATGTGTTGCTGGTGGCCGATGAACCAGATCCGTTCCTGGTGTTGGTCCTGGCCGGTCTTGAAAAAGCCGGCGGCATGCGGGTGGAGCGTTTGGCGCCGGCGGCGTGGACCCCGACGACGGTCGCCGATGTGGTGGTGTTTCACCGCTGGCTGCCGCCCACGTGGCCGGAACGGGCGGTGCTGATCGTCGATCCACCCGGCAATCTTTCACCGCTGACGGTGACCCCGATCACCGATGGCCTGCCGGTCGAGTCACCACGTTGCCCAGATGCCAGCCACCCGGTGCTGTTCGGCGTTGCCAGCGCGCGCGTAGCGGCGCTGCAGACCGCAGTGCTGAGTGGCGATGGTGGGCTGCAGCCGTTGTGGTTGTCGCCGGCCGGTCCGCTGCTGCTGGCCGGTGACGTGAAGTCTGGACGGGCGGTGATACTTGCCGCGGCGCCCGCACGCAGTGCGCGTCTGGCGCTCACCGCGGCGTATCCTCTGCTGATCGCCAACGCCTTGTTGTGGACCAGCGAGCCCGCACGCGAGCGCCGCACCGGCCATCGCCATCGCACTGGCACGCTGCTGCCACTTGCGGGCAAGACGCTGACCTGGAGCGACGGCACTGCCGTGACCTTGCGTGGGGGCATGGCGGCGCTCGACCGCCTGGGCTCATGGTCCACCGACGGCGGCGACCTCGGCAGTGCGGCGTTGTTGTCGCTGGAGGAATCGCGCCTGCCACGCGCGCCGACGACCAGCACCGCGGTGGTCGGTACCGCCTCCGGCGATTGGCTCAGCGGTGATCTGCTGCCGCTGCTGGTGGCGTTGGTGTTCAGCGTTTTGCTCATTGATGCGTGGCTCTGCCACCGCTGGGGCGTGTCGTGATCATCGCTGATCCGTGGCTGCTCCTGCTGATCGTCCCCGCCGCCGCGCTGCTGTGGTGGCTCCAGCGCAGCTCGAACCATCCGATGTCGGCGCGCCGCCGCCGCGTGACGTTGGCACTGCGACTGGTGACGGTGTTCCTGGCGGTGGCGGCCTGCGCCGGCCCTGCGTGGCACGGCGGTGGACGTGGACGCGCGGTGGTGTTCGTGGTCGACCATTCCCAGAGCCTGGGCGCCGACGGCGGTGCACTGGCGCTCGCACGCATGCGTGCGCTTGCCGCGCAGCTGCCAGAAGACACCGCGATCGCGGTGGTGTCCGCCGGCGCCGAACCGGTGGTGCGCCGTATGCCGCTCCCTGGCACCGGTGGCGTGAACGAGTTGACCGCCGATCCAGCGCTGACCACCAGCAACGGCGGTGACAGCGATCTGGCGCTGGCGCTCGATCTCGGTCGTGGGCTCTTTCCGGCCGGCAGTTCGCGTCAGGTGGTGCTGATCAGCGACGGCGTGCAGACCCGCGGTGATCTGTTGGCAACCGCCCGCGAATGCGCCCTCAGTGGGCTGCCGGTCAGCGTCGCTCCGGTCGCCGGTCCCGCGCGGCCCGATGTGCGCATCGCGCGCTTGGTCGCCAGCCGGGTACGCGCCCACGAAGGCGCCGCCATCACCTTGACCGCCGAAGTCGAAGCGAGCATGGCCGGACTCGGACGTCTGCGCTTGTTCGAAAACGGCGTCGAAGTCGCGGTGCGCGAACTCGCGGTCACGGTCGGCGGAGTACACCGCGTGGAGTTCCCACGCGTACCAGCCGAGCGCAACCTCTACACCTACCGCGTGGTCGCGGAAGGTTTCACCGGCGATCAGGTACCCGCCAACGACGAGGCACTGGCGCTGGTGGATGTCGCTGGCCGCCCGCGCCTGCTACAGGTGGTTGGCGATGACCAGGAGGCGCATTACCTGAGCGAGGCGTTGACCCAGGAAGGCATCCGCCTCGATCGCCGCTCACCGGCAGAGATGCCCGCCACGCCGCAAGAACTCGCGGCCTACGACGGCATCATCCTCAGCGATGTGCCGGCGCGGCTGCTCAGCGAAGCGGCGATGGATGCGCTCAAAGCCTATGTCGAAGAGTTCGGTGGCGGACTGGTGGTTGCCGGCGGCACCAACTCCTACGGCGTCGGCGGTTATTTTCGCACACCGCTCGAAGACTTGCTGCCGGTGAAAATGCAGTCGCAAGACACCGAAGAAAAAGCCTCGGTCGCCCTCGCGCTGGTGATCGACCGCTCCGGCTCGATGTCGGGTGAAAAATTGGAGGTGTGCAAATCCGCCGCCATCGCCACCGCGCAACTGCTGCAGGGCAAGGATTACCTCGGCGTGGTGGTGTTCGATTCGAGCGCCGAGTGGACCGTTCCGATGGCGCGCCTGAGCGCCAAGGGCGACGTGCAAAGCCGCATCGCCGCGATCGCGCCCGGCGGTGGCACCAACATCTGGCCGGGCATGAGCGAGGCCCGCGCTGCGCTGTCACGCACGCCGGCCAAGACCAAACACATGATCGTGCTGACCGACGGTCAGAGTTCCGGCAGTGGCTACCAGCAGCTTGCTGCCTCTTGCCGCGCGGAACGCATCACCGTGTCGACGGTCGCGGTTGGTGGCGACGCTGACGTGAGCCTGCTGCAAAGCATCGCCACCGCGGGCGGCGGAAAGTTCTACCTCAGTCAGGATCCGCGGCAGGTACCGCGCATCTTCACCCAGGACGCCATGACCCACCTGGGCAAACTGGTGCGCGAACAAGCCTTCGCGCCGCGACAGGTCGAACGTCATCCGATGCTCGCCGGATGGGACGTGACGCAGGCGCCGAACTTGCTCGGCTACGTCCGCACGCTGCGCCGCGCCACCGCGCAGGTGCCGCTAGTCACCGACCTCGGTGATCCGTTGCTGGCGCACTGGCGTTTCGGCACCGGCAAGGTCACCGCCTTCACCAGCGACTGCACCTCGCGCTGGTCCGGCCTGTGGTTGGCGCGCTGGCCCGCTGGATTTTCCCAACTGTGGGTGCAGATGGTGCGCGAGACCATCCGCGAACCGCAGGGCCGCCACCTCGACCTGACCCTGAACGATCACGGCAGCATCACCCACATCCAAGCTGATCTGCGCGAAGACGCCGACACTTGGAAGGATGGCGCGCAGGTCCAGGCGGATGTCTTCCACGTCCCGACGCGCGGTGGCGAACTGCGCCCGGTGGTCGGCGTGTCGCTACAGCAGGACGGCCCTGGGCGCTACCGCGGTTCGTTCCGCCCAAGCGAGCGCGGCGTCTACCTGGTGCGCGCGCGCTCCGGCGGCGACACCGTCTCGGCCGGCCTGGTGCACAACCCCGGCAGCGAGGTCGCCACCGGCACCATCGATCGCGCGCTGCTGAGTGAAGTCGCCCGCCTGACCGGCGGCGCGGTGCTGGAGGCCGGCAACGACCAGCTCCCCGAACCGCCTCCGCCGGCCGACGCGCTGGTCGACCTGCGACCGTTGCTGCTCATCCTGCTGCTGCTGGTGTTCCTCATCGAGTTGACCGTGCGGCGGTGGGAGAACGTGCTGGGCGTGATGGAACGCATACGCGGTCGCTAGACGATCACCGTCATCCGGCGTGAAAAACCAGCGCCAGCCGCTGTTCTGCCGCCCATTCCAGTAACGTGATCCACTGAGAGAAATACCCGCGGACATCCGCCTCAGTGATCTCCTTATCGTCATGTTTCAGTGCACCGGTAAACGCGCGGTAGCCATCCACAATCCTGCGGCACGTCGCGGGCGCGACAGACAACATAATCGTTTCGCCCTTTAACCGATAATCATGGGTGTGGTTACTGTTGGTGATCACTTGCCCAAGCGAACCGCTCAACGCTGCCTGCGCGGTGCCTTCGATGTCATCGGCAGCAATCTGGTAGAGGATCATGCTGTCGCAGTCCCACAGACCGTCGGGCAGATCGACAGCGAAGTCATCGACCTCATCGCAGTAGATCATCGTCTCGACGATCACCTCGGGAGCCTTGCCGATAAAATCGGTTTCGCGGTAGGCGACTGGACTGAGTTGCATGTTGGTACTCCGCAGGGTCAAAGGGCAGCGTCGTGATAACGGCAGATTGATGTCACGTCACCCACCGGGCTGTGGCGCACTCAACCCGGCGCGACTTTCCACTGGCCCGGCGCCCGGCGATGATATGGGTCTGTTAGGACTCATATCCCCATGCTCCTCCATCTCCACCTCCCCGGATTTCATGCCACTGTCCAACAAGCGGTTACGTCACGATTGGCGGGCCGTCCGGTGGCCGTGGCGATTGATGGCGGGGC
>Ga0163144_10013029_pt1 | contig 17390 bp, 12 predicted proteins | sample OliLak19BULKMAT1_FD_123175 | JGI IMG/M metagenome (GOLD analysis project Ga0163144, IMG submission 123175) | Freshwater microbial mat bacterial communities from Lake Vanda, McMurdo Dry Valleys, Antarctica - Oligotrophic Lake LV.19.BULKMAT1 | ecosystem: Environmental > Aquatic > Freshwater >...
GATCTACGACAACGACTGCTCCTTCTTGTCGGGATGGGGCCTGGCCATGTTCCGCACCTCATTCACCCAGATCGAGCGCAACGCCTTTGACTTCTGCGTGCGGGGCCACTCCGAAGGCCGGTACAACCGCGGGCAGGATTCGGCCGGAATCCTGATATTTGAACAGTGCTCCAACAACACGATCATCGAGAACTCCTGCACCCACGGCGGGGATGGGATCTTCGGGTTCGCGGGTCTGGAGGCGGTGAACGGCGAGGGCGCTCCCGCGAACTTCGACTTCGTGCGGAAGGGGTGCAACGACAACCTCTTCGCCGGCAACGACCTTTCGTATGCGCCGGCACACGGCCTCGAGATGACCTTTTCATTCGGCAATCGCATCATCGACAACCGCTTCGTTGAGAACGCCATCTGCGGGGTCTGGGGCGGCTATTCGCAGGACACGCTCATCGCCCGCAATCAGTTCATCGGAAACGGCGGGATGGCCTACGGCCTCGAGCGCGGCGGAGTGAACATCGAGCATGGCGCGGCCAACCTGATCATCGCCAACGAGTTCACCAACAACCGTTGCGGCGTGCATCTCTGGTGGGATCCCCACAATGACTTTGAAACCAAAGCCTGGGGCAAGGCCAACTACAGAGGCGTGACCGGCAATGTCATCGCGCAGAACACCTTCACGATCGATGAACTTCAGCCCTTTGGCCGCATCCATCCCGAGCGCCCGCTGGTCGCGCTGCAGCTGCGGGATGACGGCGAGGGCGGGCACATCACCGGCACGGTCTTCGCGGACAACGTTCTGAAAGTCGATTCGGGCTTCGGCATCGAACGTCTATTGCCCGCAGGAGTGGAGGTCGCATCTGTCTGGACGCCCAAAGCACTTGCCATCGAACCCAAACATGATCTGCAATCGGTAACGCCGCGAAAGGTGGGCGCGAGGGCGCACCTCCGGGGCCGCGACAAAATCATCATGAGTGAGTGGGGCCCGTGGGATCATGATTCCCCCATGGTTCGGCTGCGAAGCGTTAGCGCTGACGCGCACATGTTTGAGGTGTTCGGTGCGGGTGATGATCTGGAGCTCAGCTCGGGCTTCAAACCCGTGGTCGGCGGCGGGGCGACCGCGCTCGCAACGCTTGACGAGTCTCCGGTGAACGCCGCCGGGGCGAACTCAGGGCCGCGAGTCGTCCGAGTCGTGCCCAGCGGGGACCGAAACGGCGCCTTTCCATATCGATTCAACCTGCGCACCCGCGGCGTGGAACTCCCGATCCGCGGCACCGTGATCACTGCCGCGTGGCAACTCTCCGCGTTCCAATGGGACGACGCGACCGACCCCCGGAAGGACCTCGCGGCGTGGCGTGCCCTTGCAGACAAAGCTGGAACCTTCAGCGTCATGGCGAGCTCCCTCAACTTCGACTATGGCCATGGTGGACCCAGGGAGCAGCCATGGGCCGGCCCGCTGAAGGCGCTTGCGCCAGATGCGGACCAGTTTGGCATGATCGCGCGAGCCCGACTGACCCTGGGCAAGGGGCGATGGCGGATCACCACGCTGTCGGATGACGGTGTGCGCGTGCTCGCCGACGGATCGCCGCTGATCGAGAACTGGACGTGGCACGCGCCCACGCGAGATTCGGCGATGCTCGAGCTTACCGAAGAGCGCGAAGTCGAGTTTGTCGTGGAGCACTTTGAGATCGATGGGTATGCCGTGCTGAAGTTCGACATCGCGGCCGAACGGTAATCCGCTTTCCATCGCCGCGGCCACGCCCAACGCCTCCGACATCAGAGGCTCCCCGCCTACCGCTGGCGGATTCGTGAAGCGGGCTTGCCCGGACTCGCCGAACGCTCGGAGAATCTTTCGAAGGCCGCGAGCGTCTCTTCGCTCACATGGTGCTCGATGCCCTCGGCATCAGCCTGCGCAACAGCATCGGAGATACCAAGCGCGGTCAGAAACTGAACCACGATCTCGTGCCTTCGACGGCACCGCTCGGCAAGGTCCTTGCCGGCCTGCGTCAGAAAGATCGCCCGATACGGCTTGCTGGAGACGAGGCCCGCCTTCTGCAGCCGCTCGATCGTGCGGACCACCGTGACGTGAGTGACACCGATCCTCCGGGCGAGATCCACCACGCGTGCCTCTCCGGCGGTCGCGATGAGCTCCGCAATCTGCTCAACATAATCCTCGGCAGTTTCCGCCGACCGGTCGGCGCGGGCACGCTGGTGGCACATGGCCAGGGCGGCATCGCTCCCGCGTGCGGATGCCGCCGGGGGCCGTGGAGGCAGGGCGCGTGCAGCCGCCTTCGCGGCGCGGGGCGCGTTCATGCGGGCTTGTCGCTTGCTTCCGGGGTCAGCGGACATCCGTGAAGTGTAGCCAACGGTACAAAGGTTGCCCAGTGCCACATCGGATGGTATCCTTGAAGTGTAGCCTGTGATACATTTTCTGGCCCCGGCTCTCACCGACGGAGAACGCCTCATGCCCTTGCGAACAGCGCTGTATCAACTCATCGTGCTGCTGATGGTCGGCGCAGCCGCTGCGGCCTGCGGCTCGCAGGATTCCCCCAGAGGGGAGCGCACCAAAGTCGTCGCAACCACCGGAATGATCGCCGACGCGGCGGAAAACGTCGGCGGGGACCGCATCGCGGTGCGAGCCCTGATGGGTCCCGGTGTCGATCCGCATCTCTACAAGGCCACGCCCGGCGACCTTCGCACCCTGCAGGACGCCGACCTGATCCTCTACAACGGCCTGCACCTGGAGGGCAGACTGGCGGATGTGCTGGTGCGCCTTGCCTCGCGCAAGTCGACGGTCCAGGTGACGGACTCCATCGATGAAACGCGGCTGCGCGAGCCGCCGGAGATGGATGGGCACTACGACCCGCACGTCTGGTTTGATGTGGAACTGTGGATCAGTGTCGTGGAACGGACCCGCGATGCACTCATCGCGGGTGATGCGGGAGGCAAAGCGGCATTCACCGCCAGCGCCACGAAGTACATCGCTGAACTGCGGGCGCTGCACGAAGAGTGCAAGAAGGAGTTCGCCCGGATCCCCGAGGATCGACGGGTGCTCGTCACGGCCCACGACGCGTTTGGATACCTCGGCCGCGCCTACGGGATCGAGGTGCTCTCGGTGCAGGGCATTTCCACCGATTCGGAGGGAAGCCTGAAGCAGGTCAACTCGCTGGTGGACACACTGGTGACCAGAAAGGTGCCCGCAGTGTTCATCGAGTCCAGCGTGCCGCGTAAGAACATCGATGCGCTCATCGAGGGATGCCGGGCCCGGGGTCACAGCGTAAAGGTGGGCGGTGAACTCTACAGCGATGCGATGGGGCCCCGGGGAACCACCGCCGGCACCTACATCGGCATGGTGCGCCACAACGTCCGCACGATTGTGGATGCCCTTGCGCCCGGCGACACCACGCCCTTACAGCCGCCAGCCGAAGCCCCCTCCACGGAGGCGGGCAGCCGATGAAAGCGGGCCCCGACCAAAGTGTGGTCTCAGTCGCGGCCAGGAACGCGGCACCATCGTCCGCTCGCGCCGACGCGGCCGTCGCGGTGGAAGTGCACGATGTCACCGTGGCATATCACCGCAAGCCCGTGCTCTGGGATGTCGACATCTGTATTCCCGCCGAGCGACTGGTCGCCATTGTCGGGCCCAACGGAGCCGGCAAATCGACGCTGCTCAAAGCGATCCTTGGACTTGTGCCGGTCGCCTCGGGTACGGTGTCCATCTTCGGCCGTCCCCTGCGCGAAGTGCGCAAGCTTGTCGGCTACGTCCCGCAGAGAGAATCGGTCGACTGGGACTTCCCGATTGATGCGCTGGGCGTGGTGCTCATGGGCTCGTATGGGCGGCTGGGCTGGTTTCGCTGGCCGGGGCGGACGGAGCATGCCCGCGCCATCGAATGCCTGTCCCGCGTGGGGATGGCCGACTTCGCGGCCAGGCAGATCGGACAGCTCTCCGGCGGGCAGCAGCAGCGGGTGTTTCTCGCGCGAGCACTTATGCAGGATGCCCGACTCTACCTCATGGATGAACCCTTCGCGGGTGTGGATGCAGCGACCGAGCAGGCGATCGTCGAGGTGCTGCGGCAGCTTCGCTCCGTCGGAAAGACTGTGGTGACCGTGCACCACGATCTGCAAAGCGTCGAAGCATACTTCGATCACGTCGTGCTGATGAACACACGCCTCATTGCCGCAGGCCCGATGAACGAAGTCTTCACCAACGCGAACCTGCAAAGAACCTATGGGGGACGTCTGACACTCCTCGACGAAGCCGCGGAGGCTGTGAAGCGGGCCGCGCCATAATCGCATCAAACATTTACTCTGTTTCTCTCGCTTCACTGAGCATGCCAGACCAGCGCAACACCCTCGATACTTTTCTGGCCGATCTCGCTCGGCTGCTGTCGCTCCAGGATGCCAATACCCGCACGGTGCTGCTGGGCGTGGCAGCCCTTGGCCTCGCGGCAGGCGTGGTCGGATGCTTCGCGACGCTTCGCCGCCGCGCACTGCTCGGAGACGCGATCGCGCACGCGGCGCTCCCGGGAATCTGTGCCGCATTCTTCCTGGTGGGATCACGCAGTTTCGCAGCGTTCATGCTCGGCGCATTGGTGTTCGGTGCGCTCGCCGCTGCCACGGTCGCGGCGATCCGGGCTTGGACACGAGTGAAAGAAGATGCTGCGATCGCGATCGTTATCGGGTCGTACTTTGGCCTCGGGGTGGTGTGGTCCAGCCTGATACAGAATCGTCCGGAAGGTGCCGTGGCCGGGCTCGATGGGTTCATCTTTGGAAAAGCAGCGAGCATGGTGGCTTCGGATGCGAGGTCCATCCTGATCGTGGCAGTAATCGTGGTGGGGATCGTGCTCCTGCTTTACAAGGAACTGAAAGCACTGACTTTTGATCGCGAGTTTGCGCAAACACAGGGCTGGCCCACCGTCGCCCTCGATCTCCTGGTGATGGCCCTGATCTGTGCATGCACAGTCGCCGGCCTTCCCGCGGTCGGTGTGGTGCTGGTCGTCGCGCTCCTGATCATCCCCGGTGCAGCCGCACGCTGCTGGACAGACCGCCTCGGCACCATGCTGCTGCTGGCCGGCCTGATCGGTCTGAGCGCGGCGGTCATGGGCGCTGCGCTCAGCGCAACCCTGCCCTCGCCAACGGGGAGCACCTCGCGAGGATGGCCGACGGGGCCGTTGATCGTGCTGTGCGCCGCCGCGGCGTTCATGCTCAGCGCAATCTTCGCGCCAGGCCGAGGACTGATCTCGCGATTGCGAGCCGGCCGCGTGGAGATGAGAGCACCATGATGCTCAGCACGCTCCATGCCGCTGACTTCTGGACGATGGCGGTGGCTGTCTGCTGCGCTGTGGCATGCGGCACGATCGGCTGCTTCCTGGTGCTCCGCCGGATGTCACTCCTGGGCGATGCGATCTCGCATTCCATCCTGCCGGGCCTGGCACTGGCCTTCATTCTCACGGGGACACGTGACCCACTCGCGATGCTCGCCGGTGCACTGGTGGTCGGCGTGCTCACTGCCGGTATGGCAACGGGTGTGCGAAAGCTCGGGCGCATCCCCGAGGATGCCGCGCTGGGTGTCGTGTTCTCAACCCTGTTTGCGATCGGCGTCCTGCTCATCACCTGGGTCGCCGACAGCGTGGACCTGGACCCGGGATGCGTGCTGTACGGCCTGCTCGAAACTGTCTCGCTCGACACGGTGCGCATGTTCGGCGTTGACATTCCGCGTGCGTTACCCTGGCAGGCCGGGCTCATGCTCGGCAATATCGCGCTGATCGTGGTCCTGTTTAAGGAACTGCGGATCACGTCATTTGATTCCGGCCTGGCAACAACCCTCGGGATCAGTGCCGGCGTGGTGCAGTTCATCCTGCTCACAGCGGTCGCGGCGACAACCGTGATCTCCTTCGAGGCGGTGGGCTCGATCCTGGTCATCACCTTGCTCGTGGCGCCGGGCGCAAGTGCGCAGCTCCTCACCGATCGACTGGGACGAATGGTCATCCTCAGTGGAGTGCTGGGCGCCACCGCGGCGATCTTCGGTTGTTTGGCGGCGATCTACTGGAACACCTCAACAGCCGGCATGATCAGTGTCGCGGCGGGTGCGCAGTTTGTCTTCATCGGTCTTTTCGCCCCGCGTTACGGTGTCGCCGCGCGGCTCGGCCGCAACACGCTCCTCTCAATGCGGATCGCCCGGGAGGACATCCTCGGACTTCTCTACCGCCTTCAGGAGAATCGCGAGCCAGGCGCGCCCCGATCACTCCCCTCTTCTCAGGTCATCCGTTCTGTCGCAACACCCATGCGGGCGCGGCTTTCCGTGATGCAGCTCCGTGCGCGGGGACTTGTGGATCGGTCTCGGGGAGGGGGGGATGAACTCACTCTGACCGCCAGAGGGGTCGACGAGGCCTCGCGGGTGATCCGGGCCCATCGCCTGTGGGAGTCATACCTCTCGCAGAATCTGCCGCTCCCGCTCGATCATCTGCACGAGCCATCCGAACGCATCGAGCACTTCCTCACCGGCGAGATCCAGTCGAAGATCGCCGCCGAGATCGGCGACCAATCCGATCCGCACGGCAAGCAGATTCCCGCGCCTTAGCGTCGTCCCACCGGCTCACTTCTTCGCGAGTTTGGCTTCCTGCCGCTCGGGCGTGGGCACACGAACGTCACGCGCGAGGCCGACGAGTTCGAGCGCGCGGATGACCATGTAGCTGCTGTCGAACTGCCAAGGGCGAAGCCCGTGGCGTGCCGATGCGGGAAAGGCGTGGTGGTTGTTGTGCCAACCCTCGCCGAACGCGAGAATCCCGAAGATCGCGTTGTTTCGGCTGTGGTCGTGGCTGCGGAATGGACGCGAGCCCCAGAGGTGACACACCGAGTTCACGCTCCATGTGACATGGTGAACCAGGAAGATGCGGGCCAGGCCCCCCCAGAGGAAGCCCAGCAGCACGCCCATCCAGGTCCCCGTCACAAGCCCGCCGATCATCGCCGGAATGATCAGGCCCAGGGCCGTCCACACAAAGAACGTCCGGCTGATGAAGCGCACCAGCGGGTCCTTCTGCAGATCGGGGACATACTTCTCAAGGTTCTTCGGCTCGCGTACGAAGAGCCATCCGAAATGCGAGTGGACAAGGCCCTGGAAGAATCCCTTGAAGCCTTCGCCATGTGTATGCGGCGAGTGCGGATCGTCGTGCCGGTCGGAATGCTGGTGGTGCACGCGATGGGTCGCAGCCCACGTGAGCAGCGGCCCCTCCAGAGCCATCGAACCGAGAATGCCCAGCGCAGCCTGAACGGCTCGCGGAGCCTCGAACGACTTGTGCGTGAAGTATCGGTGGAACCCGATCGTGATCCCCAACCCGGTCAGCACATAGCCACCCAGGAACATTGCCAGATACACCCAGTTGAATGCCACACCCCACAGCATCACGATCGCGGCGATGAGCCCCGCAAACGGCAGCGTGATCGCAAGGAAGTTCGCCACGCGGAGCGCGGGAGAGACATACTCCACCGGTTCCGATTCTTCGATCGAGACTTCAATGGGCTGTTCGAGTTCGAGCGCGAGTTTCGCGGCCTGCGGCAGAGGGGGAGAGATCTGCGTCATGCTTGTTGCTCAACGTCTTGGCGGTCGGCCCGACAGCGCCTCATGCGCCCGCTTCCGCAGGGCCAAGGGTAGCACTTTTCCCAGGCTCTCGCAGTCCGCGACGGCTCGAAGCGAGTCCTTTGAGAAACACGCACAACGGCGGGATTTCCCGCCCATTCCGGGGTTCGGGCGATTGCCGCGCACGCTCAGCGACGGCCGGAGGTGACATCGGGCATCTCGAGGCGACGCAGCTCATACAAGAGCGCAGCGCGATCCGCGTTGTTCACCGATCCGTTCCCATCAACATCTGTCGGCAAGGCGTGCCAGGCATACAGATCCTCAATATCGATCGTCCCGTCGTTGTTCACGTCGTAATCGAACGGCGTGATGATGGTGCCGGCAAGGTTCACAAGGATTGTCGGGTTCTCTGGGTCATCCGTCGCGATCATCAGCGTCCCGGCCAGGACGCCAACCAGACTCGTATCCATCGTGATCAGGTGGTCGATCCCGGCCGGCACGCCCGGATTGGCCGCTTCGTCAAATGATCCGCCCGGCGCAGCAAAGCCAGGGCCTGCGGCAAACGCATACGTGAGCGCATCGATGCCCGCCCCGGTGCCGTTCTTACTCCAGAATGCAACGTCCGCGATATTGGTCACGATGATGGGGAGCTGCGCTACCGACCCCTGGGCCACGGTGCCGAAATCCAGCGTGATGGTGCTGATCGAAGCGCGTGCGGGGATTTGAAGATCAAAGTACACCGGCAGGTGCGGCGGAGAGGATGTCCCCGCATAGTGATCCACGATCGCCTGAGCGATCGTTGGCCCCACCATGGTGTTGCTCGAAACACGCATCGCCGTGTTGAACGAAAAGCCGTCGTTCCCCCAGGCGCGGTGCGAGTGATTCGGATCGTTCCACACCCCGCCATATGGAATGTTCCGGTTGCCGAGATAGGCCAGCCCTTGCCCCTGTGAGATCGCATCAGACACCATCAGGAAGTCGAACCGGTCATCCATACCCCCCGAGCCGCCCGCTGGCGACTGTGTGTGCACGACCGCAAACGAGGCATTGTTGCTCCACACACCGCTCCGATTGATCGGGTCGTACAGCCTGCCGTTCCCCGGCGCCAGGAAGTTTGTCCACGCGGCCTCGTTGTGCGTGTACAGATTGAAGTCCCCGCCCACGATTGATCGCGTGCCCGGAGGCAGCGCATCAAGATTGTCGCGGATGAGCGCGGCCTCCTCGCCGCGTCGAGCCGCATCCGCCGCGGTATCGCTCGCCTTGAGGTGAGCACTGTACAGAAAAAACGAAGCGCCCTCGGAGGTGTGGCCGGTCAGGCGGAATCGATACCGCATCACGTGACGCGTTGAGACGGTCGTGCTCCCCGACACCGCCACATCCGTCGCCAGCAGCGACACCTTCGTTGACCTGAAGAAGCACGCACTGTCGGTGTTGGGCCCATTGACGAACGGGGCAGAGAGATAATCCCCCGGGCTTCCGGGCGCACTGTTGAGCATCGCACGAAAGGTGCTGGTCGCCGCGTCGCTGCTGATCTCCTGCACAATCAGGACTTCAGGGGCAAACGTCCGGCCCTGATACTCGCCGAAGATCGAGCCCTGAAACGCCGCCGATCGCGCCACCTGGCCCGTGTATTCGGTCAGATTCCACGTGCCCACGCGGACTTGGGCCGCCGCGCCCGATGCAACGCCGAACAAAGCGAACCCGACGAACATGGTGCGGGCTGGACGCATCACAACTCCTGAAAACGCTCGGACCGGGCCGCTCAGACAATGCCCACCCAAGAGACAGTCATTAATGGCCCCGGCAAGGCCGCCGGCCACTGGTCGACAACCCCCGGAGACGAATGATCCGTGGACTTAATGTGCGCCCTCGCGGCAGGTTTGCAAGCGGTCTGGTCCCAGAACCCGCGCATCTGCCCGCTACGCTTGTCCGTTCGCCCCGCGAGCATCGGGCGTCATCTTCAACTGCATGTACGGACCCTGTTCCCAATGAGCACTCCCTCGACCCCCCGAAAGATCGTTCTGGCATACTCCGGCGGCCTCGATACCTCCGTGATTCTGCCCTGGCTGAAAGACCGCTACCCCGGCGTAAAGCTCGTGGCCTACGCCGCGGACCTGGGTCAGGGCAAGGGCGAACTCGACGGCATCGAGGACAAGGCCCGCAACAGCGGCGCCGATGAAGTGATCGTCGAAGACCTTCGAAGAGAGTTCGCCGAGCAGTACTGCTTCCCCATGCTCCGCGCGCACGCGCTCTATGAGCACGACTACTTGCTCGGCACAAGCATCGCCCGGCCGCTGATCGCCAAAGGGCAGGTCGCCGCGGCCCGCAAAACCGGCGCGGATGCCGTCGGCCACGGCGCGACAGGCAAGGGGAACGACCAGGTCCGGTTCGAGCTGACCTACATGGCCTTGGGACCCGATCTGCAGATCATCGCGCCCTGGAAGGACAGAACCTTCGAACTGACCAGCCGCGAAGCCGCGGTGGAGTATGCCCAGAAGAAGAACGTGCCCATCGCGCAGACCAAGAAGAAGATCTACTCACGCGACCGCAATCTCTGGCATTGCTCGCACGAGGGTGCGGAGATCGAGCACCCCGATCAGCGCGTCAGCGACGATGTCTGGCTGATGACCTTGCCCCCGCACAAGGCCCCCGACAAGGCCGAAACCGTGACCGTTTTTTTCCGGCACGGGAACCCGGTGGCCGTCAACGGCAAGGAGATGCGCGGCGAGGCCATCATCGAAACGCTCAACGAACTCGGCGGACGCAACGCCGTCGGACAGATCGTCATGGTGGAGAATCGGCTCGTGGGCATGAAGTCTCGCGGTGCCTACGAAACTCCCGGCGGCACCATTCTCTACGAGGCACATAAGGCGCTCGAGCAACTCTGTGTGGAGCGCGACACCCTGCACTTCAAGCAGCAGGTCGGCATCCGCTATGCCGAACTCGTCTACTACGGCCAGTGGTTCCACCCGCTGCGTGAGGCGATGCAGGCGTTCATCGATCACACCCAGCGCTCCGTCACAGGCGAAGTCACGGTGGACCTGTACAAGGGCCGCGCCACCGCCGTCTCCGCCACCGCCGAAAAGTCGCTCTACGACACCAAGCTCGCCGGCTTCGCCATGGAGGGCTACGACATCACCGCCGCTCGCGGCTTCATTGATCTGTTCGGGCTGCCGATGAAGATCGCGGCGATGCAGGGCGGCACCGCCTGCTGAAGACTTGCCCCGCCCCCTCAACCACAGTCGTGATTCCCCACCCGCTCCCCGCTTCACCCTACCCCCACCGCCGCATGACACAAGCCCAGCATCTCGTCTCTTCAGCCTTCCCCGCCAAGCTCCCCGAGCCCTTGTCTCCCCTTGGGGACATCGCCATGAATCTCCGCTGGAGCTGGCGGCCGGCTGCTCGCGAACTGTTCGCGAGGATCGATCCAAAGGCCTGGGAGCAGACCGATCACAACCCGGTAAAGCTTCTCACGCAGATCGATCCGGCCCGCCTGGCCGCTCTCGCCGCCGACACGGGATATGTCCGAAGCGTCCGGGCGGCCGCGGATGATCTGGCCGCGGACCTTGTCGCACCCTCCTGGTTTGACGGCCAGTCCAGCACGCTCACTTCTTCACCCTCACCCTTTCTCGCGGCCTATTTCTGTGCCGAGTTCGGCTTGACCGAGTGCTTCCAGATCTATTCCGGCGGGCTGGGCCTGCTCGCGGGAGATCATCTCAAGTCTGCCTCGCAGCTTGGTCTTCCGTTCGTCGCGGTCGGCCTTCTGTATCGCAACGGGTACTTCCACCAGCAGCTCGACCCTGATGGCCTGCAGCAGGAGCTCTTCCCGCCGCTCGATGCGCCGAACCAGCCGGTTCGCCGAATCATCGATAGTCGGTCAGGTCGCCAGCTCACCGTCGGCGTCCACATGCCCGGGCGCGAAGTACACTGCGCCGTCTGGCGAAGCAACGTCGGGCGGGTCCGGCTCTATCTGCTTGATACGAACATCGAGGCCAACTCTCCTGAAGACCGCGAGATCACTGCGAACCTCTACCTCGGCGACCAGAACCGTCGCATCCAGCAGGAGATCGTGCTGGGAATCGGCGGCGTGCGCGCGCTCGGCGCATGTGGCGAGCAACCCACGGTTTTCCATATGAACGAAGGGCACGCCGCGTTCCTTGCCCTCGAACGGATCCGCGCCGTCCGCCAGCACCACTCGCACCTCAACATCACCTTCGACCAGGCCCGTGAGGCCGCCGCCGCCGCCCACGTCTTCACCACGCACACGCCCGTTCCCGCAGGGATCGATCGCTTTCCCCCCGCGCTCGTTGCCCACTACTTCGACTACGGAACAGAATCGTACGGGCTGGACCCCGAAGGCCTGATGGCGCTCGGAAGAGAGGATGTCGCCAACCGCAACGAAGCCTTCTCGATGGCGGTGTTGGCGATCCGGTGCTCGCGCTGGGCAAACGGAGTCTCCCGACTGCACGGCGAGGTCTCCCGGAAGATGTGGCGGAGTATCTGGCCGCAAACCCCTGAGAACGATGTGCCCATCGGTCACGTGACCAACGGCATTCACACCGACTCTTGGGTCTCACCGCACAACGTACCGCTGTACGACAAGCACCTGGGATCCGCTTGGCGCAAAGCGCCGCAGGAGCCCGGATCTTGGGCCGCGGCCACAAGCATTCCCGATGCCGACCTTTGGGCCGCGCGCAAGGCCGGACGCAATCAACTCCTGAAGTTCGTTGCAGACCGCGCCGCGGCGGGGCGAACCGGCGGCATTGCACCCACGCTTGACCCCGATGCGATCACGATCGGCTTCGCCCGGCGATTCGCCGGCTACAAGCGCGCGACGCTGCTGTTCCGCGATGAAGCTCGCCTCAAGAAGATCCTGGGCGCCACTGGCGGTCGGCCGGTCCAGTTTGTCTTTGCCGGCAAGTCCCACCCCGGTGACACCTGGGGCAAGCACCTCATCCGTGACATCGTTCGCTTCGCCCGCTCGCTGGATGGCCCCGCCAAGGGACGCGTGGTGTTCCTCGAGGACTACGCCATCGACGTTGGAAAGGAGCTGGTTCTTGGCTGCGATGTCTGGCTGAACAACCCAATCCGCGGCCTGGAAGCCTCCGGCACCAGCGGCATGAAGGCCGCGCTCAACGGCGTGCTCAACTGCTCGATTCTCGATGGCTGGTGGGACGAAGGGTTCCACCCCTCCGCCGGGTTCCGCATCCCCGAGCGCGGAACCTATCCCAGCGATGCCCCCGATGAAGATCGCGAGCAGTTCGAAGCTGAATCGCTGTACCGCACGATCGAGTCGGAGGTCATCCCCGCCTTCTACGACCGCGATGCCAACGGACTGCCCCGCAAGTGGCTGGCGATGATGAAGTCCTGCATCGCGAGAATGGCGCCGGAGTTCAGCACGCACCGCATGGTCGCGGAATACGCAACCAAGTACTACTTCCCCGCTCACCTCGCCGCCACGAGGCTCGCGGGCGATGAGCCCAACAGCGATCTCCGTCCCGCGCGCGATCTGGCCGAGCACATCGATCGCTACCGCAAGCTCTGGCCCGGCGTAAGGGTGCGTTCGATCGACTGTGCCCCCACCCCCGCTGGCGACACCCTCGAAGTCGCGGCCACGGTCAGGCTCGGGCAGATGCGCCCCGACGAAGCGCTAGTCCAGGTCTATCACGGAGCGGTCGCGCAGGACACCGGCCGCATCGAGCACGGCGACTCCCTCACCATGGCGTGCAAGCACCCCATGGCCGATGGAACCTACCAGTACGTCGCGAGCATCGGGGCCCCCGATGGTGCCGCCGCGAAGAATCATGGGCTGCTCGTACGCGTGCTGCCCGGCGACCCACTGCTGGTGACACCGTTCATCCCCGGCCTCATCTGCAACAGCCCGGTGGTCTCGGCCGAGCCCGGACCCGGCGGTCACCTGTAACAGCACCCGCATGCCCCTGACACTCGCATTCATCGGTGATATTGTCGGCTCGGCCGGCCGCTCCACCGCGGTAGCCGCGGCAAAGCGTCTGCGCGAGAAGCACGGCGCGACACTCGTTATCGCCAATGGCGAGAATGCCCGAAACGGCAGCGGCCTCTCGCCCGACAACTACCGCGAACTGCGCAAGGGCGCGGGCCCGGGTGGGTGGGGCGGGATCGATGCCCTCACGCTCGGCGATCACTGGGCCAAGGAGCGGCAGATCATCCCGCTGCTGGAAGACCCGGAGCAGCCCGTCATCCGGCCGGCGAACCTTTCACCCGCCGCGCCCGGCAAGCACCTCGTGCGACTCTCCGTCGCCGATGCCCCGCCCATCTATGTCTTCACGGTGCTGGGGCGATTGTTCATGCCTATGCCATCAGACAGCCCCTTCGCTGCGATCGACCGCGAAATGGCCGCGATCCCCGAAAAGGATGCAATGGTGCTGGTGGAGATCCACGCCGAGGCGACCAGCGAGAAGCAGGCCGTCGCGTGGCATTGCCTCCGCAACTGGACCGGCAACGACTCCCCCAGAGTGATCGGTGTGCTCGGCACCCACACGCACGTCGCGACCGCGGATGCCAGACTGCTCGATCACGTGCTCGCGGCACAAACGGATGTGGGAATGTGCGGGCCGCAGCGCAGCGTCATCGGGCGCGACATCACCGCGACGCTCGACTCGATGGTGCGGCAGATGCCCGCACCCCTGGAGGTCGCTTCCGAGGACTGCCGGGCGCAGGGGGCGCTAATCCGCATCGACACGCTCCACCGGCGGGCGGAGAGCATCGAGGCCTTCGATCTCGCAGCAGATTGATCAGCCAAAGAAGCCGCGGGCAGCCGAGGCCAGACGACCGCCGGATCGGCGGGTCTGCACCATGTACTGCTGCAGGTTGACGCCCGGACAGGCCGACTGCCCGATCTCCCGGTGCGTGTACACGCGGGAAAGCGGCACGTTGTACCGCCGCATGAGCACGCCCAGGAACTGATCCAGCGACGCAAGCGTCTGCGGGGTCGGACGCTGGACATCAAAGTTCCCCAGCACCAGCACACCGATGTTGTGCTCGTTCTGGTCCTTCACATGTGCGCCCTGACGGCTGACCGGCCGACCTTCCCACACCCGTCCCGTCGGGTCGATGACGTAGTGGTAGCCGATATCCGCAAAGCCGCGGGCGTTGACGTGCGAAGCGCGGATCGATTCGATGCGCCGGGCGGCATCCGTCTGCCCGCGGAGCGCAACAGGGGCCATCCCGTCGTGATGCACGGTGATGCGCGACACCCCGTTCATGTCGAAGCACTCTTTGGGCTTGGCAATCCCGGATCGCGTCCACGAGCTCCGAGCCATGACGGTCAGATTCGGCGCGATGTCGACCGGCGGTGCGGTGACGACGGGAGTAGGCGGGGTGTATGTAGAGAGCACCGGCGCGGAACTGCCAGGGAGCGGCGGCCTCGCAACCGTCGTGCGCCTGTTGCAGCCGGCCAGAAACAACGCACCGAGCGCGAGCCCCTGACCAATGAGCAGCCGCCGACCCATCCCGCCCTGTGATCCTGCACGCTGCTCTTGGCTCATGATCGCTCTTCCATCGGCAACCGTGACGCGCACGCTCCAAGCGCGGAGCGTACAGATGATCCGATTGGCCGGGATTGTACAGATTCGATCCCTGCGGACCACCCAGTTCAACGTCCGGGTGGGGTTATTCCGTCAAGTGCTTCAGTCCGTTCAGGTTCCGTCAGCGCGGCGGAGCCATTCCTGCTCCAGCTTGTCGCACTCCGCCGCTGCTTCGTCGCGTTCCATCAGCGCTAGCCGGCACTTCTCCGCATCGCGATAAATCTCGTCCTTGGCCAGCGCGGCATCGGCCCGCTTCAGCCGGACATTCGCCTTCTCGACTTCTTTCTCGAGCTTGTCCTGAGACATCCACGACATCCCACCCCCGCCCCCCCCACTCCCGCCGCGCTCGCTCCCTTGCTGGCCCCGGGCCGAACGCTGGGATGGTGAGCCCGGCTGGGTCGCCGCGGCCTTCATCGCGGCAGGCCTGGCAGGCTGTCGACTCTTGGGAACTTCCGCCGCGGCCCACGTGGCCTTCTTGTTGTCACCGGCGAGCTGCCGGGCATGCCACTGGCTGTAGTTGCCGTTGAAGATCGAGGCGTTACCGTGGCCGTCCAGGACGATGAGGTGGTCGCAGGTCGCGTCAATCAGGGCCCGGTCGTGGCTGATGAGGATGAGCGTTCCGCCGAACCCCTCACCGTCTTCTCCCTGACGCAGCGCCTCTTCGAGTCGCTCCGCAGACGGGATATCGAGGTGGTTGGTTGGTTCGTCAAGCACCAGCAGGTTTTTGGCGGATGCCAGCAGAGCCGCAAGGCGTGCGCGGCTCCGCTCCCCGCCGCTCATCACCTTGAGCTGCTTGTCCTGTTCGCGGCCGGCAAACAGGAACGCCCCGGCGAGGTCGCGGGCCTGCTGCTCGCTGAAGCCCAGCCCGGGATTCTCCCGTTTGATCTGCTTCTGCAGATACTCCCACACCGGCAGTTCATCATCCGCACCGGGAGGCAACTGGGCGTAGTAGCCGACCACCACCGAGGCGCCGATCTTCGTCGTTCCGTCGGTCAGCGGAAGCTCGCTAAGCATCGCGCGGACAAGCGTGGTCTTCCCCGCGCCGTTGGGGCCGATGATCGCCCACCGGTCGCCGCGATTGATCGTGACCGTCAGATCGTGGAAGAGCACTCGCTCTCCGCTGCCCCCACCGTCGCTCTCCCGCGCCGGATACACCTTCTTCGCGTCGCGCACGACCGAGACCAGATCCGCCGAGCGCGGCGCTTCGGGAAGACGGAGCTTCATCGCGCCGATCTCCGAGGGCCGCTCGATGGAGAACAGCTCCTTCTGACGCTCGAGCTTGCTGAGGCGACCCTGGGCCTCCTTGGCGCGCTGGCCCGCGCGGAATCGCCGGATGAACTCCTCTTCCTTGGCCCACTGCGACTGCTGGTTCTCGTACGCGCGGTGCTGGGTGAGCAGCCGCTGCAGACGGATCTCCCGGAACGCGGTGTAGTTGCCGGGATAGTCGATGAGCCGCGCGCCGTCGATCTCCTCGATGCGCCCCACGACATTGTCGAGCATCTTGCGATCGTGGCTGATCATGATGACCGCGCCGCGATAGTCGTTGACGAGAAACTCCTCAAGCCACTCCCGCCCGACGATGTCAAGGTGGTTGGTCGGCTCATCCAGGAGCATGATGTCCGGCGCTTCCAGCAGAAGCTTGCCCAGCGCAAGCCGCCCCTTCTGCCCGCCCGACAGCCCCGAGACCGGCACGCCGAACTGCGAATCCTCAAACCCAAGGCCGTGCAGCACGGCCTCGACGCGGTGCTCGGTTGCATAACCGCCCATGGATTCGATGCGTTCCTGAAGCTCCGACTGACGATCCATCAGCCGCTCAAGCTTGTCCGATGCGCCGTTCGCGGGATCGGCCATGTCGTGAAACACCTGGTCAAGCTCGGCGTGGAGCCGGCCCAGCTCCGCAAAGCCCGACGCCGCCTCTTCCTGAAGGGTCTTGGTCGGGTCGAGCTCAGGGTCCTGCGACAGATACCCCATCCGCATGCCCTTGGCGAGCGAGACAGAGCCGGAATCCGGCTTCTGGCGGGCCGCAAGCATCCTGATGAGGGTGGTCTTGCCGGTGCCGTTTCGTCCAACCAGACCGACTCGCTCTCCGGCTTCAATCGAAAACGAAACGCCGTCGAGCAGGACGCGTGTGCCGATCGTGTACTTGATGTTGGTGGCCGAAAGCAGGGGCATGGGCCGCGATGGTAGGGAAGAAGAATCGTCAATGGTCATCAATTCGCTCCCGCCCGGCGGCTTTCCGACGCGCGTGCGGCTCCCTA
>Ga0163144_10013030_pt1 | contig 17390 bp, 14 predicted proteins | sample OliLak19BULKMAT1_FD_123175 | JGI IMG/M metagenome (GOLD analysis project Ga0163144, IMG submission 123175) | Freshwater microbial mat bacterial communities from Lake Vanda, McMurdo Dry Valleys, Antarctica - Oligotrophic Lake LV.19.BULKMAT1 | ecosystem: Environmental > Aquatic > Freshwater >...
CAAGAGCATGGTGCAGGGCGTGTCGCCCGAGCGGCTGCGGCGCTTTTTCATCGAGGAGAAGGACGGCTATCGCGTCGTGAAGGCGATCCGAGAGATGTGCGTCTTCGCCAGGCACAACCTCGTCGTCGACCCCCCGTTCTCGCGCATGGACCTCATCAGCTGCCGGAACATGCTCATCTACGTCGATCTACCCGCGCAGAAAAGGATCCTGCCGGCTTTCCATTACGCCCTCAAGCCCACGGGCACGCTCTTCCTGGGCGCCTCGGAGACGATCGGCGACTTCACCGAACTGTTCGTTCCGGCGGACAAGAAATACCGTCTCTATTCGAAGATCCCGAGGGCGAGCCATGCGCTGCTCCCCCCTTTCTCGACTTTTCGCACGGACACACGCAAGATCGCCGTCGGCCGCCTCCCGACGCGCGAGCCCGCGGAATTGGACATACAGAGGGAGGCGGACCGGATCGCCTTGAGCAAGTACGCCCCTCCCGGCGTGCTTGTCGGCGACAACCTCGAGATCCTGCAGTTCCGCGGGGCGACCGAGGCCTACCTGCAGCCGCCTCAGGGCAAGGCGACCCTCCATCTGCTTAAGATGGCGCGCGAGGGCGTGCTGTACCCCCTGCGCGCGGCGATGACCACGGCGAAAAAGGAAAACGCGCGCGTGCGCAAGGAAAACATCCTGATCGACTGGAACGGCCGCAAGCGCCGGCTCAACATCGAGGTCGTTCCCCTGAAGAATCTGAAGGAGCGCTGCTTCCTGGTGTTCTTCGAGACCGATTCGGCGGTGCGCCGCGGCGCGCCGCTCCCGGATCCGCCCACCATGACCCCGCACGGATCGTCCCATCTCAAGCAAGAGCTCGCGGAGACGCGCGAATACCTCCAATCCGTCCAGGACCAATATGAGGCCGCCAACGAGGAGCTTCAGGCGTCCGGCGAGGAGGTCCAGTCGAGCAACGAGGAGCTGCAGAGCATCAACGAAGAGCTCGAGACCTCGAAGGAGGAGCTCGAGTCGACGAACGAGGAGCTCACGACGGTCAACGAGGAGATGGCCCATCGCAACACCGAGCTGACGAGGGTCACCGCCGACCTCAACAACCTCCATCGCAGCGTCGACATGGCGATCCTCCTCCTCAGCCGGGACCAGCGCGTCCTGAGGTTCACGCCGCCGGCGGAGAAGCTGTTCAAGCTCATGGCGGGCGACATCGGCCGTCCGCTCTCCGCCGTCAAGAGCAACCTCGAGTTCCCGGACATGGAGCAGGTGGTGACCGAGGTCATCGCGACCGTCAGCATGCGCGGCCGGGAGGTACAGGACCAGGCGGGGCGATGGTGTTCGTTCCGGGCGCGGCCGTACCTGACGCTCGACAACAAGATCGACGGCGCCGTGCTCACGATCGTGGACATCACCGACCTCAAGGCGGCGCTGCAGAAGGCGGAGGCCATCGCCGAGATGGTCCCGCCTCTGCTCATCCTGGACGCCGACCTGCGCGTCCTGAAGGCCAACCGCTCCTTCTGCGAGGCGTTTAAAGTCACGCCGGAGAAAAGCGAGGGGCGGCTCGTCTACGAGCTCGGAAACGGGCAATGGAACATCCCCAAGCTGCGCACCTTGCTCCAGGACATCCTGCCACGCGACAAGGCGTTCGTCAACTTCGAGGTGGAGCATACGTTCGAGAGCATCGGCCATCGCGTGATGCTCCTCAACGGCCGCCAGACCGACTGGGGGGATTCCGGAGCGACGCTCCTCCTCTCGATCTCCGATATCACGGAACGCAAGCAGGCGCTCCAGAATATAGAAAGGCAGAACGAGGAGCTCGAGCGCAGAGTGCGGCAGCGGACCCTTGAGCTCACGGCGTCGAACGAGGAGCTTGAGGCGTTCTGCTATTCCGTCGCGCACGACCTGCGCAACCCCCTGCGCGGCATCGAGGGCTTCAGCCGCGTCTTGTCCAAGGACTACGGCGACAAGCTCGACGACCAAGCGCAGGATTACTGCCGGCGCATCCGCGCGGCCACGCACCGCATGTCCCACTTGATCGACAGCCTGCTCGACCTGGCGAGGCACGCGCGCGCCGAGCTTAACCGCGGCGACGTCGACTTGAGCGGGCAGGTCCGCGCCATCGTGGCCGAGCTCACGAAGAAGGAGCCCAAGCGGAAGGTCGAGTTCGTCATAGCGCCCGGCGTCACGGCAAGCGGCGACGGCCCCCTGCTGCAGGTCGCGCTCGCAAACCTTCTCGAGAACGCCTGGAAGTTCACGAGCAAGCATCCGCGCGCGCGCATCGAGTTCGGAGAGACGCACGTCAACGGCGAGACGATTTACTTCGTCCGCGACGACGGCGCGGGCTTCGACATGGCCTACGTCGGCAAGCTCTTCGAGACGTTCCAGCGCCTGCACAGCGACGCGGAATTCCCCGGCACCGGCATCGGGCTGACCATCGTCTCGCGCATCGTGCGGCGGCACGGGGGGCGCGTCTGGGCGGAAGGGACCGTCGAAGGCGGCGCGACGTTCTTCTTCTCGCTGACGCGGCCCGCATGAGCAAAGAAAACATCTTCATCCTTCACGTCGAGGACAACCCCGACGACGTGGAGCTGACAAGGATCGCCTTCGCGGAGATCAAGTTTCCCTACAAAGTCGTCGTCGCGACCGACGGCGCCAGAGCGCTCGAGTTCCTGCTCGCGACGGGCGCGCACGCGGGCCGCAAGAAAACGGACACGCCGGCGCTGATCCTCCTCGACCTGAACCTGCCCAAGATCCACGGGTTGGAGGTCCTCAAGCGGCTGAAAGCCGATCCGCTCTTGAAGTACGTGCTGGTCGTCGTCCTGACGTCTTCGAACGAGGAGAAGGACCGGCTGCAAGCCGCCGAGCTCAGCGTGAACCTCTACATTCAGAAGCCCGTCAATTTCGACGAATTCGGCGCCGTGGCCCTTCAGATCCAGAACCTCCTGTCCGCCTTCAAATAACGACGCGGGAATTTTTAGCGCGGCGCCCAGCCGCCCCATGGCGGCCTCCCGAAGGCAGTGTCACGCTTGCACCGACACAAACAACTTGCGGGTCCGTCATGGGCGGACCGAGCGCCCGGCGCTAGACTGAAACGGCGCACCATCGACAGGAGGCGTTATATTATGCCCAAGGCACCCAAGAGGAAAATACCCCATAACAAGTCGATGCCCAAGAGCCCCACCGGCATCACCGGCTTCGACGAAATTACCGAGGGCGGGCTGCCGAAAAACGGAACCACCTTGGTTTGCGGCGGCGCCGGCGCCGGTAAAACTCTAATGGGGCTCGATTTTGTGATCAAGGGTGCGATCAACTACAACGAACGAGGCGTCTTCGTGTCCTTTGAAGAGACGGCGGAGGAGCTGTATAAAGACGTGGCTTCTCTTAACCTGGACTTGTACTCGCTTGTTTTGAAAAGAATGATCGTAATTGAGCACATCGTCTTGGAACAAAGAGACATTCAAGAGAGGGGCTTCAACCTGGAAGGACTGCTCGTCCGCCTGGAGCACGCTATTGACGCCAACGGCGCCAAACGCGTCGTTTTAGATTCCATCGAATCACTCTTTATGGGCGTCATGGACCCCGGCATGCTTCGGGTCGAAATTAAAAGACTTTTCCGCTGGCTCAAGAACAAAGGCGTCACGTCGATCGTGACCGGCGAGCCGGGACGACCGGGCTCCTATACCCGTAATGGCCTCGAGGAGTACATCTCCGACTGCATCATTTTCCTCGATAACAGGGTCAGCGAGCAGATGTCCATCCGCCGGGTTCGGGTGATCAAATATCGCGGTTCCAATCATGGAACGAACGAGTATCCCTTTGTCATCGATAAAGACGGGCTGTCGGTCATTCCGATCACCTCCGCGGGGCTCGATCAGCCGGGCACGGGCAAGAGGGTGTCGACGGGCATTCCAACGCTGGATAAGATGTTCCAGGGTGGAGGTTTTACCCGAGGCAGCACGATCCTCGTTTCCGGCACGGCGGGCACCGGAAAAACGAGCCTCGCGGCCGCGTTCGCCGTAGAAAGAGCCAAGCGCGGTGAACGGTGCCTGTTCCTGTCTTATGAGGAATCCGCCGGGCAACTCGTTCAAAACATGGGCTCGATCGGCATTGACCTTAAGCCTTGGGTCAAAAAAGGGCACCTCAAGATCGTGTCGACCCGGCCTTCCTTTTTTGGTTTAGAGATGCATCTGCTCGATTTGTACAAGACCATCAAAGAGTTTAAGCCGCAAGCCGTCATCATAGACCCCCTGACAAGCCTCATCGCGGAGGGGAGCCAGCGTGAGATTCAATCGATGGTGACCCGCATGATCGACCTGTTGAAATCCAACGGCGTCACCGGCTTTTTTACGAGCCTTGTTTCTTCCACCGCGCAGAATTACACGAGCGGAGAGGTCGGCGTCTCGTCTTTAATCGACACATGGCTCGTCGTTCGAGAAATAGAAGAGAATGCGGGGAAAAAACGCACCCGAGGGATTTATATCGTTAAATCCCGCGGTATGGGTCACTCAAGCGACGTCCACAAATTGATTTTGAGTGATGATGGAATTGCCATAGTACCCGTGGATCACGTCGAAAGCCCCGACAAGAAAAAGGGGATGGGCGACACCCGCTCCGAGAAAGACAAAATGAGTCCGAAATGGGGCGCGAAGATGGGTGTCTTGGACTAAAGCATGGGAGAATCGCGCCCCGACTTCATCGTCGGCATCGGAGGATCGGCGGGAGGCTTGAGCGCCTATAAGGCGCTCTTGGACGCCCTGCCGTCTAATACCGGGATGGCCTTTGTCGTCGTGTCTCATATTCTCCCCACCGCCACGAGCCAGTTGGCGGAGCTTCTGTCGCGCCGCACGAAAATGCCGGTGCTGGTGACTGCCACGGGGATGCCGATCTTGGCCAATTGCGTCTACGTGAGCCCTCCGAACGCGGATCTTCTTATCGAGGACTATGTCTTTAAGGTCGCCACCCCGCGCACGCGCGGCAACGGCGAGGTCGATATTTTTCTGATGTCGTTAGCGGAGGCCATGGGGCCGCGCGCGATCGGCATCATCCTCTCCGGTTGGCTTGACGACGGGACCGAGGGCTGCAAGCGCATCAAGGCGGCGGGAGGCACGACCTTCGCTCAGGACAAGTCCGCCGAGGTCGGCGGCATGCCTCTCCACGCTCAGACCGCGGGCTGCATCGATTTCGTCCTGCCGCCGGGAAAAATGCCGGAGCAGCTGCGAAAAGTAGCGCGCGCCGCGCGGCGTGCGCCGCGCAAAGAGTAAGCGCTTAGCTCATCGCAGCCAACCTCGACGCCGGGATTCCAGTATGCCTTCCTGCTATAAGCGTCCCGTCGATGGGCGATCTGTATGATCCGAACGAGCGGCGACACGATTCGATGCTCGCCGACCCTTAAGCTCCAATAGGACTCACCTCGTCAAGTGGACCGGCGCAGCAAACCGGGCCATCGGGCCCGAAGCGAGCCGGGCCCTTTGCCTGTGCGACGCTAGGCCTTCTACCCCTCCGTCCGCTCCGTAGCGCGCGGTATACTGGCGTCGATGCGTCGACTGTGGCGGCTCTCGCTCGTCCTAATCGTCGCCGGACCCGGGCCGTTGTTCGCCCAGGTCGTGGCTCCGGTCACGATCCGCATTTCAGCCCCCGTTGCGCCGATGCCCGGCTCGCTCGGCCCGCTGGGAGCTTCCGCTCCGGGGCTCCAGACGCTTTCGCCGAACCTGTCCGCCCCCTCGCTTGCGGTTTCCGCGCCCGGCGTTCAAGCGCCCCAGGCGCTCGCGCCCGTCCTCGCCGCGCCGTCGGCCATTCCGCACCTTCCGGCGACCGCCGTTCCCATCGCCGCCGCTCCGAACGCGCTCTCCGTCCAGCCGCTGCAGCCGGCCGCCTCGAAGATGGACGCGCTCGGCTTCACGGCGGACCAGCAGGTTCCCCGGACGGCGTTCGAGGGGCTGAAGGCCGAGCTCGCCGAGCCTCAGCCCGACGACGCCGATCTCGACGGCGGTCGCGAGCACGCCGCGCGCTCGTTCGAGACGAAGCTCGGCATCATGTCGTTCGTGCCCGCGGCCCTCACGGCCTTCACGGAAGGCGCGTTCCATACGCTCGCGAAGGTCAAGACGCCCCCGCCCGCGCAGGCCGGCGACGACGGCGGCGGCCCGACGAAGCCGCGGAAGATCGAGTTCAACGGCGAGGTTTTCCCGTCGGTCGCGTTCCGCCCCAACGAGCCCGTCGAATCGCAGATCGTCCGGGCGATCGAGACCTCGAAGGAAACCATTCAGATCGCGCTGTATGAGTTCACCTCGCGCGGGATCCTGAAGGCCCTGCTCGCCGCCAACAAGCGCGGCGTCAAGGTCGAGATCATCCTCTGCGACTCGGCCGCCAACCCCCGCAACGAGCCCGACGCCGACTACAACCGCTACCGCAGCGAGCAGATCTGGGCGCTGATCCGAAACAAGATGGACGTCACCGTCGTGGGCCGCCCGACCAAATACGGCATCAACCACCACAAGTTCGCGATCTTCGACGGCAAGATGGCCGAGTACGGGTCGTACAACTGGACGTACACCTCCGAGAAGAGCCACTACGAGAACGTGATGTTCTCCGCCGAGGCCGACCGCATCGAGGCGTACAAGGACGCGTGGACGCAACTGCGGTCGCTCAGCGTCAGCGTCGCCGAGTCCGCGACGAAGGAGTGGACGCTCGACGTGCCCGCGCCGCCCTCCGACGATCAGAAGCGCATCAAGTTCAACGGCATCCGGCTCCCCGCGTGGATCTTCACTCCCAACGAGCTGTACGAGGATTCGATCGTGGCCGCCATCGACGCGTCGAAGGTCTCGATCGACGCCGCGACCTTCGTCATGGAGTCGCGCAGGATCGCGGACGCCCTCGAGCGCGCTCTCAAGCGCGGCGTGAAGGTCCGGATCGTCGGCGACAAGAGCCAGTCGGCGCACGACAACGTCCAGCTGTTCCTCGGCTGGCTGCAGCGCAAAGGCGCTCAGGTCCGCCTCCTGGGCGGGCCGAACGGCGAGGACAGCGACTACCCTCTCGCCGAGAAGATGCACAACAAGTACTTCCTCTTCGACGGCAAGCTCGTCGAGACCGGCTCGGCCAACGCAACCAAGAACGCGAGCGTCAACAACTTCGAGAACGCGAACTTCCTCGACGACAAGACCGACGTCGCCGCCTTCAAGCAGACGTACGAGCACATGTTCGACATCGCGGAGACGGCGCCCGCCTTCCCTGAGGGCGAGCTTCGGACCGACGCCGAGATGCGAGAGGACGCCCTCAAGCCGCGCGGCCCCCCCGCTCCGCCCGATCCCGCGCACGACCCGATTCCCGCCGCTCGCCGGATCGCCTTCAACGGCGTGGATTTCCCGGTCAGCGCCATCCGCCCGCACGAGCCCATCGAGGCCGAGCTCGTCAAGCAGATCGATTCCGCCGCGAAGACGCTGAAGATCGCGATGTACGAGTTCAACCTGCCGGGCATCTGGGACGCTCTCCAGCGCGCCAAGAAGCGCGGCGTGAAGATCGCGATAGTGATCGACCGCAGCCACGTCTACACGTCGGGCTACGAGGACGACGGCACGCCGCGCAGGCCGAAGCAGATGGTCGTGGACCTGATCAAGGACGGCGGCTTCGACGTGCTCGTGCTGAAGGGCCGCCTCGGCGGCATCATGCACAACAAGTTCATCATCGCGGACGAAGCTCTCGTCTCCATGGGCTCCTTCAACTACACGCGCCAGTCCGAGGAAGACCACTACGAGAACGTCTTCTTCTCGATCGAGAAGGCCCGCGTGAAGGGCTACATGAAGTATTTCGAGTACATGCAGGGCCTCGCCGAAGAGCCCGACCTGGAGAAGCTCGAGGAGGTCCTCACCCGCACCGAGGCCGCTCTGCCCGAGGCCGACGATGCCGAGCCCGAGATGGCGGGCCGCCGCAAACCGCTGCCGCCCGACCCGCCGCAGGAGACCGAGACGCCTATCGAACTCAACGGCGAGCTCTTCCCGATCCATATGTTCTCGCCGAACTCGGGGATCGAGCAGGCCTTGGTCCGCGCGATCGAGGCCTCCAAGGCCACGATCGAGATCGCGATGTTCAGCTTCTTCTCGCAGCCGATCGCCGAGGCGCTGCTGCGCGCGAAAGACCGCGGCGTGCACGTCCGGATCGTCATGGACAAGAGCCAGACCGGCACGTCGAAGCTCGACGAATGGTTCGCCTGGCACGGCTTCGAACTGCGCCTGATCAGCGGACCCGACCGCTCGCGCGACCCGCGCTACCAGAAGATGCACAACAAGTTCGCGATCTTCGACGGGCTGATGCTGGAGAGCGGCTCGTTCAACTTCTCCACGCGCGCCGAGACCCTGAGCTTCGAGAACGCGAACTATTTCAACGACGCGGACGAGATCGCGCGCTTCGCCGCGGCCTTCCTGCAGATGTTCGAGCGCGGCATGGCCCCGAAGGCGCCGAGGCGCCAGCCGATCTTCACGCCGCCCGCGTCCGAGCCGGAAGCCTAGGTCAGCGGCTCGGACGCCTCGTCGCGGTCCGGTTCACGCGGATTTCCTGCCCGCGCGTTCTCGACGACTCCAGGACTCTCGGCGCGTCGTTTCGTCCCGGACGCGCGCGCTTCTCCACGCGCTTCGCCTTCTTCGGCCCCGACCTCTCCTCGATCGAGTGGAATCGCTCAGCTTTGGTCGCCATAATCCCTCCCGCCCTTTTAGTGTAGCCCCGTCGAGCGGCGCGCCGTCGTAAACCTAATGTGTACAATGTCCCACATGGCAAACAACATCTACGTCGGCGGCTTTCCGTACAAGACGACCAAGGAAGAGCTGGCTAAGCTCTTCTCCGCCTGCGGCAAGGTCCTGAGCGCGAAGATCATCCTGGACCGCGACACGGGCCGGCCCAAGGGCTTCGGGTTCGTCGAGATGTCCACCGACGATGAGGCCAAGATCGCCGTCGAGAAGCTCAACGGCTCGTTCATCGGCGACCGAAAGATATTCGTCGTCGAAGGACGGCCCGAGAAGGACCGCCCCCAGGGCTATACTCCCAAGCCGAGCTTCACGCCCGCCCCCGCCCCCGCCGCCAAGCCGGGATTCGTCGAGCGCCGCTCGGGCAAGGACCGCCGCGGCGCCGCCGTCTCTCCGGCCGAGCGCCGCGACGCCCCGTCGCCGCTCGCGGCGCCGTCGTCCGCTCCTTTCGCCAAGAAGCCTTGGGTAAAGAAGCCTTTCGACGCCGCGAAGAAGCCCTGGGAAAAGAAGCCGTTCGACGCCGCCGCGAAGAAGCCCTGGGAGAAAAAGCCGTTCGACGCCGCCGCGAAGAAGCCCTGGGAGAAGAAGCCGTTCGATCCCGCCGCTCCGAGGAAACCGTGGGCGAAGCGGCCCGAATCGAAGCTTTTCGATCCGGCAGCGAAGAAGCCCTTCGACAAGAAGCCTTGGGCCAAGAAGCCGTTCGACCGCAAGGCTCCCGTCCGCGGGCCGAAGTGGACGCCGCCTAAGTAGGCTACTTCCCCTTGAAGCGAAGCCCCGCCAAGTAGGGCGACGATTTGCCCGCGGCCGACAGGTCGATGACGCGCTTGTAGGCGAGCTGGGCTTCGTCGATCGACTTTGTCCCCCGGACCACCTCGTCGGCGAGGTTCAGGTTCAGGTAGTTCAGCTCTTCGCGCGACGCGCGCGACGAGAGCTCGCCGCGGTCGACGTTGACGACCAGCGCGCCGCTGAAGGCGATGAGCTCCGCGGCCTGCTCGCGCGTGAGCGGATAGCGGACCGTCTGCACGAGCAGATCGAAGTCGCGCGGCGTGCGGTAGACCTGCGGCCGGTTCCAGACTACGGTGCGGCGCCAGGGGCCTTTCGCCTCCCACGTGAGCTTGTTCGGCGTCGCGTCGTCAGGCGCTCCGTATTGATCCATGATCCGCCGCGCCGCGTCGGCCGACGGCTGGGACCAGCGGTCGAGCACCACGTTGGCCGCTTTCTTGGGAGCGTTCGCGCAGCCGGAGATCAGCAGCAGCCCGCCGAGCGCCGCCATTCGTAATTTGGTCATGGCGAGACTGTAGCGCGCGGAGCGGCGGGGGGCACAGCGAGAGAATGCAACGCTTTGTTGACGTTTAGGCGTCGACGCTCCCCGGCGAACTAGACGGACTGGAGGTACTCCGCGAGCTCCCCGTATTCGGTCAGCCCGTTGTAGCGGAAGCCGTTGACGAACATCGTCGGCGTGCCGTTGACGCCGCTGCGGATGCCGCTCGCGCGGTCTTCGCGCACTTTCGCGCGCGCGGTGCCGTCCTCGATCCTGGCCCGGAAAGCCTTCATGTCCAGGTTCAAGTACTGGGCCCAGACCACGATCGCGTCGGGCCCGAGCATGTCCTGGTTCTCGAAAAGCATGTCGTGCAGCTCCCAGAATTTTCCCTGCCGCGCGGCCGACTCCGCGCCCTCCGCCGCCATCACGGCGGTCGGATGGACGGCCGAGAGCGGAAAGCTCCGGAAGGCGTATCGCAGCTTCTTGCCCATCGCTTTGCGCAGCGCCTTCACGACGGAATGCGCGCGCCGGCAGTGCGGGCATTCATAGTCGCCGTATTCGACGAGCGTGAGCGGCGCGTTCTCCGGGCCGAGGATATGGTCGCGCTCGTTAAGCGCGGCCGACAGGCGGGGAGCGTGCTCGAGGTCAATGGGTTCCATGCGCGGCCTCCTTTCTCGACGGCGCCTTCCTGTCCAGGCCCTCGAGGGCCCTCAGGATCCCGTCCGCTCCGGGATTCACGCCCGTCGGGGACAGGTAGCTCCAGCGGATGACGCCGTCGCGATCGATGACGAAGAGCGCGCGCTCGCAGACGCCCTCGTTCTCGCGAAAGGCGCCGTAGCCCGAGCTGACGTCGTGGGGATGCGCGTCCGAGAGCAGCGGGAAGCGCAGCTTCCGGTCCTTCCCGTAGGCCGTGTGCGACCACGCGAGGTCCACCGAGATCGCCAGCACCTGGGCGTCGAACTGGCCGAACTCCGGCATCAGCTCGTTGTACAAGCCGAGCTGATCGCCGCAGACGGGGCTCCAATCCGCGGGATAGAACACGAGGACGACGGGGCGGCCTATGAAATCCGAGAGCGCGATCTTTTGATCGGGCGTGCAGTTCAGCTTGAACTCGGGCGCGCGCGTTCCGGCTTTGAGAAGCGGCATGATTGCCTCCGGCGGACTTAGCGACGGCGCATGTAACCAAATCCCCGCGCCGCGCGCGTCGACGGTCCTGCAACATTTTTTGCCCGCATTTGCGATAATGACCCATGTCGCCCCTCGCCGCGCTCATCCTCGACTGGGTCGTCACCGCGCTTTGGCCGCTGATCGGCGCCGTCGGCATGCGCCACTACTCGGGCGCTCTGTTCGCGACGGGCGGACTGGTCGTGGGCCTGATCGCGATGTCGCCCTGGCTTCTCGCTAAGGGACGGTGGCGCTTCCTTTTCAGGCGGGACGTGGCCCCCTCCTTCGCGGTGATGGGCCTTTGCAGCGGCGCGGCGACGGTCGTCTACATCTCCGCGCTCGCGCACACCACGCCCGCGAACGCCGCGATCGTCGCGCAGGTCGAGGTGCTCTACTCGGCCGCGCTCACCGCGTGGCTTCTCGGCGAGCGCCCGTCCCTCAAGCTCGCGCTGGCCGCGATGCTCGTCATGTGCGGCACCGGCCTCGTCATGCTCCACGACCTGTCCTCTCCGCGCTGGAAAGGCGACCTGATGATCCTCTGCACGCCCTGGCTCTATCAGATCTCCCATATCTTCGCGAAGCGGCTCCCGCGAGGCCTCGACGCCGTCACGCTGTCGGGAGGGCGCGTGTTCTACGGCATCCTGACGATGGCTCCCATCTGCCTGTGGTCGATCATGCACTCCGGGCGCTGGTCCGCCGCGCCGGGCGCGGTCGCGATCCTCGTCGCGCAGGGGCTGCTGATGTCCTCGCTCAACTTCGTGCTCTGGTACATGGCGATCCGCAACATGGAGCTCTCGACGGCGACGACGTTCATGCTCTCTTATCCGGCGCTGACGCTCGTGTTCTCCTGGATGCTCGGCCGGGAGCCGATCATGGGGGTGCAGATCATCGGGCTCGCGTGCTCGTTCGCGGGCGCGGTCTGGACCGCCCGCCTGACGCAGGAAGCCCGCCGGCATGCCGCCGAGGCAGTGCTTCCCGTGGCGCTATAATCGAGTCATGGATAAGAAACCCGTCCCCTACAAGAAGACCGTTTTCGTCTGCGTGAATGTCCGCGACGAAGGGCGCGTCGCGTGCGGGAATCCCGGCCGCGGCGGCGTCGAGCTGTGCGAATCGCTCAAGCACGCCGTCAAGGAAAAAGGGCTGAAGGGCAAGGTTCGCGTCGCGAAATCGGGGTGCCTCGATCTGTGCGAGCAGGGGCCGAACGCATTTGTTTATCCCGGGGATGAGTGGCTGTCCGGGGTGACGGTGAAAGACGTGCCCGAGATACTCAAGAAACTGGCCGCTTAGCGGCGTACAGCGCGGCGCCGTTCTTGCGGAGCCAGCGGCGGTGGGTGCGGTGATGCGGGCACGCTGATTCGACGACCTCCCAGAAGCGGCGCGAGTGGTTCATCTGCGCGCGGTGAGAAAGCTCGTGGATGACGAGGTAGTCGAGGACGGCGTCCGGAGCGAGCGTCAGACGCCAGGAGAAGTTCAGGTTGCCTTCGCGGGTGCAGGAGCCCCAGAGAGAACGTTGATCCTTGACGGTGACCCGGTTGAACGACACTCCGAGGATAGGGGCCCAGTATTCGCACCGGGAACGGAAAAATCTTTCGAGGTTCCCGCCTTCGGCGGGGACGGATTTCATGGGAGCGTCGACGGCGACGGCTGGAACGACAACGAATTGGGCGCGGACATTAGGCAAGACAACGGCAACGGGTATCGGCGCCGCAACTTCGGCCTTCGGCCGGACGGCCGGCTTGAAAAAGACTTCCGGCCACTCCTGTCTTAACGATGATAAGAAGTCGCGGACTTCAACTAAAATTGACGAGGCCGGCGTCGGTTCCATTCCGAAGATTTTATATCATCACGCATGGCTCCGCCTGACGGAAATATCCTCGAAGAAAAGCTTGAAGAGCTTGAACGACGATTTACCGAGTCCGCGCGCGAGATAAGCGAGCTCCGCAAACATCTTCCCAAAGCCGCGCAGCGCGAGATCGCCGAAATAAAAGACGAGTGGCACGGGGTTCACTACAAGTGGTGGATCTACACGCTCGCCGGCGCGCTGTTCATGTTCTGCCTAAGCTACGCGCTGTACACGAAGCTGGGATGGGTCGCCGACCAGCGCGCGCTGCCGGTCGGCAACGATTGGCTGCTCAGGCGGCTGCCGCTCGTCAACACCCTGCCGCTCTTGTCGTGGGGCTGGTTCGGGCTGCACCTGTACGCGGCAGGCGCCGCCGTCGCGTATCATCCGCGGCGCGTGCCGTTCCTGATCTTTCTGCTGACGGTGTACATGGTCGTGCGTACCGCGTTCGTGTTCCTGTCGCCGATCGGGGCGCCCTCGGGCATGGTGGACATGCGCCTGCACGACGCGATCTTCTCGCGCATCCTGGGGACCTGGACGTTCATGAACGAGTTCGTCTTCTCCGGCCACACCGCGATCCCGTTCCTCTTCTATCTTTTCTTCAAGACTCCGGGGCTCAAGCGGCTGATGCTGGCGGGCTCGATCGTCATGGCGGTGTGCGTCCTGCTCTCGCGCAACCACTACACCGTCGACGTGATCGCGGCTTTCTTCACGTCGTATTCGGTCTACGCGCTCGCGCGCGCCGGCTACAAGCGGCTGCTCGAGCCGCTGTTCAAGACGACCTCCGTCTAGAAACCCGCCAGCTCCTTCGCCACCTCTTCGCGGAGCGAAGCGGGCAAGCCCGGACGCGCGAGCAGCGCGCGGCCGGCCTCGGCCGCGCAGGCCCGGTCTCCGGTTTCGACGCAGGCCGCGGCGAGACTGCGGTAGGCCTCCTTGAAATCGGGATTGAGCGCGATCGCGGCCTTGAGATCGGCGACGGCCGGCGCCCAGCGGCCGAGGAGCACGTTCACGACGCCGCGATCGTGGCGATAGCTTTCGTTGCGCGGATAGCGGGCGATGAGCCGGTCGTAGGAGGCCAGCGGGTCGACGCCGAGGGCGGGCAGCCTCCGCGCCAGCGCGAGGCGCCGCTCCTTCGGAAGCGCGAAGAAAATCGTGTTGAAGCCGACGTTGACGAACATGGTCTCATTGTCGCGCAGGAGCCCGCGCAGGCGCTCCTCGTAAGGCCCCTCCGCCTCCCCGAACGAGCGCTTCTCGACGGTCCAGTCGGCGCGCGCGCGCGCGAGGGCGGCGCGCGCTTCCTCGTCGCGGCCCTGCTCGAGCCGGACGAAGGCCTTGAGCAGCCCGGCTTGAGAGCTCCCCTCCTCGCCGTCGGGCGGAAGGGCCAGAAGCCCCGGGTCGCGCGGCCCGCGCATGAACGCGGCCAAGAGCGAGCCGAACCGGGATTCCTCGCGCTCGCTCAAGCGAAAGGACGCGTCGAAAGCCGATCGCGCGCTTTCCGCCCGTCCCCGCTTGAGCTCGCGGCGCCCTCGCATGAGCCACAGGTCGGGATCGGACGGCGACGCGAGCAAGGCGCGGTCGAGCCCGCGCTCCGAGCGCTCGGCGAACGGAAAACGGGCCGTGAGCGCGAGCACGCAGGACGCGGCCGCCGCGGCCGGAACGAGGCAAAGCCAGGCGACCGGGGCGGAGCGCGCGGCCGCTCCTCGCGCGGCGGGGATCAGCCCGACGCAGGACGCCGCGAGCGGACAGGCGAGAAGCCAGAGCGGCAGGAAATAGCGCGACTCCGCGCTCATCAAGCAATGAAACAGCAGGAAGTATCCCGCGAGCGCGGCCACGGGCGCCAGGTCCTCGCGCCGCGCGCACCGCGCGGCGCCGATCAGCCCGAATAGGAACAGCAGCGGCGCGCTCGAGGCCGCGCGGCCGGCCCGGCGCGCGACGGCGACGGCGAACCGCGCGGGGTGCCGCGCGACCTCGCCGGCCGCCCACAATAGCACGCCGCCGCGGCCCGAGACGCCGGCGAGCCCGTACGCGTCCCCTTCGACCGTGCCGGTCATGCCCAGCGCTCCGGTGATCAGATTGGAATCCGCCCGCGGGCCGCTCCATTCGAGGAACGAAAAGCGCCCGTTCGCGCCGCGCTGGACGAAGCCCCACGCGAGGATCACGACGAGCGGAAGAAGCGAGAGCGCGGCCGCGCGCGCGAGCATGTCCTTCGCGCGACTGCGGAAAAAGACGCCGCATAAAGGCACGAGCGCCGGGATCGGAGCCAGCACCCCGCGCGCGAGAAGGCTGGCGGCGATCGCGCCGCCCGCCGCGAAGTCGCGCCAGAGGGGCCTCTTGGACGGCGCGGCCAGCAGAGCGCCCGTGAGCAGGACGCCCGTCGACAGCAGCAGCTGCTCCGGATCCAGAGGGTTATGGGCGCGCATGACTCCGACGGCCAGCGCGGCCCCTCCGAGCCCCGCGAGCGGCGATTCGAGCTCGCAGCCGAGCGAAAAGGCGAGAAGCGCGCACAGCAGCACCGGGAGCTGGAGCCACAGGCCGGAGCGTCCGCCGCCCGAGCCCAAGGCCGTGAGCAGCGAGGCGCCGGGCATGGACCACGAGGAGAGCTCCGCGCTTATTCCCGGGTGCAGCAGCTGCTGCCCGACGATATCGCGCGATTCCGAGACCGGGATCGGGAATGCCAGAACGAGGACCGCGATCGCGCACGCCGCCGCCCAATAGACGACACGAGACGCCATGCGGAATTCTAGCCTTTCGAGGCGGAGAGCTTCGGCCGGAAAAAGAAGGACGCGAGCAGCGCGCCGGCGGCGAGCATGAGGAACGCGGAGAAGCCCCAGCGGAGGCCGAGGCCTTCCATCGAGTCGGCCCAGAAGTGCGCGACGATCGGGATGAGGAGCAGTCCCGACCTCTTGTACATCCAGGCGAGGAGGACGCCCAGCACCGAGCGCGCGACGAAGCCGGCGGCCGAGAACGCGTAGGATCCGCCCAGCCCCGACGAGGACGCCGGATCGCCCATCCCGACCTTCGCCAGCACGGCGCCCCAATCGACGTAATGCACGCCCGAGAAGATCACCGCCGAGACGACCGCGGCGATCCAGAAGGCGCGGCCCGCCTTCAACCCCCACTGTTCGAGCTTGTCGTTCATCCCCTTGAAGAGGCCTCGGCGGAAGACGTACTCCTCGAGGAGGCCGACGACGACGAAGTTGTAGAGCACGAGATCGACGCCCGAGGTCAGCATCTTCGCGAGAATCGCGGGCGTCGGCTCGTGGCCGGGAGAGAGCGCGTTGACGGCCCAGAAGGTGAGGTCGCCGACCGCGTAGACGACGAGGCCCCAGACCAGCCCGGCGGACAGGATGCGTCCCGGAGACTTGGGCCTTTGCCCCCGCTCGTCGGCCTTCCACCAGGCGCCGATCTCGGCGAGGCGCAGGCCCGGCGCCTTCAGCTTCCACGCGAGCGCGACGAGCGCGGCGACGGCGACCCCGCCCCAGACCGCGGGAAGGCCCACGAGCGTCCCGGCCGTGTCGAGGCTCAGCCACGCGGCGAGCCGCGCGGCCTCGAGCGAGAAGACGGTCAGGATCGCGCGCAGCGCGAGCGGCGCGAGGAACGAACGCGACCGCGCGGCGCTCCAGATCACGCCGGCCTCGAGCCCCAAGGTCGCCGCGACGATCAAGGGCGCCTGGGTCATGCTCAGGACCACGGCCGCCGCGAGAGCGAGTGCGGCGGCGCCGCCGAGCCAGCCCGCGGCGCGGCCCATGCCCAGCTTCCGGGCGAGCGCTTCGACTCCGAAATAGAGGGCGACGCCCGCGGCCTGAACGGCGAGGGCCATCGGCAGATACCCGCCCGACAACGACGCGCCGACGGCTGTCGTCACGGCGGCGGACGGAGCGGCGAAGGCGAGAAACTCGGCGCCGAAGGCGAAGACCGCGGCCTTCGCGGCGGCGGCTCCCGCGAGCATCAGCATCAGGGCGGGGCCCATCCAGTACAAGCCGGTCCGGAAGCCGCCCAGGAGCCAGTCGCGGACGGAGGATCTCGAGGAGGCGCCGACGCGGGCTTCGAAGGAGGTCTGCGCGGCGGCGCTGTCGCGCGCGGCGGCCCACGCGGTCTTAAAGGAGGAGAAGAGGCCCGAGGAGGGTGCGGGAGGGCCGCGGGGAACGTCGGGAGCTTGGACGGGAGAACGCCAGACGCGGGAGGCGGCTAACGCCGCGAAGCCGGTCCAGGCGAACGCGGCGTTCCAGGCGGAGAGAGACGCGGGAAGGAGAGCGGGGACTAAAGCGACGACGATCAGGGAGGCGCCGATGTAGACGAGGGCCTTCGAAACGCGGGGGTGCGAGCGGGACGGCGAGGTGACGCGGGGAGCGGGGACGTCGGTCCGGTCGGGGGCGGAGGCGGCGGACGGGTAATGTAGAAGAGCGG
>Ga0163144_10013031_pt1 | contig 17390 bp, 12 predicted proteins | sample OliLak19BULKMAT1_FD_123175 | JGI IMG/M metagenome (GOLD analysis project Ga0163144, IMG submission 123175) | Freshwater microbial mat bacterial communities from Lake Vanda, McMurdo Dry Valleys, Antarctica - Oligotrophic Lake LV.19.BULKMAT1 | ecosystem: Environmental > Aquatic > Freshwater >...
CCTCGAAGGCTCGCCCTCATGGTAGCCCTGGAACAGTTGCGCGCGGACGCCGTCGGTCATCCCGAGGCCGGTATCGCGAACGCTGAATCGCATCCGCGGATTCGCGCTGTGGCCGGTGACGCGCGTGACCCGCAGTTCGACCTCGCCTGACTCCGTGAACTTGACCGCGTTGGAGAGCAGGTTCATCAGGATCTCACCGATGCGCAGCGGATCGCCGCGCAGGCGGTCCGGCACGTCCGGGTCGACGCTCCAGATGAGTTCGATGCCTTTCTCGAGCGCGGCCGGCACGACCGTGCGCAGGCTGCGGACGAGCAGGTCGCGCAGCGCGAACGGGGTGTCGTCCAGCAGCACGTTCCCGGCCTCGAGCTTGCCGAAATCGAGCACGTCGTTGACGACACGGAGCAGCGTGTTGCCGCATTCGTGCGCCGCTTCCAGGAATTCGCGCGCGTCGGAGTCGAGCGGCAGCCCCAGTGCGAGTTCGGTATGCCCGATCAGGCCTTGCACGGGCGTGCGGATCTCGTGACTCAGGTTGGCGACGAACTCGCTTTTCATGCGGGTCTCGGCGAGTGCATCGTTGCAGGCCCTGATCAACTGTTCGTTCGCCGCCTCGAGCTCGAACTGCCGCGCATTCGTGCGATCGACGACACCGGCCATCGCGTGGGCCCGGTTGCGCTGGACCAGGGTCGTCGCGACGAGCCACGCCATCAGGCCTGACAGCAGCACGCCGAGGGCGGCGACCAGGTCCGCGGAAGTTCCGACGAGCCGCTGGTCGAATGCGGACAACGAGCGGAAACGGAGCATCCATTGGCGACCGCCGAGAAGGAAATTCACGTCCTTCGCCTGACGCGCCGGCGCGGTGCCATGATCCGGCCCGACACGTTCGTCGCTGGCGTACAGCAACGTTTTCGCTGCAGCGTCGGTAACGTCGATGATCTGAACGCCGAGCTCCGGCACGCGTGCCCCGATGACGCCGCGCAGGAGATCCGTGGTCTCGATGCTGCCGGCGACGACCCCGCGCAGGGCGCGGTGACTGCCTTCGGATGGGGCTTTGGTGTGGACGGGCACGATCATGACAAAGCCCGATTGCGGATCCCGCCCGTGCTCGCCGGGCATTCGCACCGTGGCGGTGATCGCCATGCGGCCGCTCTCGCGAGTCCGATCGATTGCGGCGCGGTGTGCCGGATCGGAGGAGAGGTCGAAGCCAGGCAGGCGTGTATTCAGGGGGTCTACCGGTTTGGCGGCGTTGACGAGAGTGACGGACCCGCCGGTTCCGGGAGGCCAGAGGCGGACAGGATTGAATCTGTCGAGACGGGAAGCCCGTTCAAAGTCGGCCGAGCGGGGCCGCCCGACCAGTGGGACCCAGAACAGGCCCTGGATCTCGGGATAGCGTTCAGGCAGGCGCAGGCCGTTGCCATAGTCGCGCCAAGCGCTCCGGGGAAAGCCGCGGACCTCTGCCAGGATCGCGCTACCGCCCCGCAGGATCAGTTCGATGGCGTCCACGCGCGCCCGCAGCGCCGCAACGCGTTCGGTGACCAGGCCGGCAAACTCGTGCTCCGCGGTCTGTTCGATCCGGGTGGTCTCGAAACGCCACGCGAGCCATGTCAACGCGAGTCCCAGGACGAACGCAACCACCGTAGCCAGGACGACGATGGCACGTCTGCTCGGTGCTTGCGATGGCAATGACTGGTTCGGTGGTGTTGCTGCGGTCAAGGGGGCGGACGGGAGAGCCTGCGTCAGAGTACTAACGGCAGGCAAGCCCCCAGATTGAGTGCGAGAGGACGAAAAGGATGCGCCGTTCGATTCCACCGTCCACGCCCGCCAAGATTAGGGCGGTCGACACTTAAGTGACGGTTTCATCACGCTGATCGGCGGAGAGTTTCAATCCTCGATCAGACGATGCGTCGCTGCAGCCGCCGAAACCACCTCCGTACGCAACGCTTCGGTGATTCTGACCACGCGTCGCCTCTTCGAACCGACATAAAACACGGCTCCTTCCGAAACGACGTGGCTAGTCATCTCTTCGAGACACAACGCTTGGGCGGCGACCTGAAGGTCGCCGCAGGCTGCGAGTCGAGGCGACTTCCACTCGTGAGTCACCGCCTGACCGCGAAGCGTGTAGACGTTTTCCGCGAACGCCTGCTTAGTGTGAATCCAGCACATTGGCGAGGGCAGTAGCGCCAAAGCTTAAGTGGGGAGACGAATACCGGGTCCGGACTTTCAGCGTTCATCTACACGACGGCGCGGCATCGGTCGCAGCCGGCAGCCTTCACGCGTAACGACCGCAAAATGGTTGTCTGGGAACTCATTCAGCGCGCGTTCCGTCGCTTCGAAGATCTCGTCCAGGATAACCGGATGAAACCGCAGAAAGACGATTCCGACCGGAGCCTGGACGTCGTGGAAAAACGCCAGACTGCCGAAGTCACTGTCGAAGGTCAGCAAACAGCGCTCCTCTTCGCAAGCGAGCCTCAATACAGTAAGGTCGCTGGCTCCCGGCGGCGATCATGCCCACGGAGGCAACGTCCCAGCCGACGGCACGGAGTCGCACCTGGACGGCACCAGGAACGTTCTCGTCTGCCAGCAGCTTAAGGGTCACGCAGAGACTGCGCCCGGCTTCAGCTCCGACGACATGATGAACGCCTCACCTTGCAGGCAATGATGAACAAAGGCGAATACCGCCTGAAGATCCTCTTGTGTAAGGCTGGGGTAGTTCTCGAGGATGCCCGCTTAGGTCCAGCCAGAGGCCAGCAGTTCCAATACAAAATCTACCCCGATCCTCGTACCCTTGATTCGTGGGCGGCCAAAAAGAGTGTCAGGGTCCGCAGTGATTCGGTTTTTCCAGTCGATCATCAACATCTCCTTGTCAATATGACGCCTGGCGATGAGCCCTCAGTGGCCCTCACTCTTGCCCCAGGAGTCCCTGAGCGTCACCGCCCGGTTGAACACCAGCGCTCCCGGCTTCGAATCCTTGGCGTCGGCCACGAAATAGCCATGACGCTCGAACTGGAGCCGATCCTCGGGCCGGGTGGCCGCCAGCCCGGGTTCGAGCTTCGCGTGGCGCAGCACCCTGATCGAGTCGGCGTTCATCTGCGTCAGGAAATCCGCATCGCCCGAACCCGGATCGGGCACCGTGAACAAGCGGTCGTACAGGCGCACTTCCGCTTCGATCGCGTGGGCCGCGCTGACCCAATGGATGTTGCCCTTCACCTTGAACGTGTCGGCGCCCGGCGTACCGGATTTCGAATCGGGCAGCACTTCGCAATGGACGGCCGTCACGGTGCCGGCGGCATCCTTGTCGCAGCCGGTGCACCGGATCACGTAGCCGTAGCGCAGGCGCACGGTGTTGCCGGGAAAAAGGCGGAAGTAGCCCTTGGGCGGCGTCTCGGTGAAATCTTCGCGCTCGATCCATAGCTCGCGGCTGATGGGAAAGGTGCGTTTGCCCAATTCCGGCTTGTGCGGATGCACCGGGGCTTCGCAATCTTCGATCCGGTCTTCCGCCCAGTTGTCGATGACCAGCCGCACCGGCTCGAGGACGGCCGTGGCGCGCGGCGCTTTCTCGTTCAGGTCCTCGCGCAGGCACTCTTCCAGGACCGCCATCTCGATCGTCGAATTCTCCTTCGACACGCCGATGCGCTCGGCGAACCGGCGGATCGACTCGGGCGTATAGCCGCGGCGGCGCACCCCTACGATGGTGGGCATACGCGGGTCGTCCCAGCCGTCCACGTGCTTCTCCTCCACGAGCTGGATCAGCTTGCGCTTGGACAGCACGACGTAGGTCAGATTGAGGCGCGCGAACTCGTATTGGTGCGGCAGGGGCTTCGCCAGCAAGCCGAACCCGGCGAGCCGCTCCAGCACCCAGTCGTAGAGCGGACGATGATCTTCGAACTCGAGCGTGCACAGCGAGTGCGTGATGTTCTCCAGCGCGTCCGAGATGCAATGCGTGTAGTCGTACATCGGGTAGACGCACCACGCGTCGCCCGTGCGGTGATGATGCGCGTGGCGGATGCGGTAGATCACCGGGTCGCGCATGTTGATGTTGGGCGAGGCCAGGTCGATCTTGAGCCGCAGCACGTGGGCGCCGTCGGCGAACTCGCCGGCGCGCATGCGGCGGAACAGGTCGAGATTCTCGGCGACGCTGCGATCGCGATACGGGCTTGCCCGCCCGCCTTCGGTCAACGTGCCGCGCAGCGCGCGCATTTCATCGGGGCTGACGCTGTCCACGTAGGCGAGGCCGTGTTCGACGAAGGCTTCGGCAAATCGGTAGAGCGTCTCGAAGTAGTTGCTCGCGTAGTAGAGATGCTCGCCCCACTCGAAGCCGACCCAGCGCACCGAGTCCAGGATCGAGTCGACGTACTCCTGTTCTTCCCTGGTCGGGTTGGTGTCGTCGAAGCGCATGTGGCATGCGCCGCCGAAATCGCGCGCGATACCGAAGTTGAGGCAGATCGACTTGGCGTGTCCGATGTGGAGATAGCCGTTGGGCTCGGGCGGGAAGCGCGTGCGCACGCGGGCCGGATCGGGTGCGGTCCCCGCCTGCGCCGCGGCAGGCCCGGGTTTGCCGCTCCAGTGGCGAGCGGCATAGGTGCCATCGACCAGGTCGTGCTCGACGATATGGCGGATGAAATTGGAAGCGGGCGCCGGTGCGGCGCTGGAGGCGGGCTTGTTCAACGGCAGGCTTTCCTTCGGCGATGACCTGGAGGCGGCGCGCTGGCGCGCCGGAAAGCCGCGATTCTACGGTAGCGCTTCGCCCTCAGGCGTCGGCCGGGATCGTCGCGAACCGGTAGACGGCGCGTCCGGCCTTCTTGGCCGCGTACATCGATGCCTCGGCGCCCTTCAGCAGTGCATCGACTTCGGTGCCGTCCGGACCGAGCAGCGCGATGCCGATGCTGGCACTGATGCGAACGCTCTGGGTGGCCGTCACGCGGATCGGTTCGTTCAGGATCCCGAGCACTTTCTCGGCCACGCGCGCGGCTTCGCGCGGATTCGCCAGATCGTTGACCAGCACGACGAATTCATCGCCGCCCAGGCGCGCGATCGTGTCCATCTCGCGCAGGCGCGTCTGCAGCAGCGCCGCGAAGCTCACCAGCAGGTCGTCGCCGACGTCGTGGCCGTGCTCCTCGTTCACGCTCTTCAAGCTGTCGAGATCGATGACGAGCAGCGCAAGGTGGGTCTCGTTGCGTTTGGAGGCCGAAGCCGCCATGGTGAAGCGGTCCTTCAGCAGCGTGCGGTTAGGCAGTCCGGTGAGCGAATCGTGGTACGCGAATCGGCGCAGCAGTTCTTCCGCCCGTTTCCGTTCGAAGATCTCGGCCTCGAGCGTGCGATTGACGCGCGCGAGTTCCTGCACGCGTTCCGCAACCATCGTTTCGAGGTCCTGCTCCACGAGACGCGATGCCTCGAGCGCTTGCTCCTTCATGCGCAGCGCGGATTCCTGCGCCGCCAACGCGGCAGCCTGGGCCGCATCGTTCTCCTCGCGGGTCGAACGGATCCGGTCCGCCAATGCCTGAGAAAGCAGCAGCGCTTCGACCAGGGAGCCGACCTGGATGCCGTAGATGGTGAAAAAGTTGCCGGGCACGAGTTCGAGCGATCGCAAGGCGAACGCGACCAGGCCGACGATCAACGCGGCCCATGCAAGCAGGAACACGCGCGCGCTGCGATGGCCCAGGCGCACCGCATGGATCGAATTCACGATGACGCAGACGCAACCGCCGATCGCGAGAAACGGGAATACGCGCGCGCTCATCCAGTAAGGCAGCGGACCGAGCGTCAACGCGGCAAACGCGACGCCGAGCAGGATCACCGCGAACGCAGGCCGGTCGTAGCGCGGGCCGTGATTCCAGGTCTCCAGGAACGTTCGCGCGAACATCGCTCCCGCCGCGACGGTGAGGTGGGCGAACAGGAATGGCGCGCGCTGGTTCCACGCGGGAGATTCGGGCCACAAGTACTGATAGGCGAGCCCGTTGTAGCAGAGGTAGGTCGTCGCGGTCAGCGCAACGAACGCCACGTAGTAGAGATAGCTCGGGTCCCGCAGCGTGAAATAGAGCAGGAGATTGAACAGGGCCAGCGCGAGCAGCGCCCCGAAGAACAGCGCCAGCAGGAACGACTCGTCCCAGCGCTGGCTCTCGAGCCCGGACTTCGAGAACAACCGGATCGGGACGGTAACCGCGGTCTCGGAACGCACCCTCAGGTAGATCGTCTGTTCGACCCCGGGCTCGAGGTCGAGGGCGAGCAGATAGTCCTTGGCCAGGATCTCGCGGGCCTTGAACGGCAGCAGGTCGCCGACGGTGCGCATCATATAGTGCGTTTCGGCGGAACCCCGCACCGGGGTGTAGACCTCGATGGTGTCGAGCGGGGGATAGGCGATCTCCAGCGTCCACGGCCGCGTGTCACCGGCAGCCGGCCTGACGGTAAAGCGCAGCCAGATCCAGTCGGCCGTGAAACCGAAGCTGGGATGACCTCCGTGATTGCGCGTGAAACGCGCATTCACGGCCGGTGCGACAACGTCTGCCAGGGTCAGCGCGCCCTCGGGATCACGCAGATAGAAGGTCTTCGCGCCCAGGTTATCGACGACTTCAGTCGACGGCAGTTCGATCGCATCGCTGGCCGATACGGGTAACGGCAGGACGAACGCCGCCAGCACTGCCAGCAGTGTACGGAAGAGCAGGGCGGGGATCGGCGTTGCGCGCACGCGCGTTCTTTCGTATCAGGCGGGAAAAGATGTTTGAGGACGAGGCCTTGGCGCTACAAAGCAAAGCAAACCGCCTGCCCGCTGGCGTTCGCAGGGCTCGAAGTCTGGGATTCGAGCTTCCCGGGTCTTGCCAGGAAGCGGCAGGGAGCGCCGCTTTGTGTCCGGGACGCGCGGCGCCACGCGCCCCGCATCGTCCGGGCGCGAGACGCCATATCGATGAAATCACGCCATTTTTACGGTGGGCACCACGTCCTGTTGACGGCCGCTTGGGACGATTCGCCTCGCCGCTGGCAACCCGGGGTGCGCGATATCGCAGAAACCCCGGGTGAGCCTTGGAATCCAGGCAGACCCAACCACACACCCAAGGAGAAGATGATGAATCAGCAATTCCGACAGTTCCCGAAGTCCGAAACCGCGCTGCGCGTAGGCGCGCTGGTGTTGGCCCTCAGTGCAATGACCGCAGGCAACGCTGGTGCGATGAGCATGTTCGGCCTCGTGCCGAAGCCCCTGAAGGCCGATGCCGTCGATGTTTCCCGCGGCACCAGCTCGCCCCGTGCGATCGTTCAGCGCTGGCACCACGAGTCGGTCGGCCGGTCCTCTGTCGTGTCCGCAGCGACGAAGGTCGTGGCGCGGGATCAGCGCTGCGACGTGCGCGACACCTGCTCGACCCTGCCGATCGCCGTGGCGCCGGCCGCAGCGCAGGCCTTGGTCCGCGACGAGCGTTGCGACGTACGTGACACCTGCTCGACGCTGCCGATCGCCGTCACCGCCGCCCCCGATCGTCTGGCGCTGCGCGATCAGCGTTGCGACGTGCGCGACACCTGCTCGATGGGTCCGGTGGGCGCGATCGAGTCGGGGCAAGCGGCCATTCGCGCCGAAGTCGAATCCGCCTCGGTCGTCCGTTGATCCGCGTAACACGGCGCGCTGCCTCCCGGGTCGGCGCGCCCGGGCATCCGGCTACTCCAGGCGGATGCCCGCTTCCCGGATCACGCCGGACCACTTGGCCATCTGGCCGCGCAGATGCAAGGCAAACTGCTGCGGGCTGCCGCCGATGGTCTCGACGCCCTGCAGTCGGAAGGTTTCCTGAACGTCGGGCAATAACAGGATTCGATTCACTTCGGCGTTGATGCGCTCCACCACGGGCTGCGGCGTGCGCGCCGGCGCCACGAGGCCGAACCACACGCTGACCTCGAAGTCCTTCAGTCCGGCTTCGGCTACCGTGGGCAACTCGGGCGTCAGCGCGAAGCGACGTGGCGTCGTGACCGCGAGCGCGCGCAGCTTGCCGCCGCGGACTTGTTGCAGCACGTTGGGGGTGTTGTCGAACATCGCGTGCAACCGGCCTCCGACCAGGTCCATCACCGCCGGAGCACTGCCTTTGTAGGGTACGTGGATCAGGTCGACGCCGGCGCGTGCCTTCAGCATTTCCATCGACAGGTGATTGGACGATCCGAGTCCGGCGGAGCCGTACACGAGTTCGCCCGGTTTCGCCTTGGCGAGCGCGATCAGATCCTTGACGCTTCCGGCGGGTACTTCGGTCCCGACGACCAGCAGGTTCGGAGTGGCGGCACACAGGATCACCGGAAGGAAATCGCGCGCGGTGTCGTAAGGCAGTTTCGCGTACAGGGACGGATTGACCGCGAAAGCGAAACTCGCCATCAGCAGCGTGTATCCGTCGGGCACCGCCTTGGCGACGACCTGGGTGCCGATCTGGGATCCACCGCCGGGGCGGTTGTCCACGAGCACACTCTGGCCCCACGCCTCGTGCAGCTTCTGCGCAAGGACGCGCGCGAGCTGATCGTTGAAGCCGCCGGGCGGAAACGGCACGACGATACGGATCGAACGCGCCGGAAAGCGATCCTGCTGCGCGCCGGCGGTTCCCGCGACCAGCGCCGCGGCGCCAAGCCACGCGAGCGCCGTCCTGCGATCAGACATAGGCCGGTCCGTCGATCAGCGGATGGGCCGCGAGGAAGGCTTCGTCTACTTCGACACCGATCCCGGGAGCATCGAGCGGTCGCACATTGCCGTCGCGATCGAGCACATACGGGGTGCTCGCCAGCTCGTCGCGGAACAGATTGTTCTTCGAGACGTCGGCCTCGAAATAGCCGCCGTTGTCGATCGCGCACAGAAAATGCACGGTCGCCGCCATGTTCAACGCCGTCATCGAGGTGTGCGGATGGATCGGCAGTTTCGACGCCGCGGCGAGGTGGGCGATACGCATCACCTCGGTGATGCCGCCCGACTTCGACAGATCCGGCTGCAGGATCGTGATGTCGCCATCGTCGATGACGCGGACGAACTCGAAGCGCGTGTAGTGGTTCTCGCCCGCGGCGAGCGGGGTGCGCCCGAGTGTCGCCGCGATTCGATAGCTGCGCACGTCGTGCGGGGCGAACGGTTCTTCGAGCCAGCCGACGCCGAGCGCGTCGAAGTGGGGCAGTGCGGCGCGCGCGGCGGCCACGTCGTAGCCGGTGTTCGCGTCGGAGAGGATCACGAGCTCTTCGCCGAATGCCTTGCGCACCGCGGCGACGCGTTCCACGTCGCGCGCAACCGTGTCGCCCACTCTCAGTTTCAGCGCGCGATAACCGCCTTCGACGTGGGCACGCGCTTCCTCTACGAGGCTGCCGGATGACTGGTAGCCGAGCGATACGCCACCGGCATACGCCGGCACCGCCCGGTTGGCTCCCCCCAGCAGGCGATACAACGGTACACCGAGCGCCTTGCCGCGGATGTCCCACAAGGCCATGTCGATGCCCGACAATCCGATGCAGCTCGCCGCGCCCATGCCGTGACTGGCAAGCTGCTTGTCGTACACGCGCTTCCAGACCCCGACGGTATCGAAGGCATCCATGCCGAGGACGAGCTGGCGCAGCGTGCTGTCGATCAACTTCGCCACCGCTCCGGGAGCACGTCCGTGGTGGGCCTCGCCCCAGCCGACGATGCCGTCTTCGGTCGTGATCTTCACGATCACGGCGTCGCGCTTGACCGCGCGTCCCACGCCGAGGGTGACGCTGTCTTCGGGACGGACGGGAAAGGAAACCGGGTGCGTCTTCAGTTCGACGATTCGGGACATGGCGGCCTGTGCAATCCGGTTGGAAGGGGACGGTGAGTTCGGTCGAGCCTACCGCGTTTCACCGCGCCGCGCGCGGCGCGCGTACGACCCATTGCGGCAGCGTCCGGTTGGTGCCTTGCTTGCTCCCGAGGCCCTTGCCGGGGAATCGGTATTCGTGGACGGCGGCGGCTTGCCGGCGCGGGTCGGCCGGACGGGGTGCCGACGGGTCGATCGAACGGTGGCCTGACGGCGGTATGAGAATCCGTGGCATGTGGCTTGCTTCGAGTCAAACGAATGCAGGTGCGGTATCGGCGGGAATATGCTCGTTGCCGACTCGGCACCCATCCGACCCGGATCGCGCGGCAAACCACGGACGACGATGAATCCCGACGAACTCTCCGATCTGCGTCTCGCGATGATCCCGGCAGCCCGCGGGGGAACGCGCTCATGACCGCAGCGAGCCTGGCAGGCATCGAAGTCGTGATCGTCGATGACAGCAACACGATACGCCGCAGCGCCGAGGTGTTCCTCAAGCAGGCCGGCTGCGTGGTCGCGCTGGCGGACGACGGCTTCGCCGCGATGGCGGTCATTGTCGAACAACGGCCCGACATCGTGTTCGTCGACGTGATGATGCCGCGCCTCGACGGCTACCAGGCGTGCGCGCTGATCAAGCGCAATCCGGCGTTCCGGTCGATACCCGTGATCATGCTGACCAGCAAGGACGGGGTGTTCGACCGCGCCCGCGGCCGATTGGCCGGTTGCGACGACTATCTCACCAAGCCGTTCACGCGGGAGAGCCTGCTCACTGCCGTGGCAAATCATGTGCGCCGCGGCGAGGCCGTCGACACACTGCAAGGAGAACGATGATGACGATCCGCAAAGTGCTCGTGGTGGACGATTCACCCACCGACCTCGAGTATCTCAGCGCATTGCTGACCGGCAAGGGCTACGACGTACTGCGCGCGGCCAGCGCCGAGGAGTCCATGGAGCAGGCGAAGGCGCACGACCCGGACCTGATCCTGATGGACGTGATCATGCCGGGCATGAACGGTTTCGAGGCCACGCGCAAGCTGACCAAGGACGCCCACACCCGCCACATTCCGGTGATCCTGTGCAGCAACAAGACCCAGGAGACCGATCGGGTGTGGGGTCTGCGCCAGGGCGCCCGCGACTACGTCACCAAACCGATCGACGAGGCGGAGCTGCTCTCGAAGATCTCCGCATTGGGTTGAAGCCCGGGCGGGGCATGCAATGAAGACGAAGCGTGACCTCGTCGGCTTCCAGCGTCGGCTCTTCGAACGCCTCGAAGCCGCCGCCACCCGGCGCGTCGAGCCCGCCCAACTCGCGCTCGACAGCGGCGGCGAGCACTGGTTGGTGGAACTCGCCGACGCGCGTGAGCTGATTCCGGTGCCGCCTTTGACGGAGATCCCGGGCACGAAGACCTGGTTCCGGGGCGTGGCCGGGATTCGCGGCGAATTGCTGGCGGTGATCGACTTCGCGGCCTTTCGTGACCGCGGCACGACCGCGCTGTCTCACGATAGCCGCATCCTGATTCCCCATGTTCGCTTCGGCGTCAACGCCGCGCTCCTGTTCGCCGGCTCGCTCGGGTTGAAAGACACGCGCGCCTTCGAGCGGGCGGACGGCGAAAGCACGTGGCGCGACGCCGCAGGTGGTCGCTGGAGCGATGTGCGGTTATCCGAGCTGCTCGCCGCGCCGCGCTTCCTCGACATCGCGGCATAAGCGGCCGCGCCGCGGAGCCAGCGCCCGTTTCCCCGACGCAACCACGCCGATGATCTCCCTCGCAATCACCCCGAAGGCGCTCGCATCCCGCATCTCGGCGCTGCTCGGCCGGCTCACGCTGAAGCACGTGTTCGTGATCTCGGGCGTCATGTTCGTCGCGCCGATCGCGGTGCTGTTCTACTTCTCCGTTTCCGACACGCTGTCGCGAGTGCAGCACACCAATCGCGAGGTGGCCGCGCTCGATCTGCTGGTCCCGCTCGTCAAGCTCGAGGAAGCACTGCAGAAGCACCGCGGCAAACGCAATGCGCTGTTGTCCGGAGATTTCACGCTGATGGAGGCGGTGAAGGTCACCGAGACCTCGGTGGATGCGCTCCTCATCAGCTACGACGAGCAGTTGAAGGCCAGGCTTCCGGAAGTGGGAGATAGCGATGGCGCGCGCAACGTCCGCGTCCGTTTCGAGCGCATCAAGCGCGACTGGGGCACCAACAAGGCCGATGGCATGGGCATGCTGGTCGCCGATTCATTCCAGCTGTCCACGCGCATCGTCAGCGACGTCGCAGCGCTCGGCCGCGATCTCCAGCAGATCTCCGGGCTCTCGCTCGACGGCGAGCCGGGACCCTACTATCTGCAGAACGCGCTGTTCGCGTTCTTTCCAGAACTGGTGGAAGCATTCGCAGCCACGCGCGACAAGGGCGCGGGTTACGCGACGCGCAAGAACATCACCCCCGAGGAACGCGCCGAACTGGCGGTGCTGATCCAGGGCAACGCGACCAGCCTGGCGCGCAACTTCGTCGAAAGCGTCTCGCGTGCCGGCATCGAGGACAAGCAACTCGACGAACAGCTCGGCGAGCGCATCGATGCAGTGGAGAAATCGGTGCCGGAGATGCTGCGCTTCACGCGCGACGAATTGCTCTCACGCACTTACATCGCGATCGATGGTGTCACCTGGATCGAACAGACCACCAAGACGATCGACGGCCTGTACCGGTTCATGTACCACGGCACCAACGCCTTGCGCGGGGTGCTCGAGCAGCGCCGCGAACGCCTGCAGCAGACGCTGTTCGTCAAGTTCGGCGTGATCGCACTGCTGGTCGTGCTGGCGCTCGCCACGCTGTTCTCGCTCGGCAGCATGCAGATCCGGCGCGAACGGCGCCGCGCCGAGGATGCCGAGCACATCAATCGCGAGAATCAGGAGTCCATCCTCGACCTGCTCGACCAGCTCGCCAACGTCGCGGACGGTGATCTCACGGTGCGCGCGCGGGTGACGGAACAGATCACCGGCGCGATCGCCGATTCCGTCAACAACACCGTGGATGAATTGCGCGACCTGGTCGGCCGGATCAACGAGACCGCGAGCCAGGTCGGCGAGCGCAGCGAGCGGGCGCGCGAAGTGTCGCACCGGTTGCTCGAAGCGGCCGGCACTCAAGCCACGGAGATCGAGCAGACCAGTGCCGCTTTCGTCGCTGTCGCGCAGGCGATGCAGACCGTTTCGGTGAACGCGTCGCGCTCGGCCGAAGTGGCGCGGCAGTCGCTGCAGGCGTCCGAGCGCGGCGCGCAGACCGTGCAGGAATCCATCACGGGCATGAACCAGATCCGGGGCCAGATCCAGGAGACGGCCAAGCGCATCAAGCGGCTGGGCGAGAGTTCGCAGGAGATCTCGGAGATCGTGGAACTCATCTCCGAGATCACCGAACAGACCAACGTGCTCGCGCTCAATGCGGCCATCCAGGCTGCCGCGGCCGGCGACGCGGGGCGCGGGTTCAGCGTGGTCGCGGAGGAGGTCCAGCGCCTGGCCGAGCGGTCCGGCGAGGCCACCCGGCAGATCGCCGCGATCGTGCAGGCGATCCAGGCCGATACCCAGGAAGCGGTCCATGCCATGGAGCGCAGCACGCAGGGCGTGGTCGAAGGCGCGAAGGCTTCCGATGCGGCGGGCCGGGCGCTGAACGACATCGGCGAAGTGTCGAAGGATCTCGCGGAATTGATCGAGGGCATCGCCACCACCACTCGCGCCCAGGCCGAAGCGGTGGCGACAGCATCGCGCAGCATGAAGGATATCCTCGACATCACGCGGCTCACCACGGCAGGCACACAGCAGACCGTTGCGACCGTGGCCGAGTTGGCCGCGTCTGCCGAGGTGCTCAAGGCTTCGGTGTCGGGCTTCAAGATCGCCTGAAATCACGGCCATGAACGCCCTCGAAATCGTCAGGATCCCGGTCGGCACGGCGCTACTCGAAGTGGAGCGTGCGCTGGAACAGGTCAAAAAGCCCGAAGGACTTTCCGAGGTGCTGGCCTACCTGCGCGAGACGCTCGGCGTGCTTCGAATCGCCGGGAGCGAGGCTTCTGCACGGGAACTTGCGACCCTGTCCTCGGAGATGGAGCAGGTGCCCGAAGCGGAGCTCGGCGCGGCGATCGGGCCATGGCTCGGTGCGCTCACGCGACTGCGCCAGCGCATCGAGCATGGTGAAATGATCGGGGAAGATGCGTCCGCAACCAACGGTCTTGCCAACCGCTTGTTCGCGACCTTGACTCCCGCGAGCGCAACGCCGATCCCGGCCGACGCGGAGCCATTGCGCGCGGCACGCATTCGCTACGAGCGCCTGTTGCTGCAGGCGCTGACAGGACAGGCCGAGGCCGATGTGTTCGGCGCCATGGGCGAGGCGCTCGATGCGTTCGAACTGCATTTCGCCGGAACACGGGATGCCGCGTTCTGGATCTTGATGGGCGGTGCGTTCGATGCCATACGCGCGGGGTCGGAAGGCGTCGACGCGCGCGCCAAGCGCTTCTGCGCGGCGTTGAACCTGGCCATGCGCCGCGGCGGCGAAGGCATCCCGCAGTCCGATCCATTGCTGGTCCAGTCCGCGCTGACGCTGGTCGCGCGCAGCGCGGCGGACTCTCCGCGACTGCGCCGCGTGCGCGAGGCTGCGCTCGCTGCCGGCGTGCCCGATGCCGAACTCGATGCCGCGATCCGGGCGCGGTGCACCGAGTGCGTCGCCGCAGCGTGCGACGCGCTGGAGCGCCTGGTCTCGGCAGACGCGCAGGCGCTGTCTCAATTGCAGGTGGCGGTGGCGGAACTGGAGGCTGCCTGCCGCAGCGCAGGAGCGCCGACGATCACAAGCTTCGCAGCGGCGATCGGCCGCCGCGTGCGGGCGCTGCATGGGGACGAGGTGTCACCGGCTGATGGCAATGTCATCGCCATCGCCCTGCAATTGGTCGCAGCCGCTGTCGAACAATCGGGAACCACGAGCGCGGCGCTGGGCGAGGCAATCGCGGCGATGTCGAAACATCTGGACACGTTCGGCGATGGAGTGGGCCGTGGGCTCCCGGCCGCCGTGAATGCATCGGCCGTTGGATTCGACAGCGTCGCCGTGAAAGCTGCAGCACAGACGATGCGCTCGGCGCTCTCGGCAGCGGAAGTAGCGCTGGAGGCGTATTTCCAGGCGCCGACGAACGCCGCTGCGGTTGCAAAGCTTCCCGCCGCATTCGACGAGATCGCAGGTGTCCTCGCCGTGCTCGGCTCGCTGCAGGCACAGCGCACCGCACGCGCCTGCGCCGCCGGCATCGGCGCCCTCGTCGAGAACGGTGCCGCCGAACACGAAGCCTTTCAACGCATCGCCGAGCAGGTGGCGGCGCTCGGCGCCTTTGTTCAAGCTCTGGTCCGGGACGGCAACGCACGGGAGGACGACCACCCTTTTTGCTATAGCGCGGCGGCCGTTGCGGACGCCGCGCTGACCGACAGCGACACGTTGCACGATCCTTCGCCAGCCGCGACCGGTTCGGCTCTGCCGGCGAGCGTGATCCAACTTCCGGGAGCGATCGAGCGACCGAACGACCCGGAGCTCGGTTCGGTCTTCATCGAGGAAGCGCGCGAAGTCCTGGGGATGCTGGCGACGGCGTTGGCGGGCGTGGCGTCGCCCTTCGACGAGCGTGAACGCGCCGTGGAAACGCGGCGCGGATTCCACACCTTGAAGGGCGGTGGCCGCATGGTCGGCCTCGAACGCTTCGCCCGCGCGGCCTGGTGCGTGGAGGAAGCCCTCAACGCGTGGCTGGAGCAGGGGCGAGGTTCGTCGATCGATCTCGCGACGCTGGCCCGCGCCGCTCGCGCCCGCTGTTCGGAATGGATCGAGGCCCTCGATAGCAGCGGCGAGGCGCGCATCGACGTGCGCACGCTGGAGGCGTGGGCCGAATGCATCAAGCGCGGCGAACCGATTGCCGAGATGCGCTCCGCGAGCGTGCGCCCCGAAGACGAGACGGACGAGGCGGACGAGACGGACGCGATGGACGAGGCGGACGAAACGGACGAGGCGGACGAAACGGACGAGACGGTTAATGGGGCCGGCGGCCGTGACACGACGAACGTCGTGCATCTTTCCGCCCATCTTTACGTCATCTTCACCGACGAGGCCGCGTGTCACATTGCCTCGCTGCGGCGGGAACTCGCCCGCTGCAGTGCCGGCGCCGGCTGCGAGGTGACTCACGAATTCATGCTGGCCGCGCATACGCTGGCGAGTGCATGCGCGACCATGCGCATGCCGGCGCCAAGCGAACTCGGGCACATGCTCGAAGATCTGCTGGTGGAACTGCTCCGGTCCGCGACCGGACTGACGACAAGACACGCCGACCTGGTCGACGCTGCCATCGACGCCCTCGAGCGCATGGTGGTGGAATGCGTCGCGCGTCGCGAGCCGGCCGACGAGGCAGACCTCATGGCCGCGCTCGCGGAGGCGCGCGAGCGAGCCGGTGTGAAGGCCGAGACGCATCCCAGGGAAGCCGTGGACATCGGCGATGAGCCGGCCATGCAGGCTGCCGGAGCGTATCACTGGGCCGCGGGTAGCCGCCGCCGCTTCCGCCCCCGCGACGAGCTCGACAGTCAGTTGCTTCCGTTGTTCCAGGAGGAGGCCCAGGATCTCGTGCCCCGCATCGGAACCGGTCTGCGCCGCTGGCGCGCCGCGCCCGACGACCACGGTTTGGCGCAGGCGCTGCTGCGCCAGTTGCACACGTTGAAAGGCAGTGGCCGCATGGCGGGCGCGATGGGCGTGGGAGAACTCACCCACGCGATCGAGACGCGCATCGAGCGTGCGCTCGCCGAGGGCTCGGCCACGACTTCGTGGTTCGATGCGATGGACTCGAGCATCGATCGCCTGATCCAGCTCGTCGACGACATCGCCGACGGCCGCAATGTCGTGGCCGCAACCGTGGTCGCGGCGGAACCCGAGGTGCTCACGCAGCCGGTCGGCAGCGAGATCACGCGTCCCTTGACGGGCCAGGAGCAGGATGTTGCCGCTCATGCCGCGCTGCGCATCCGCGCGGACGTCCTCGATCGCATCGTCAACCAGTCGGGCGAGGTCGGCATAGCGCGGGTCCGCGCCGAGACCGAGATGCGCACATTGAAATCGTCCATGCGCGACCTCGCCGACAACGTGATCCGGTTGCGGGCGCAATTGCGCGATCTCGAGATCCAGGCGGAATCGCAGTTGCAGGCGACGATGTCGGTCACCGAGAGCGCCGATCGCGCGCTCGATCCGCTCGAGCTCGACCGCTACACGCGCTTCCAGGAACTCACGCGGATGATGGCCGAGAGCCTGAGCGACGTGACGGTGGTGCAGCAGGCGATCCACAAGAACGCGGACGACGTCTCGGCTGCGCTATCGGCCCAGGCGGTGCTCTCGCGCGATCTGCAGCAGGACCTGATGCGGGTGCGCATGGTCCCGTTCTCGAGCATCGCCGAGCGTCTGCACCGGATCGTGCGACAAAGCGCCAAGGAGCTGGGCAAGCGAGCGAACCTCGACATCCTCGGGTTGCATTCGGAACTCGACCGGGTCGTGCTCGACCGCATCACCGCCCCGCTCGAGCATCTGCTGCGCAACGCCGTCACGCACGGGCTGGAGGCGCCGGAGGTTCGCGCCGCGGCCGGCAAGCCCGCCATCG
>Ga0163144_10013033_pt1 | contig 17387 bp, 21 predicted proteins | sample OliLak19BULKMAT1_FD_123175 | JGI IMG/M metagenome (GOLD analysis project Ga0163144, IMG submission 123175) | Freshwater microbial mat bacterial communities from Lake Vanda, McMurdo Dry Valleys, Antarctica - Oligotrophic Lake LV.19.BULKMAT1 | ecosystem: Environmental > Aquatic > Freshwater >...
CTTTTGCTTTAACGTTGGAGAACACATTATAAAAACCAGCCCATTCAATTCTGAAAGTGCGAAGAAATGTAATTTTATTTTTATAAAAAGGAGCCATTCTAACGCCATATATTACTTCACATTTTCTTGGGACGTTGTTAATATAACTGAGGGTTGAGCCATAAGAAGTATTTATATGAAAACTTATTCTTTTCAAACGATAGTCAAGTCCAAGAGAAAAGTATGGAGTTATTTTGTTTGTAAATGTTTTTTCTACCAGTTTAAATGTGTCTTTATTTATGAGTTTTAAATGTTGTGAAAAATTACAACCCGCAGAACAATACACATAAAAATTCGATTTTAATTTCCAACTTGCATTTAAGTGATTATTAAAGCCAGTGCCCTTTCTAAATGTTGCAAAATAGGGATTACTTGATTGGTCAAATTCTTTATACAGATATTGAAATATTGTTTCATTAGCTAAAGCTGGAATTAATTTTTTTGATTTAAAAGCTTAAAGCTGAAATTAAAACTTGAAACAGGTAAATGCGGTTTGATAAATAATCCTCCTTTCATAAGTAAAAAGTCTATTTCAGCGGATAGCCAGTTGGTAATTCCAATCCATCCCCAACTTGGTAAAGGAAATGAAGCAGGTGCTTGGTTATAGACTATTTCTAATTTTTGCAGTATGTAAGCCGTGTTGCTGTTTAAAGGATGTAAGTGTGTGTCTTTCTAGAGTCCGGTGAGCGAATCAGTGTGAGGTTTGCCATTATTAGCTGTCTGAGAAAATGAACTTAAAGAAGAAAATAGAACTATTAATAAAACGATTCGGCGTAACCTTTCGAAGCCTGCTTAATTTAATGCCACCATGATAAAAAATTATTTAGTAACGAATAGAGTTTTTCTAATTTAAACATAATTACATTTTATTAAAAGGAAAGAATTATAATGGTCGTCCTATAATTTCGTGATTTGGTTAGTTTTGATTTTAGGATTTGCTGTAGGGACTCACATTCAATTGTTTTTTATAATGCATCCTTCATACACTATATTTTTCATGCGGTGAAACGTTACTATTTTTATATAAATTATGAATGAGCAGAATGAAGTATCCAAAAATGACAGCTCCTAAAATTAAAGCATTATTGACAATACCTTCCACTGAAAATGACAACTTTAATAAAATTGTAGAGATCACAAAACCTGAGTTCCTGATGATTTTATGAAACCTATCGGAATAGAAAAATGAAAACAAAAGCAATATCACATCAATTATGATTAGGAGCATAAAAAAATCTTCGAAAAATATATTATTAATATTTTTGAACGAAGTTATATTATTCCAATGGTCTTGAATTGATGTCACAATCCAACTCGCAAAGGAGTAAACAGCAAGCAAAACCAAAACAGGAATTAAAACCATGGCAATTCGTTTTTTTAATTCTATGAACTTAGTTATTCTCTCATTATTATCACTTACTTTAAGAGTCTCTTCGCCACTTTGAATATCTATCTTTTGATAAAATAGATGGATTACATAAAATAATATCAATGTAGATATTACGTCATAGGTAAACTGTAGATCATTTTCCAACTTAAACCAATTGGTGGTCATTTCAATATTACCTATGTCCTTGAAAATTCTTCTAATTACAATCAGAGTCATAATTTCATATTGTTTGCCGATGTAAATTGAAATGGATTTTGGTAAATAAAATACCAACAAGAATACTTCGTAAACGAGAATGAATGAAAAAGGGGTGTATATTGCAGTTATGGGGCTTTTGGTAAGTTTTGAACTAAGATGAATTAAGTCTTGGCTAACTAAAAAAATAATCAGTAAATGCACAATAAAACTTATAATAGCAATGCCTATAATGACACGTTCTGTTCTTTCTCTAAACTCTTCAGATAACAAATTATTGAATATTTTTTTCATATTAGTAATAACTTACTTGGTATTTTTTGCTGTAAAAAAATTTCTTTTTATTTTCGCTTTGCGTAAAACCTATGCATACTAAACACATGTGGCATGCTTAAACAGGATAAAATGATGAAAAACATTCCAACATAATTTAAGCCGGCTGCAAGCAAAAAATACAAAATAATGCATACTCCTCCAATGCTGAAAAGAAGAGACTTTAACCATAGCCTAGATGAGCGCTCATTTAAACCAACTAGCAGGTGACGCCAACCATGTAGGCTGTGCTGACCGACAAAGTAAATACCAAATGAAACAAGTAATGGCAGCATGCTAGTTAGGAGTAAATAGGTCATTGTAATAAAAATATATTTTGATTTATTTATAGCTGCGATAAATAATCCAGAAGCAATTATGAGCACCTGTATTGATACTAATTGTGTGTTTGATATTTTTTTTAATAAGATTACTGAATGCAAGTTTGGAATTTGTTGAATTATCCAGTTTAATTCTTCAAAATGAAAGAATAAAATTGTCAATAAAACAATAAAGCCCCAAACGAAAGATTGCCATCCTTGATTTAATTGCCATTCCTTAAAATCGGCTTGTCCAAAGTGCCAAGCTGAGTAAGCAATAAAAATAAGGAGTGCCAGATCAGGAAAAATCAACCAAACTATACCTAAAAAAGCCCCTTTGAGCAGGTAGCTTGCCGCAAAATAGAGCAGTTCTTTTTTATTGCTTATTTTCTTTGCCGTAAGATGATCTAATGCCCCATGAGAAAGCCCAATGGATAAAAAACCTAGCGCTAAAATGCTACTTGAAACATATTCTAAATCGAACTGTGATAGGAGAAGCGAGAAAAAAGTAAATAAAAAAGGCAGTGCCAATATGGGTAAGAAGGCAACCTGATGACTAAAATCTTTTATAGCGGTCTTGATAAACAACCTCTTGGATAATTTTGAGAAAATGAATATTTCTTCTGTTAGGGTTGTTTTTTCTCTAAGAAAAATTAAAATCTTTGTAGTTGGAACTTTTCTGAACAGGGTTTCAAAAATCATTTTTCCATATTCAGGCTTGTCATTTAATATTTTAAGTAATAATCTATCAAAAAAGGCAAACCTTTGCTTTCTGGATTTTCTTTTAGCCACTTGATTTTTTTTAATGGCTTCCATCTGCACCAATGCATCTTCTGCCATCGCAAGAAATGCATATCCGGTTGTAGATTTTAGCAAATTTGCCCTTGCGCCCATATTTACCCAATTCTCGCCAAAATCATCTATCTTCATTTTTGCTGATGACATTGGAATTACACCGTGTTCATCCTCCAAAACATTGTAAGGAACATTTAGTTCTTTTAGATAATTATGAAGGATTAAATGCGCTTCATCTTCCCTTAATTTTTGAGCTCCAAATCTGGTTAATTCTACAAGTGCTGTGTCGTTGGTAAATGGTAGGATATATATAAACTGAGTAAAATTATTTTGAGGTACATTAAAATCCATCATCACTGCGCTTGATGCATCAAACACTTTTGAACTTGCTCTAATTTTAAAGCCATAAAAAGATTGAAATAAATGATCTTGATGTTTTTCTGGTATTAAAAAGGTTGGTGGACGGCTATCAAAAACTTTATTTGCAGTAAGTATTTCATTGTCTAGTTTAATGATAAAATTATTCAATTCCCTTTCTGGATTTTCTTTTATGAAAGAGTAATAAAATGTAACATCATTATTATGAAGCATTTTTTTTGTTTCATTATAAAGATCAATGCCTTGAATATGATAGTAATGAAGTGGCGTTATTTCTTGTGTAGTCATTCCACCTATTTTTATATTATCCCAACTATAACTTACTAGTTTTTTGAGATTTAATTTTATGCACTCATCTTCTGAAGACCAGAAACAAAAAGTTCGATTATTCGTTGATTTGCTATCGGGCTCTATAATGGCGATGGTTTTACCGATGAGCAAGCCTTCTTCTTGCAAGCGTAAAATCAATAAGCAATTGGCAGCACCCAAGCCTATAAATAGGAAATCAAATTTTATAGGTGGGTGATTCATTGCTAATTCTTTCCTTTATTTTCTACGAGTAAAGACCAATAAAAAAGGGATGATATATTTTTTCGTATACCATCCCTTTCCTCTTTTATAATTTGAATTAATCTTCTGAATTTCTGCTTAAGGCATAGATTACTAAACCAAAACCAATTTTATTAATTGCGTCAGCAATGTTGTAAACAATATCCATGGCATGGCTAGCTGCTGCAGGATCGCTAACAAGTTGGATACCAAATAATCCACCTGGTGTTCCTAAAATGTAACCCAATGGGTAGATTGCCCAGCCTACAAGAACAAACCATCCTAAAACTCGGGTTGCTTTCGCTACTTGTGCTCCAGATGTTTGTGCTAATTTTGCAACTTCTCCAAACCACACCAAGTAAACAATGTAGAAATAAGCAGCACCGGAAATAACACCCCAAAGTACACTTTGATCTCTGTCAATAGTTTCTCCAAAATAGCCTGTAACTAACATGATTAATGAAGCCACTATTAATTTCCATAACAAACCAATTTTAGCACCTGCTTTTTTGGTAATTAAGTAAAATTCCACACACATCAATGGCACTGTTAAAATCCAGTCAACATAGCGAAAAAAGGTAGGTGAATCACCTGTTTCAAGATTGTAGCCGCGCATATAGTAATAATGAACTGCTGCAATAAAGGTGATTAATCCAGAAACTAAAACTGACGTTCGCCATTTTTGAGAGGTATTGTTAAGCTCAAAAAAGAAAAACACTGAGGCGGCCATCATGGCCATCGTTCCGATAAAGAACGTAAATGCAACGTAATTGTCGCTAGCGATTTTTAAATGTTCCATGTTTTTTTGTTTAAATTGTTTTGTTTAATTGTTTTATTAAAAGATTAAACAAAATTTATTTTCAAATTGTTTTGATTGAGGTAAAAATTTTTTATAATTTATCCACAAAGCTTTTATAATACCTTAAAAAATACTATAAACAGATAGTGACTTAGGGTTTTTGTGACAAATAAAAATACCTTTAGACTCTCAAAAATTAAATTTTTATCCAATCACTTGAGGAATTAACGCCTTTTGAAGGAAATGAATAGGGGAAAACTGATAAATTTCAATTTCAATAAATATTTTATGCGGTTTTATATTCAACTTGTTCTTGACGAATCACCAAATATTGATAGGCACAACCTTTGACACATAAAGATGCTTTAGAACGTAAATATACCTCGATATTGTGAGGTTCTTAAAAATTTAGAAAATTTACACCATCTACCTTGAAGTCGCATTCATCAACTCCTCATAAATAAAAGACCTGGAGTCTATATGTTTTATTAAGTATTGTATGGAATAACCCTCAGTAAAGTTGATATGAAACATGCAGTTTTTACCCTCCTTTTAATAGTAAGCATTTCATTTATGACATTTTCACAATCGTGGGCTCCATAAGGCACTGGCACCAAAAATCTGGTAGAAGCCGTGTTACCCTATCAAGGTGAACTTTATGCCACAGGTTATTTTACGATAGCCTGAGGCAAAACAATAAATTCTATTACAAAATAGATAGTAAAAAAATGGTTTTCAGTGGGTAGTGGATGTAATCAAAATATTAGATGCTTTGACCTTTTTAAGAATGAACTATACATCGGAGGAACATTTTCAAATGCTGGAGGGGTTTCTATTACTATTATTGCTAAATGGAATGGAAGCACTTGGTCGGCAGTGGGAGGAGGTGCGAATGGATACATTACGGCAAAGACTGTCTTTAATGAGAGTTTGTAAGTTGGTGGTTTTTTTGTAAAGCTGGCGGAAATGCCGCATACAATATAGCCCGCTGGAGAGGTTCGGCTTGGTCGGTTGTGGACAGCCTCATTAAAAGTGTTGAAGAACTTAATATTTATGACGGTTTGATTTATGCCAGTGTAAGAGGATCTTCTTCTTTCATTAAAAAATGGAATGGTACCTCTTGGGGAAATTTTAGCAAAGGTGCCACCGATTTATACCCAACAGCTATGACAACTTTTTATGGTTCCCTGTATTTTAGCGGCAATTTTAGTAAGGCTGGAAATATTCCTGTAACAGGCACAGCAAGACGGAACGGTCGTCATGGTCCTTTGTTGGTGTTGGCATTTCCAACTATTGCAGAGCACTTTACCCATATCTCGACTGCCTCTATTTTGTCCGATAATTATTCAGTTGAATGCGGCAAAATAGTGGCATCATGTGACCCCAATGAAAAAGTATTAGCATCGAAAAGGGCGATGGATATTAGACAAATAAAAATATCACTTCTACTGATAAGCTTACTTAATTTGTATATTTTCAAAATACAGGAAATGATACAGCATTTAATGTTTCTGTCATCGATACTTTATCGCCCTTTTTAGATATTTCTTCGCTTCAATTGATTTCTGCCAGTCATGCTTACCGTTTTGAAACTTTGTAAAGCAATATTTTAAAAGGTTCGTTCCCAAATATTCTTTTGCCGATAGCCATACGGATGAGCTGAAGAATCATATCTATTTAAAATATAAAGTAAGCAAAAGCCCAACAATCCTTATGGCACAAAAATCAGAAAAGGCGCTTCCATCTATTTGATTTTGAACAACCTATCATAACAAATTATACATTAAATACGCTTCTATCCGCTAGTATCATATAACTTACTACTTCTTTCAAATTTATAATCTACCCCAACTCCGCACAAAGTATTGTTACCTTAGAAACAGAATCTATCTACAATAATTGGACTTATGCGATATTTGGTAAAGTGGGCAATAGGGTTGTCAATGGCACCACGATTGAGAAAAGTACGCCCATTGATAGGAGCCCTTTAGCTTGGGGATTTTTATTTATTCAAATTGGTGATTTACAAAAGGAAATATTTAAGCTTTTCAAACAAAAAATTCATAGTGGGTAAAGCCTTAACACTTGTTTACTCCTTGAACTCTTTTTGTAAGAATTGCTAATAATATTCCTTTAGCGGCGTATGTTTCTATAGCGATGATGACCGTTTTATCCGTATATCTTTTTGAATATTTATGGTTTGCCTTGAAACAATCAAGAGCTCATGAATTATCTCAACCAATTTAATATTATTTTTAATAAAGGTTACTTTTTAATAAACTTCTGTGAGAAATCCCCCTTTTCTGTTTTAATATTGATCATATAAGTTCCAATAGGTAAGGTGGAAATGTCCATTTCAAATTGGCTTGACAATTCTGAGGTGTTTTGTATGAGTAATTTACCATCCACAGAATTTATAGAAATTCTTGCAGTTGCTGGTTCATTTAATAGAACTGAAATAAAATTTTTCGTTGGATTTGGGAAAATAGTGGCATGGATAATTTTATTGTTTTCATGAATGCCTGCTGATAAAACTACTTTTGAAGCTGGAGCTGCTTCTGCCTGTACTAAACTTTTTGAGGTTGTTTCTTGCAAAATTGCGAGGGTATAAATCCTTGAAAAATTCCAAATAGCGTTGGATTCTGAGGAGAATGTAAACATCACCGAATCACCAATTGCTGCAGGCAATGTTACTGAATTACCAATTGCATTTGATAGTGATTTGCGAAACACATCAAAGTTCCTTTGTTCGCCGTTGCTGCCTGTGTAAGAAAGGGTATCTTCTGCCAGTGCTACAAACAGAGATAACGCACCTAGTGAGTGAGTTGCTACTGTTTTTACAATGATTGTTGATCTAATTGAATCTGTGGCAAACTTTTGTTGAACAATGCGGATGCTTGCAGGAGATGTTAATCCTAAATACGGTGTAAAAATAGAGCTGTTTGCGTAATTTGAAGATGAAGGAATAACGGTTCCGTTAATAACTAAACGAGGGGTGCCGCCATAAATGGCGTAATAGTTTGTTCGGGCATCATTTGCTGTAGCGTTTTGCTTGTAAAGCAAACAAGCACTATATGGTGCGCTTGGATGCACCGCCAAATGCAATACATTTGACTGGGCGGCAAGGTTGGTATAAAACCCAGGATTACGTGAAGCACAAACACTGCATTTAGTATTTGTGAAATGTTCAACAATCGTCTTTTTTGGCACTTGTGAAAATGCAAGTTGAAAGGAGAGCAGAAGAACTGTTGCTAAAATGGTCTTTTGTTTTTTCATCATTTATTTTGTTTACGATATTTTGTTTCACATATAGTCGCAAAGAATTTGAAAACCTGACAATCCAATTGAAAATAATTATTTTAAACCAAAAACTCATTTCAGTTTGTATTGAAAATAAAAGGCAACACTTTTCATCCATCCTTGTCCAACAGGCTTACCTTTGGTAATAATATTTATTTCTCTACCAAAGCCTGCAGTAATGCCAACCTGAAGGGGAGATTTTTTTAAAGGTACCAAATAGCCTGCCTCCAATCAAGGCTGCAATACAAGTGTGTAAGTTCTGCCTTGCATTTGATTGGGTTCGCCTATATTATTCTTCCAATCAATCCACATATTCCAAACATCAAGATTTGCACCAAAAAGTATCTTACCCTTTTTAAATTAATGTGTTTGCGATATGCGGCAGATGCCCCAATGCCATTTCCTTTTTCATTGTCGTTGTATGAGCCAAAATCTTTTCTATTGGCAAAATTTCCACCTGCTTTAAGAAAAAAAGTGAAGTGTATGTGTTGTAAAATATTTCGGTTTGCACTGCAGCAATTATACCAGCAGGGTATACTTGTGTTGACCCTCCTATAAATTTATATCTGCTTGAATCACTTTGCGCAACAGTTTTAGAAATCCCTATCAAATATAAAATAAGAATCAGGTAAATAAATTTTTTCACGTTAGTAAGCAGACTTTAACTTTTCTTCCAATTTTCCATTGGCTATTAACATTTCGCGGCCGGCCTTAAAACTCAAATACGAATGCCCTTTTGAAAAGTTAATTTTGCTTATTTTATAAAGCAGCCTCCAGTGTTTGATAATTTCTTTCCAGGCAAAAATCAGAGAATGTGATGGATCGTAAATATGCGTGGGTTCGCTGCCAGCTCCATTTAATTCGATGATGGAAAAGTTTTTCCCTTCACACAATTCTTCCCATGATGAATACATTATATCTAATCTTCCGTAAAAAAAACCATCTATTTTTTTACACAAACCATCCATCGTTTTTAACAGCATATCATTTGCTTTATGGGTGATGTCAATAAACAGTGCACCTCTTGTGTGGCTGCCATAAGGAACTAAAATAAAAATTTGGTCTTTTGGTAAAATGGCACTCAAGAATTTTCCATACATTTTTTCTAACGTAGGAAGTTGAAAATAACCCCTCGGATTTTGTTTGATTAAATGCCAGATAGAATCATTGCCGTTTCCGGTAACACTTAGAAAATCTTTGTAAACGATGCCTGTAATTTTTCCTTTTAATTCACCCGGAATGCGACAATAAAAGATTCCCACTTCAAAAGGAAATTTAATAAGTTGCTGTATAAGAAAATCGTCGGTAGATTTTTTTAAATAAGCTTCTAATTCCTGTTTATTTTTCACAATCTGAACACCTAGACCTTTCATGCCTACATCAGGTTTTATGATGAAAGGAAAATCGATTTGATGCATTGCAACCAAGGACAAAATTACATCTATTGGTGTATCGTAATTAAATAAAACTGTTTCAGGAATATATTCAGGTGGAATTAAATCGTAAATGTCTTTTTTGGATTCCATGGCCATACCTCCGTTTTTTATGGACGGATTAGCTGCATTAAAAAAGAAAAATGATTTGGCTCTTAATGCAAAATAAAACCACACTGGCATAATTGGGTAATACACAAATGGCATGGGCCAATATTCCCAATGGAATAAGCGATGAAGTTTAAGTTTTAGATTGCTCACCGAACGATGTAGTTAAACCTTTTAGAGTAAATTGTGCTTAAAAATTTAGTATTGAATGAAATACAACTTACTGGGCACCTTGTTTCCTGAATTGTAAAGTGGATGGTGCAACACCGAATGATTCAGGTACCACAAAATTGGATAACTGACGGATAGCAACTTTAATCAACGCCTGATGGTGAATGATATGTTCTAAATTATACATCACTTCGCGATAATAATTTGATTCAATGCGAAACGTTTCTCCATTTAATTCATACTCAATAAAAAGTTTTTTGTCTGGCTTTTGAAGTGCATTTTGTATTTCCTGAATTTGCTTTATAGCAAATGTTACATCTTGTTCTATGTGTTTATCGCGTTTGCGTTTGTCATAATTAACTTCTGCATTAGCATAACCATTGAGCAAACATTGATATAATTCAATGGTGTGTCGGGTATGCTCACCGATGCTTGCATTAGAAAGTGCGCTGCAAGATGCAGTGTAAACTTCATTTTCAAGATGAAATAAAACTTCTGCAAATTCGCTAAGCGTTTGTTGATTGGTGGATATCATATTTGTTTTTATCTTAAGGCTAAACCTGAATAATTTTTATATAACTTAAATAATAGATAGAGTGCAAAACCGAGGTACAAAATTCCCATTGCAAATGAAATGATTAAACTGTATTCCTGATAATTTGTGATTAAAAATTTACCTGCTAAAATAAAAGGCAACAATCCAGCCAGTGATCCAATAGCAATTCCTGTGATGTATGATGAATAGATCCCAGATTTTCGGTACAATTTTTTACGGTTTGATAAAATGCTATTCCACCCCATCCAAAAAGGCACATGCATTGGGTTGAACAAACTCATTAGTAATCCCAAGGCAAAAGATGATTTTATCGTCGGAAAAATTGAAGAATTCGTATGAATTGTTTGTTGATCATTTGCAGACATAAAATTGGATACTGATAAGTAAATCAACAAAGCTATGGCAGGGGGCGTTAAATAAGAAAATAATTTATTGTTAAGGTTAATTGAATGTGCACCTAGTAATGTGATTCTTACAATGATTAATTCCACCAGAATTACTGCGGCTGAAAACTCAAAGGCTTCTGAAATATTTTGCGATGCTGAAATTTGAAATGCGGTTGTATTGAGCGTTCCCAAAGGAAGTGTACCTAGGAAACTGATTAAAAAACCTGAGAATAATATTCTGAGATGCGGGTTCACTTTATTGACTTCTTTTTGAATTTCAGTTTCTTCCATAATTCAATACCTGCTTCTTTGTGTAAAATACAAATAATGGTACTGCAAATTAACACAACAATAGCCAATCTAAAAAGTTCTCCTCCATCACCATTTGATTCGATGCCGATAACTGTAATATGAGATGCAATAGCACCAAGAATCAATCCCACCGCTGTAAATGCACCAATAAAAACTGTTGTCGGAATGAGCAATAAAACAACAGCTACAAGTTCTATAATACCGGTTCCTATTCTTCCCCAAGGTTCTACCCCAAGTTTAGTAAACAGTATTACCGATTCAGGGTGTGCAGTGAATTTAAAATAAAGGGTTTGAAACAAAATTACCGCTGCAATAATTTGTAATATCCATGAAATAATTCTTTTAATCTTCATTGTTTTAATTTATTATGGAATAACACTTATTTATAAATTGCTAACCAGTTCTTGTCCGCTTTTGCTTTCAGGTTGGTTTTATCATTGTTCCATTTGGGCAAGGTGTTGTTGTTTCAAGAGTGATAAAATAAAAACAACTTGCCATCTTTTACCTTAAATGTTTCAGGGTCTATTTCCACCTTCTCATTTGTTGCACCCATGGCGTAATCGCATCAACCACCATATTGTGGTTTCTACTTTTTGCAATCTTTCAGAAACAGATTTTTGTTTGCTTCTGTTGAAAAATAGTACTTGATGCCCTCGGCCGAAACTGCATGTTTTTTTTGCCTTCAACGGCTTTGTTAAGTGTAAAGTATGCTATTTTGTCGTAGCCTTGAATTGCTAACCCGTTTTCTGTATTAAATTGTTTTGCTCGTGTAACAGTCTGAGCACTTAGAATGACAAACGAGAAAAGGGCAATAAAAACTACAGAAATTATTTTCTTCATTTATGAATTTTATTTTTAAAGTAAATTCTTGCGATTAAAAATTAAATTCAAAAATATGACACTTTTTTAATTTTGCTCAATATAATTAGCAAGTGTTGTTAATTCTATTTCTTTTGCAACATTTGTAGAAGGTTTGCCTTTTGAAAAAGTGATTTTGTAATCAGCCAGCGTCATTTTCATCTTAGTATTAAGTGTAACTTTTCCGTTGAGAATTGTAAGAGTTCCTTTTGCAGTGACAGGTTTTGTAACGTCTTTGATAGTAAGTTCACCTGTTGCATTGGCTTGATAAGTACCGTTTTTCGAAAAATTAATCTCACTTAAATTGGAAATTTTACCAATAAACTTAGCTTTAGGGTATTTTTTTGTGTTCAAGAAATCCTTGCTATTAAAATGCTGTTGCATGAGTGCTTTTTCAAATTCAAAACTCTGCATGGGGACCGAAAAAACAACTTCGCCTGTTTGCTTTTCGAGTGTTGATACAACTTTGTAATTGTTACTAGAAATGTCTTCAAGTGGGGTGTGCGAAAAAAAACTGATGTGAGCGTCGCTGCTCACTAATTTTGAGGGAACCGGTTTAAAAGCTAATGTTGCGATGGCAAATAATACTGCTGCTGATTTTTTCATTTTTGTTTTTGTTTATTTGTGAGATGTTTATTTGCGAGATGTTTATTTGATAATGTCACATTTTTCCATGATTACGTTTTCATATAAGTCAAGGTCTTCATCGTAACCAGCTCCAGACCTAATTACACCTTTAATGGTTACTGTTTCTCCTGGTAGTAAACTTGATACATGTGCATTGGTTTCTGATGTGAAAGTGCAACTCACGCCGGCTTTCTCTGCTGAATCTTTCAGCAGTATTACCTTCTGATGTTTGAGGTCTTCTGTGATGGAATATATTTGTCCCTTAACGGCAAGAATTTTTGAATCGCCATCTTCCTGTAAATATTTTTCGTTGGCTGAATCGGCATTAGACAGATATTCATTTACTACAGTTGATGCTGCTAGGCTAAAATCTGTTTTCGTGGCCTGAACATCACGCTGTGGCATATTGAATAAATAAATAACGATTGCTGCCCCTGCAAGGATACCTATGACGGCTCCTATGGCGATGTTTCTTTTAACTGATTTTTTCACTGCTTTCTCTTGTTTGAAGTATAAGACGCAAGAAGGATGAAAACCTGACAAACTATTTTAAAGTAAATAGTTGCCATCCAAAGGAGAAGGTGTTTATTGGCTTTGATACATCGTATGCATTAGTAAGATGCGTTCAATGGTGCCTGAATTCATGTATCTTTCACTTATAGAATCAGGCGGCATGTTAGCCGCGCCTATCCAACTTGTGCTTTTAAGATTTTCACGCACATTTATACTCCAAGCCAAAAGCTGATAGCCAAGTCCGTGATCAATGCAAGCCCTGTCTGTAATAAATTCAAAGCTGTCAACATATTTTTTAGATAAATGCCCTATTACAACGCGGCACATGCTTCCAAATCCTTTGGAATTAAAATCGGACACATGACTTAACTCATGACCCAAAACTCCAATCTGTGCGTTGTAGTTTAAGTTGCACAAAAGAATTGTATCCAAAAACGAGATGCTTTTTTTACTGATGGTTATAATGTAAGTTCTATTTTTTGTAAAACGAAACATGCCAACAAAAGACGGTCGTGTGGAAAGCGGTGTTATTTTATTTTTTATCCTGAATTTTATTTTAACAGCTTTCAATTCAGGAAAATAGGAAAGGGCAATTAAAATTTGTGTTTCAAAATCTTTTGACATGGTTTTTTTGTAGCTGAAATTCTTTTCAAAATCAAGAAAAATTTCATGACTTAAACTGTCGGGATGAAATTCTTTTACGATATTTTGTGCTTGTGAAAGATTATTTGCAAAAGCTAATGCCATAAAAATGAAAGCTGGTTTTACTACAAAATTCATCCTTTTATTCAATATCACGATATATTTCAATTAGGGATATTCCTTAAAATCTCCTTCACTGTAGAACGGTTTTTATAATTAGGATCGAATTGCCTCCAAACAATTTTACCATCTTGACCAATTATAAAAGTTGCAGGTATGGGCAATCTTTCACTATCATCAGAATGGGCAGTTTTTAAGTTTGCATTAAGTAGTGTATTATAAGTAAATCTTGTTAAACTATCAGGCCTAAATGCAACATCAAACAGATACATTATTTTATAGCCTTCATCATATAATAATGAAAAGGAAGCGTCTGTTTTTTCAGCGGTTCTTCTTAAAAATTCTGATTTTTCAGGAGATATCGCTACAACTTGTGCACCTTTCTCATAAATATACTTCAAGCTATCTTGCAGATGACTTAAATGTTTGTTGCAAACTGGGCACCACTGACCACGATAAAATATGATTACAACCAGTCCCTTTTTTAAGGCATCCGAAAGTTTAAAAATTGAATCATTCTGATCCTTGGCCGTAAAATCGTTTACCGAATCTCCAACCTTTAAACCTTTAGGTTGCTTACTTATCAGAATCATATTTTGAGCGTGAAGAATATTAATTGTTGTTGATGTTATCAAAACTAGGAGAAGTCCTAATAAGATTTTCTTTTGATAGAATTTCATAAAATTCGTTTTGTATCGTGTTTGTTTTATCCTTTGAATACTAGGTGTGTAATTCTTTTTCAAAATCATTCCAAGATGCTCCGTCTCGATTTTGTTTCCAATTTGTCAAAAGTTGCTGAGCCTGAAATGGACGCAGCCCCCAAGTAAATAATTCCGTTCCAAATGAATTAAATGATATAAGTTTTGGAATTGATTTGCTTCCATTGGTATGACAACGCTCTATCCATTCAGGATTATCATTGCGTGAGATAATAGTTAATTTTATTAAGCCAAAAGATGAATCAGCAATTTTTGCAATTGCAGGAAGATTCTGAGCACAATCACCACACCATGATTCTGCGATTACATACCATATCTGTTTACCAAATCCGTTTCGCAACAATTCATTAAGTTTTGGTTGCAATGAAATTGTTTTATTTAAGCGTTCCATTCTTTTTAAATTTAAGATGGTAAAGGAATCTGAATTCGGGATTCTTCCTGTTTCAACAAGATTCTTAAGATGAAGCATGTACTGCTGATAATTAAAATTAGCTCCGTAAATCTGCATATCTAGTTTTTGTTAATTACATTTTTACCAAGACTAATTAATTCATCCATATTATGATAACCCACTGCTTTTTGAATTAAATTACCATTTGAGTCAATAAATAATAAGGAAGGGTAACTATCTATTTTAAACTTTTGAGCTAATGCCGCACCAACGCCAGTTTCACCATCTAGTGCCACATTAATGTAGTTTGCATTATAAAATTCACCAACTTGCGGGTTTGAAAAGGTTGATGTTTTGAGTTTTTTGCATGGACCACACCATGTTGCATAGATATCCAAAAAAATCATCTTGTTTTCTTTAGAAGCAAGTTTTATTGCCTCACCCCATGTACCTCTGTGAAACTGTATCCCTCCTTCTTTATCTTTGGAAAAATCAACCGAAGAAAGGCGGAATGCCATAAAAAGGAGTGCTATTCCAGTTAAAATTGTAAATATGATTTTCATTTTATTTATACTATTAAATCTTTGCAAGTGCTTCATTAAATGCTGAAATAATTTCTTCATTCGTTTTTACAATACTTACCTGAGATATTACTTCCTTTGTTTTATCATTAATAAAATAAATAACTCCAGTGGTCTGACAATTATCAGCAACTTTTAAAATTCCAGCTTGCTTGCAACTCGCAGTACTTACCATGGCGATAACTTTGGTTTGTTCTACTTTTGTCTTTCCTTTTGTTGACTGTGCCATTGCTAAGTTTCCAACAGTAAATAGCAGCGCGATTAATACAATTACTTTTTTCATGTGTTTGTTTTTTTAATGCTTTGTAAAATTTGATTTACTCACAAATAGTCGCATCTAGTCTTGAAACCTGACAAACAAGTGAAAAAGATTTTTGGAAAAGGAAACCGTTGAGTTTCTATACTTGCATTCTACTTGCGGATTTATAAAAATTTTCTTTGTTGGCATTGGTGAAAAAATAAATGCCTAGTACAAAATTTCGGTCTTGAGGCCATAGAAATGATCATTGATTGCAGAAGAAAATATTTGAATGATAGCGTAAATGATAAAAAGCTCTTCAAAGTTTTGAGAAATAAATTAACCCAAAATTCGCATTAGAAAATTAGGATTCTATTAAGGCTTTAAATACCTTTATTACATGCTTTTATAGTGTAGGATAACTCTATTTGGAAGTTGTAAAGTAGGATAATTTTATGCGTTTTTTTTTAAAGGTTGTAAAATTTACAACTTAGACTTTATTTTTTCCTTCAATTCATCGTTTTGTGATTGGGGGATGCCGGCATCATCGATTTTATGAATATGCCTTTTCATAAAATTATCAATAAATTTACTTTGCTTTTCGTATTCAGCGCAAGCACCACACATCCTTTTGTGAATACTCAATTGTACCTTTTCTTTTAAAGAAAGGCCTGAAAAGTTCTTTTTTTCAACAAGTTCAGTGGTTTTTAAACAAGATAACATTAAAAATTTCATAAACTCTTTATTTTATAAACCAACCTAACTCTATACATTTTCTTAACAACAATTTTGCTCTTTGAATAATCTTCCAATAGTTAGTAGGACTTATGTTTAGTTCCTGACAAATTATTTCACCTTTTTTTTCATGCAGGTATCTCAACTGTATTGCTGAAATCCAATTAGGCGGTAAATCTTGCATACAATCTTGAAACACTTTAATAAAATCAGGGTTGTCTAAAAGATGTTCGGTAGAATCTTGCCATTTGGAAGGAAATTGTCCTTTATTCCACACTCCATTTTCATTAAAAAAGGCATCATAAATACTTGAATCCATTAGGGTTGGGTTTTTGAAATTTATGCGATGGTAATCATTTATTTTATTGCGAAGTATGGCAATTAACCATGTTTTAGGATTACTTCTACCTTCGTAATTGTTAAAGGATTGTAAGGCGGCTAAAAATGTTTCCTGCACCAAATCTTCTGCAATCTCTTTGGATGAGGTTTTATATAGAGCAAAGGAGTAAAGGGAGTCAGTGTATGTTTGAACCCAAGATTTAATTGTATCATTAATATTTGATTCGTCAACTGTATTTGGCATGGAGCAAAACTAATTATAAGATTGAATGGGGCAAGAAAAAAGGGATAGTATTTTGGCAACACCCATTATGAATTTGTGAAAGACTAAAAAGAGCCTCCTAAAAAACAGCCTTAATCGGGTTATTACTTTAAATTCTTTCTTGACTTCAAGCTTTAAAGGAATCTATTTTAAAAATTCAATCATTAAATATTTTTTATAAATTAGTTTATTACAAATGCATTCTAAACCGGCTTCCAAAGGAAGTATAGCAAAGCACATCTTCACCCTGCTGTCTTGTATTGCATACATCCTGTCTTTTTCGGCAATCCATCAACAGTTCTTTAAAATGTTGATTATA
>Ga0163144_10013034_pt1 | contig 17387 bp, 13 predicted proteins | sample OliLak19BULKMAT1_FD_123175 | JGI IMG/M metagenome (GOLD analysis project Ga0163144, IMG submission 123175) | Freshwater microbial mat bacterial communities from Lake Vanda, McMurdo Dry Valleys, Antarctica - Oligotrophic Lake LV.19.BULKMAT1 | ecosystem: Environmental > Aquatic > Freshwater >...
AGATCGATTCCCGCACGGCATCACTGGATGTGAAGTGCGGGAAGGAACCGGCGATGATCGCATTCGATCCGCAGGGCGCGATGCTCAAATCGCTGAAGATTGAGCTTCCCGTTGCGATGCTGAACAGACTCGCGGAGAAAGGCCCGACGATGATGTCGCGGCTGAACGCGATCGCAGCTCTTTCGGAGAAGGATCGCGACAATGCGCGCGAGTCGTTGACAGGCATTCTCAAGGATGAGGACAACTTCTATGCACTGCGCATCGAGGCCGCCAAATCGCTGGGCACGATGAATCAGCCGAAGGCTCGCGACTTGCTGGTTGAAAATCTCAAGTCCGGCGTGAGCCATCACAAAGTCCGCCGGGCGGTGGTGGAAGCAGTCGGGAATTATCGGGATGCGAGCGCTGCTGAAACGATTCTCAACTTCGCGAAATCCGACGCATCGTATGCCGTCGAGCGCGCTGCGACCGAAGCGCTCGCGAACCAGAATCCCACCGAAGCGATCATCGCGCAACTGCTCGCCAACGCAGAAAAACCATCCCACCGCGACCAGATTCGCACGGCGGCAGTAAAGGCGCTGGCGAAACTGGGTGAACAACGAGGCATTGAACCCGCGATGAAACTCGCCACCTACGGCCAACCGTTCCGCTCGCGCGGATCGGGGTTCGAGGTGCTGGGAATGCTCGGCAAGGATGATAAGGCGAAGGATGAAGTTCGGAAGTTCCTCATCGCCAATCTCGACGATCAACAGGACCGCGCTGTCACCGGCGCGATCGCCGCGCTGGGTGAACTCGGTGATGAGAAGGCGATCGAAGTCTTGAAGCGCATCTCCCAAAGCAGCCGCCAAAAGTCCATCCGTGATCGCGCGAAGGAAGCCATCGACCAGATCAACAAGGCCAATGGCGAGTCATCGGTTGTCAGCGATCTGCGCGAGCGGGTTGAGAAACTTGAGAAGGCGAAGGAGAAGCGGGAGACGGAGAAACGAGAGACCGAGAAGTAGCACCCGCGTCTGATATGCGGCTGCCCGCGTTAAAACGGATTCGCACAAAGCGATTCTTATAGCTCCACAAACTCCATCACCGGCTGCGTCTCATCCACCGCCGGGAGTTTGACATCCGCGAAAGCGCCACCCATTTCCGCGCGAATGGCATCGGCGTTGTACACGCCGGGTTTTCCGAGCAGCTTCATGTACGCATCCCCTTCGCGCATCGCGCCTTCGGGAGCGGGGATCGCGGCGTCGAATGCCTGGATCTTTCCGGCGAAGTTCTCCCAGCAGCCGGGCTTTTCGGCCCACGCGGTTGCGGGAAGAAGCACATCGGCTTTCTCCGTCAGGGCGTTGGGCAGGATGTCCTGAACCACCTTGAAACCTTCGGGGAACTTCACCGCCTGCGCGATCCAGTTCGACAGATATCCGCCGACGATCCAACCTTGCTTCAACTTTGTGTTTGTCGATGCTTCATCGATCGTCTGAATCGTTCCACCCAGCATTTCCAGCACGCGCATCACACCGGCTTTGTTCGGGACTTTCTCGGCCTTGATACGGAAGGTTTCCTGCGATGAAAGATAATGCTTGAAGACTTCATCTTCGTCGACAGTGGGAACCGGGCCGAGGATCAGCACCGCACCGGGATCGACCGAGCGAATGTATTGCCCCAGCAGATACGCCTCTTCGCACGCCATCATCGGGGAGAAAACCGCATACGTGCTGCCTTCGCCGTTTTCAGTCGTGAGACGTTTCAGCTCTGTATCGGCCCACTCCAACGCTTCGGTGAAACTCACGCGCGATGGAGCGCCAAACCCCGGCGCGCCGAGTTGCAGCTTGGTCGCTTGCTTCAGACGATTCTCCGCGTGCAGCGGCTTGTGGCTGTATCGCGTGTCATCGCTGATCCACCAGGTGTTGACCTCCGCGTTGTAGCGCGGCTTGATGCGATAGACGATGCCGTCGTTGTGCTGGAGATAGATGTTTTCGCCGCCGGCATCCGCCGGAGAGATCGACACGCTGCTCTTGAGCAGCCACACGCGCTGTTTGAACAGGAAGTCCTTATCCAGCAGCGCGCCCACCGGGCAAAGATCAACCACATTGCCCGAAAGTTTGTTGTTCAGCGGCTGGCCCGGAAAAATCTCGATCTCTTCCTTGTGCCCTCGGCCATCCACGAACAATTCCGATGTGCCCGACACTTCGCGCGTGAAACGCACGCAGCGCGTGCACATGATGCAGCGGTCGTTGTAAAGCAGGACGTGCTCGCCCACATCCTTCTTGGGCTTCTTGTATTTGTCTTCCTCAAACCGCGACTGCGAACGTCCATACTGATAAGAATAATCCTGCAGCGTGCATTCGCCGGCCTGATCGCACACCGGGCAATCCAGCGGGTGATTGATCAGCAGATACTCCATCACCTGCTTCTGATTCGCGACGGCCTTGGTCGATTTGGTGTGAACCACCATCCCATCCCGCACCGGCGTCTGACACGCAGGCACCAGCTTGGGAATCCCCTCAACCTCAACCAGACAAATGCGGCACGAAGCCACAATGCTCATCCCAGGGTGATAGCAATACCGCGGAATATCCAGCCCCGCGTCATCGCAGGCGGCGATGATCATCTGGCGATCCCTGCAATCTATATGTCTGCCGTCAACAGTGATTTTTGGCATAGCGGCGGGATGATATACGGACTCGGGAAGGATTTCACTATTGGACGACATTCCTGAAGCCACAATGCGGTTATGCGAGGGTTCCTCTCTGCCTCATTTATTCCCAGCCGTCAAACCGGAGAGGTCGAGTGACAGGATCCTCTCCCAGTCAACCTGCCCCGTCTCCCCCGATCTACATCTCCTCAAACCCCGGCGGCATTTCGTCGGCACTGGGGCCGTAGGACCAGGGGACATTTTCGCCCATCAGTCGCAGATACACGCCCAGTTGTCCGCGGTGGTGGTAGGTCTGGTTGAGGAGGATGCTGCGCACCATGACGTGGCGGGGCATGGTCATGATCGGTTTGCCGCCGATGGTCAGTGTCCAGTCTGACAGATACGCGTCGTCGCTGATGCCTGAAAGGCGTGAGAGCGCCTGCTCGACGCCTTGCGCGTGCGCGTGCAGGATTTCAGCGATCGTCTTGGGCTGCGTGAACTCTGGCGGGCCCTTGTCCATTGAGAAAGGACTGCTCATCGCCATCATCGAGACTCCATCCGGAATCTGCGCGATGTGCAGCGCCAGTTCCCCGGCGGTATGGGATTTTTCGTGCGGGCGCCAAGTGAGTTTACCTGCGGGGATTCGCTCGATGAACCGCCGCGTGGTCTCGGCCTCGGTGCGAAGTTCGGCGGAAAATAACTCACCGAACGATGGGGTGAAGTCACGGGGTACAGTGCTCGTGAAATCTCCTTTCACAAAGTGGGTGCGGGTAAAAGTACGTTCATTCAGAAACGGAAAGGTCAGTGCGTCACTTCTTCTCAGCGTGCTTCTTGATGCGATCCATCTCATTCTGCCAGCCCTTGTCAACATCCTTGTTATGCGCGGGATCCAAAAGGCCGAACGCGCGATGCGTGATCTCAAGGGTCGAACCATCGCCCGCGGCAGTGATGCGGTATTGCACATGGTTGATCGCCGGCACGCTCATAAACAGCGGGCCGCAGATTTCCAGCAGCTTTGGCGGTTTAATCACCTGCACATGGCCCCAGAGATGGCCGGTGTTGTTGCCCAGGTCCCGCCAATATCGCCCGCCCGGCCAAGGCTCAAGTCGCAGTTTCATGGGCGTGTTGGTCATCCCTTCCATTCCGCCGGTGATTTCTTCGAGCATCGTCTCAAAGACAATCTCGGGCGATGCGGCGATGTCGGTCGACTTGCGGATATCGAGCGTCAGACCGGACATTTCGGGAACCGCGGACATTGTGGAAACTGGCATGGGATCTCCTTCTAAGGAATCTTCGGCTTCGCCGCCTGATCGCGCAACCGCTGCGCTTTCGCCTCGGCGGCGGACTTGATGTTGATGAGTTGTTTGGTCCAGAGCGTCTCGAACTGGCTCACCCATTGGTGCATTGGCACGAGCGCGTCAGCATTGATCCGATAGCATCTTTGCCGCCCGACTTTCCGCACGGCAACAGCGCGTACCTCGCTGAGCACCCGCAGGTGCTTGCTGACCTGCGGCTGACCAAGCTTGAGATGCGATACGATGTCATTCACCGCCCGCTCGCCCAGGGCAAGCAGAGACAGAATGTCCCGCCGCACCGGCTCGGCGATGGCATTGAAGATGTCACAGGTCGTGGCGAGTCTGGCCATGTCCGTATAATATACCCATATCGGAATATGACAAGACCGAGCATTGTAATGCCCACTTGAATTAAAGGGGACACGACCCTTTATATAAAGGGTCGTGTCCCCTTTAATCAATTTTTTTGTGGGGGTGGGCGAATGACCTCAGTTGAATCTCAAAAGTCTTGCTCTACCTCGTTGCCCCTGTCATTTCGGAGAGTCGCTTGATTGCCTTCTGCTCCCAATCCTTTTCGGTGGCGGTGAAGAAACCGGTTGCGCATTGATAGGTGCCGTCAAAGCCTTTGGGAACAATCTGATCAATCAGCGTGTAGAGCGCTACCTTTCGGTATACCCCCGGCGCGTCGATCACCAGAAACTGAACTTCTTCCCCCGCTTTTCCGCCAGTGGGGCGCTTGGAAAGAAGGCAAACGCTTCCCTTGCCGCTGACCGGATCGAACAATGCGACCCAGCGGGAGTTTTTCACGGATTCTCTTTTAATCTCGCCTTGCTTTTGAAATTCGCCGCGCGACTGCACACCGTTGTCGTCACCGAAAGCGAAAAGCTTTGCCTCGGGTGTCCAGGCATACATCAGCGGGTGGGCCTTCTGCATGTCTATCGGCTGGGTGACTCGGAAATGCGCGGTCTCGGTCAAGACGCCGTCGCGGATGGTAACCATAGACTCGAGATCAAGCCCGCGGATTTTCGAGGTGCGTTCCATGCGGAACGCTTTGCCATTTAGTTCCATCTTCGACTTGAAGTTTGTAACGGGTTTGTCATCCACGAACAGTTTGAGACTGCTGACGATCTCCTTCTCGATCTCGCCGGGTTTGCCCGGGACTTCGAGAAAGTGGGCCGTGCCGAGATGCCCGACATCGCGGATGGTCAGGACGGTTCCATAGGCGCTGTCCTGCGTCGCCATGATGGTGTTCTGAAAGTCGATGCCGCTGAGCGTCCACATCTTCGGGCCGTCGACGCGGGTGCGGATGTCACCCACCGTGACGATGACCTCCGCGGGCCAATTCGCCTGTTCGGCAGGCTGTTGAACACTGCGCTGTGCGTGGGCAGGGGACAACACAATTGCGAGCGTGCAAAGTAGCAACGCGCCTGAGAACAAAGTGTGATTCATGATTCCGCCATTTCAAAGTTCGTCCGCTGCATTCACGAGCAGCCAACTGTCAAGGTGGATAGAGATCATGCGAGAATGCAATCATTGTCAATAAGATTTCGCATCCGTGCCGGCGCGGCCACAACGAATTGCGCTCGCGTTGTTTTCGCAGCGGGCGTTCATCGCGCATAATTCGTTGATGAGTTTGGCGGCGGATCTCATCCTCAGCAACGGGAATCTCCACACCCTTCACAACGCCGCACCGCACGCGACGGCGATGGCGGTTCGACGGGGGAAGATCGAGTTGCTCGGGAGCGATCAGGAAGTGACAAAACTCGCCGGACCGGGCACCCGCCACATCGATCTTGCCGGCAGGACCGTTGTTCCAGGCTTTCACGACTGTCATCTTCATCTGCTTTGGTACGGCAAGATGCTCATCACTCAGACGGATCTGGTGGGATGTACGTCGATCGCCGAAGTGCTGGACCGGCTTTCAGAATTCGCGGGAAACACATCCGGCTGGATTCTGGGACATGGGTTTGATCAGGACAAACTTGCGGAGAGACGTTTTCCAACGCGCGGTGAGCTTGATCGCATCAGCGCTGTGCGGCCGATTGTGATCTCGCGCATCTGCGGACACGCGACCGTGGTGAACAGCGCTGCGCTGGCGGTGGTTTCGAGAGAGGCGAGATCGCACGGCGATGAAAGCGGCGGGCTGTACACCGAGACAGCGGCAAGTCCGTTTTATTCGGCGGCGCCGGAACTGGATGAGGATCAACTCGATCGCGCGCTGCTTGCGGCGATGCAGGTCGGGCTTCGCACCGGCATCACCAGCGTGCAAACGATGCTTGACAGCGCGAATCAGTTGCAAACCTATACGCGATTGAAGCGAAGACTCGGACGACTGCCGCAGCGGGTCATCGTGATGCCGCCCGAAACGTCGGCGGATGTGCTGCATCAGCATGGAATCACCACCGGTTTCGGCGATGAATGGCTGCGCATCGGCGCGGCCAAGTTTTTCTCGGATGGATCGCTGGGCGCGCGGACGGCGCTGCTGGCATCGCCTTATGCGGATGCTCCGGACAAGATCGGCGAACGCATCCACGATCCCGAAGTCTTCAAGCATCGCGCCCGCGAAGTCCATCAGATGGGATTTCAACTGGCGATCCACGCGATCGGCGATCAGGCGTTGCGCGAGACGCTTGATGCAATCGAATATGCGCTGGACGGCGAGGACAATCGCATTCGCCGTCATCGCGTCGAACATGCATCGCTGTGTCCGCCTGATCTGCTGGAGAGAATGGCACGGGTTCAGATTGCCACGACGCTTCAGCCGCAGTTTGTGACCAGTGATATCTGGACGCCGGATCGCATCGGGAAATCGCGAACACCCTGGGCGTATCCGTTCAGATCGCTGATTCACGCCGGCGTCCCATGCGGATTGAGCAGCGATTGTCCTGTGGAAAAACTCAACGCGTTCGAATGTCTCCACAGTGCGATCAACCGCCACGAATGGACGCCGCATCAAAGCCTTTCGCCTCAAGAGGCAATCACCGCGTATTGTCTGGGCAGCGCCTGTTGCGCTCATCGGGAAACAGAACTTGGTTCGCTGGAAGCCGGAAAGTACGCTGATTTTGTGGTGTTGAGTGATGACCCGCTGACGATGGATGTCACACAAATCGCGAGTCTCAAAGCGCTTCGGGTATTTGTCGGCGGCGAAGAGACGCTCATGATTTAGCGGAGCAAACAAGACCCGATCATCTTTTGGACACGATCATCTTTTGAAGTTCCTGATGAGGTTCAACGCGCAATCACCGGCCGGGCGAAAGAAGCCGGGTTCAGTTCCGTTGAAGATTATCTTCAGTCTGTCGTGCGCGGATCGCGCGAGCGACATCGAACCAGAACTTGAATCACTGCTTCTCAAAGAGCTTCAATCGCCGTGCAGAGAAATTGACGGATACTGATTGAGAAGAAACACGCAGTCATCTCAGAAGTCAGTTCGGTCGTTAGCGTGGTTCGGAACCGGGCCCGGCGTCGCAACCGGGCGGACGACAGTCCCACCGGTTTACGAACACTAACTTTGCGCCCGCGTAGTTGTCTTACCTGACGTCCGCGAAGGACTTTCCGCAAAGGCTTGAAAGTCCGATAACTTTTCCGGTGGTGCGTGCGTCCGTCGTAATCCGCGAAAGTTCACAGTTAAAGCGAGGCAGAAGCGTATTTCTGCCGGATCGGGCGGATTAGTCGAAGGCGGCCGGCAAAGTTGGACGATCTGAACAGTGTTGTAGGCGGTCGCGACACAATCGCGGTCATCGGTTGAACCGATGCAGGGCCTTGGAGTTTCGAAGTCGTTTTGGAGGCACCCTTTATGACACGCTTTGTCTCAGTTTTTTCGCAGGTTGCTGAAATCGGGGTTTTCTTTGTCGCTGCTGCTGCGCTTGCGTTGGGGATGCTGATCATTCGCTAGTGCGCAAGGATCGATGCAAGTCATGCAAACGAGCCCGCCGGACTTCTGGTGGGCTCGATGTATTTCTATGGAAGACCGAATGTTACATCAATTGTTAAAGTTTGGTTATGAAATGGCTGAGTCGTCCGGCATGGGGATAGATTTCGCGTCGCGGGCATTCCTCGCGAAATTATGAATGCAGAGCAATCCAAACATTCCGCCGTGCGTATGCCAAAGCCACTGACCGTGGAAATCAATCGGCCTGAAAAAGTCGCGAACGAAGTCTCTCAGCCAACGCTGATTGAGGCGAAAAACGTCAGCGTGTTTTATGCACATCACGAGGCCATCAAGAAAGTCTCGCTGACCATCCCTAAAAACAACGTGGTCGCGTTCATCGGTCCGAGCGGATGCGGTAAAAGCACGTTTCTCCGGTCGATCAATCGTCTGAATGATCTGATTCCCGGCTGTCGTGTCGCGGGTGAACTTTTGATCGGCGGACAGGACATCTATGCTCCGGGAATTGATCTTGTCGCGCTTCGCAGGCAGGTCGGTCTGATTTTCCAGAAGCCCAATCCATTCCCGCGCAGCATCTACGACAACATTGCTTTTGGTCCGCGGCTGCAGGGCGTTTCGAATCGCAGCGAGCTCGATGGCATTGTCGAGGATTGTCTGCGGAAGTCGGCGATCTGGGATGAAGTCAAAGACCGCCTGAACAAGCCCGCCACCGGGTTGTCCGGCGGGCAGCAGCAGCGCCTTTGCATCGCGCGCGGGCTTGCCACCAAGCCAAGCGTTCTGCTGATGGATGAACCATGCAGCGCGCTCGATCCGATCGCCACCAGCAAGATTGAAGATCTGATGGAGGAACTCAAGCAGATCGTGACTCTGGTGATTGTCACCCACAACATGCAGCAGGCGGCGCGCGTGAGCGACTGGACGGCGTTCTTTTACATGGGTAATCTCATCGAATTTGACCGCACTGGCACCATGTTCACCGCGCCCAAACAGAAGCAGACCGAGGACTATATCACCGGACGATTCGGATGATTTTATTGCGGATGGCGGAGAGCGGATTGCGGATTGAATTCAAATCCGAAATCCGCAATCCGAGATCCGAAATCCCATTATGTCTCATCATTTCATTGACCTTCTCGAGGACCTTAAAGTCCGCATCGCCCGCATGAGTGCGATGGTTCAGCAAACCGTTGAGAACGCCGTCGAATCTGTGCGCAGCACTGATACTTCGCTGGCCCAGGGCGTCATCAACGGCGACGAGCACATTGACGGCCAGGAGATCAATGTCGAAACCGCCGCCATCAATCTGCTGGCGCGTTATCAACCCACGGCGGGGGACCTGAGACTGATTTTCGGGATCGTCAAGGTCAACAACGACTTCGAGCGTGTCGCCGACTGCGCTGTCAATGTCGCGCAGCGCGTGCTCCCCTTGAGCCGCGAACCCGGGCGGGGCCTGCCGATTGACCTGCGCGTGCTCGGCGATACCGTCATCACCACCCTGCGCGACACGGTGAAGGCCTTCAACCTCTCCGATGTCCTCATCGCCCAGCGGGTGCTGGAAAGTGACGATGTGGTGGATGCGCTGTATCAGCAGATCGTCGGGGAGATGCTGCATCAGGTTGAGTCCAACGGCGCGACGGCGCAACCGGATTTCGCGTACATCATGATCGCCAAAAACCTTGAGCGCATCGCCGATCACTGCACCAACATCGCTGAGAACGTGATCTACGTTCACACCGGAAAGATCGTGCGGCACAGGCGGGTGATTTCATAAAGGCCTTGTCAGAGCAGGGGATTTGCAGGGGGGCATTCATTCCGTTCTTGCCGCGATCTTTCCCCCCATCTGCGCGGTCGTGCCGCCCGGCGAGCCAACGCGAATGTATACCCGTCTTCTTGCGATGAACATCTCCTGCCAGGTCCAGTGATCCCATGCCGTGGATTTCTTTTCGTCAATCGCGCGCCAGTCCGGACCCAGGGCTTTGCGGATGCGATCCTCGGTGTTCACGTCGGCCCAGCCCGCGTTGATCTTGTCCCAGACGATCAGACGCGAGAGCCGCGGATTTTTTTTGACATCACTTGAGATGAATTGCGGCGAGATGTTCTGGATGACATTGATCCGGCTGTCATCAAAACCCCCGCCGGGGAAACGCAGATGCAGCGGGTTGGCGGGAACTTTTCCATAGACGATCATGTAGTAACGCCACGCGAACGAATGCACTCCGCCAGCGCCGGGCGGGGCTCCGAAACCGTGGCGCACCTGCGTATAGGCACGCACGGTCGCGTCGGCGCTTTGCGATGCAAGCACATCGAACGCGATTTTATCGGTGGGCGGTTCAGACTCCCGCACGCGCCAGAAAAAATTCAGCAGATTGATGCCAACTAGAAAGCTGATCACCACGCCGCGCAGCGGGCGTGTGGGAAGACGTGCGATCAGTATGGCGCCCAAAATCGCGAACGCCGGCCAGACATAGCCCAGATACCGCGGCATCCACACGCTGTCCCACGATTTTTCTGCGGCGGTTGTGTCTCGATAAATGGCAAGCAGTACCAGATAGACCGTCTCACAAATCAGAAACAGAAGCGCACCCACGCCCGCCAACAGACCGATGCGGATGAGCCATCTTCTGATAGATCCGAACGCGACGGCGCTCCAGAGGACCGCGACGATCGGAATCAAACCCGCGAGGATTTTCAGCGGCGGTGACAGCGGCATCAAGCCGTCGCGCACACCCGAAGCAGCGGCGCTGATGATCTGCCACGGACTGTAAAACCCCACGATCGAGCGGCAATACATCGCATACGCCGGAACGATCAGCCACAACAGGAGAAAAAAAACGGCGACTGCGGACGTTCGTTCGCGGGCGGGTGACGATGATTCTCCAAATGCGACGCCGGATACTTTGCCGTCTCTCGAATCGACCCGTGGGAAAGGGCTGACATAAGCGGTCTCTTGATAATGCGATTGACTGATCCAATGAGAATAACCCTCGCTCTGAACCTCTTCCGGATTACCGGAAAAGGGTGAAGTCGCTTGCGATTCCACTCGCTCAAAGTTCGCTGAATTCATCGCACCCGTGCGCCGGCGCAGGTGCCAGGGAAACAGCGCGAGGACCGCAACGCCCATCAGCACCTGACACGACAGCGTGAAAGTCTTGTATGTGCGGATCGGAATATTTTCGATGATCGATTCTGTCGGCCATTCCCAACTCAGCGTGAAGGCGCTGGCGGTGAATTTGATCAGGTCAATTCCGGTGCGGTCACGGTTGTAATGCGCGACCCACGGGATGCCGGAGTCGTCAAAGTTTTCCTTCACACGCTCGACGAACTTCGCGAAGACAAAATGATGCACCAGGATGCCGCACAGCGCGATGAGCAGCGCTGCCAGACCGGTGAACGCCCGACGCCATTGCCGCGGATAGAGCGTCAGGTGCGTGACCAGGAAAATCAGTTCCAGCCCTAGGATGGCCGCGCCGGTGGCGTGGATGCCGACCATCGCGATGCTCGATGCAAGCCAGCACATCCACGCGAGTCGCCGGAAAGGTCTCATGCCCGCCTGCCCGCCGTGTTCGATCTTCGCGCAGCGGAACCACCAGATCATGCAGCCGACACTCAGCGTGCAGGCGAGCCAGAGGTGCATGTACATCTTGGCATCGCGCGAATACACCAGAAGATACGCACTGAACGCGGTGAACGTCGCGGCGATCATCGCGACTCGCCGGTTGGTCAGTTGCACCGCCAGAAAATACATCGCCGGGATCATCAACATCCCGGCGAGCGCCGGGATAAACCGCATGACAAACGGTGTCATCATCACCGGCGATGTCAGCGATTTGGCGGGATACATCCAGCGTTTTTCGGTGGGTTGCGAGGCCGGCGCTTTCTGCGGGGAACGCCGCCGCTCCGGAAGCTGCACCGGACGCACCGGCTCGACTTTGGTTTCAAAGGTGTAGGGAAACCCGTTGGCGATCCACCAATACGCCTCGTAATGCATCGGCCCGAAGCCGTCATACTGCAGGCGATCCAGCAGATCCTGATAGCTCCCGCAGACGCGGCCGAGGGTGGCGGCTTCATCGCCCCAGATGGCGGGCTTCTCGAGAAATGCAAAGCGCAGGGCGCCGCCAAAAACTGTCAGGGCGAGCAGAAGGTAGAGATGGAGCTTACGGCGCGGCACGGAGGGATTATGGGATGAAGTGCTGATTATTCAACCGGTGGAGAGGAGGCGCCAAATCAAAAAAAACAAGCTTCAAAGAAATCTCAAGTTCCAAAAATTCAAATCCCAAAGAAGACGCTTGGGCTTGAGATTTCTGGCGTTGCATCATTTCTGCCGCGTGCAAGCGAGGAGCTTTGTGAGCGGGAGTTTGTTTGTTGTGATTGGGAGCTTCTCGCGCCAGCGAGCTTTAGTCCCACCGAAACACGCCCTTGCCCCAGGCGTACACATACGCCACCGCGAGCAGCCCGACGAAGATGAACATCTCGATGAGCAGCAGATTCTTCTGCCACGCCGGCACGATTGCCGACATGGTGTAGGCCGGGAAGATCGTCGCCCAGGGATAGAAGAAGATGATGTCCACATCGATCACCAGAAAGATCATCGCCAGGATATAAAACCGGACGTTGAAGCGTTTGCGGGTGTCGCCGAAGGGGACCATGCCGCTTTCGTAGGTCGATTCCTTCACCTTTCCCGTCCGCGACGGGCCGAGAATAATCGATGCGGCGATGTTGGTGATGGCAAAGCCGATACCCATGATCAGCAGCAGTGCAACGGGCGCCCAGTTGGATCGGGGATCTGGCAGTTGTGCTGCGAGGAGGCAGAAAGAATGCATGCGGATGAGTGTACGAATCAAAGTTCGATTCTCAAGTGCGCGACTTCCAACGCTATTTGATCGCAACCGGTAAATCATCCCTCACCCGGCACTATAATCCGGACCATGCTCATCACGTTCCTCGTGCTTCTCTGCCTCATCGCGCTCTTCTGGCTCTGGCTTTTTCTCAGCCCCGCGCATCGCGAGAACTTTTCACATCAACTCAATCCGGATTCGATGGATGATGCTGCGATCAAAGCACTCCCGCCGGTTGCGGTGATGGTTCCGGCGCGGAATGAGGCGACGATGCTGCCGCTGACGATGCCGACAATCTGCTCGCAGGATTATCCGGATCTCTCGTGCATTTTGATCGACGATCAGAGTGAGGATGATTCTGTGAATGTCATTGCGACACTGCGGAGCGCCCACACGAATCTCATCGTGATTCACGGTGTCGAGCGACCCAAAGGCTGGATGGGAAAATGCTGGGCCCTCAAGCAGGCGGCGGATGTCGCGATGAGCGACGGGCGGGACAAGCTGCTGCTCTTTACCGATGCCGATATTGTCTATCACCCCCTCGCAGTGAAGACGGCGGTGAAGTTTCTGCTGGCGAACAAGTACGACGCGGTGAGTCTGATCCCGCGCTGCACCTTCGGAGAACAAGTCGAGGCGATCGGGCTGGCGGGGTTCATCAGTGTGCTGGCGAATCTCTTTCCGCTGGGCTGGGCGAATGACCCGAAGAAGAAAACGTTCGCACTCGCGGCGGGGGGATTCATCCTCATCCGCAAGGAAGCCTATCTCGCGATCGGCGGACACGACGCCGTTAAACATCAGATCATCGAAGACATGAATCTCGCAAAGCTTTTGAAGCAGAACGATTTTAAGATCCACACGCGTTTCACGCAGGATCTCATCACGACGCGCATGTACGAAGGCTTCGCGGACATGTGGGAAGGGCTGACCAAGAATGCCTACGCCGGAATGGAGTATCGCCCTGAACGGTTCTGGGTGGGATTGCTCGTCGGATTGCTCTTCAACGTGATGCCTCCGTTTTATCTGCTGTGGTCGATCTGGTGGATCGCACATTCTGTCAATGCATACTCAATCATCGCGCTGATCGCCGGCGCGATCATGAACCTCTGCATGATCGCGATTCACGCCCGCACGGTCCGCTTCATGCGCCTGCCGCTTTGGCACAGCCTGCTGATGCCCGTCAGCGCCGCGATGTATCTGTTGATCTCAATCTCCAGTGCCTTCCAGCATTACTACCGAGGCGGAAACGCCTGGAAGGGTCGGCGGTATGAGCGTGAGATGGTTGAAGTCATCGCCACCGGGACGAAGGCTACGAATGAAGCTTGAAGAGAAGAGAGAGGACGCGAAGTCGCGAAGGATCGAAGTTACGTGAAGAAATGAAAGACATCCGTTTTTCTTCTTCGCGAACCTTCGCTTCTTCGCGCCTTCGCGCCCGAATGGATGCGGATGGGCGATTGGCCTGCAATTTCCCTGATGCCAGCTTTCTTCCGCGTCCGAAATTTCTTTTCAATCCGTCCCATAAGAGCCATTGCAAATCCTGCTTCAGATCAGTGAAGCAGCCCCCATTTGCGATCCGATAGCTCTGGTAAGTGAACGAAAGCATATCCCCCACGCGCGTTGTTCCCGATGCGATCCTCGAGCAGGTCGAAGCAACCCAGTTGCAGTTATCGGCACTCAAGGATCAACTCACCGAAAGTCAGCGCCTCGCCTCCATCGGCACGATTGCGGCGGTGATCGCGCATGAGTTCAACAACCTGCTTACGCCGATCGTCAGCTATTCGCAGTTCGCGCTCAACAGCGCGCAGAGCGACAACCCTGACATGGAACTCATCTGCAAGGCGCTGAGCAAATCGTTCAGCTCGTCGATGCGCGCGGGGAAGATCTGCGGCTCGATGCTTTCACTGGCGCGCGGTGAATCCACCTTCGGCGAAGTGAGCGTGCAGGACCTGGTGGACGATACGCTGCTGGTGATGGCGCGCGATCCGAAAAAAGACGGGCTTGCGCTTCGCATCCAGATTCAGCCCGATCTCAAAGTAACCGGCGACGAGGTGCAGCTTCAGCAGGTGGTTTTGAATCTCCTGATCAACGCCAGGCAGGCAATGCTTGGCAAATCGGGATCGCTCACGATCAAAGCCCAGCGGATGGACGACACCGATGAGATCCGCATTCAGGTGATCGACACCGGCCCGGGAATTCCAGAAAAAGTGCTGCCCAAAATCTTCGAGCCTTTCTTCACAACCAAGAGTGCCGCCAAACGCGGCGAAAGCCGCGGCACCGGGCTGGGTTTGGCGATCTGCAAGGACATCATCGAACATCATAAGGGGCGGATTGAAGTGACCAGTGAGATTGGGCGGGGGACGACGTTCAGTCTATTTTTGCCTATGAAGTGATGCCGCGGCACATCACGGGATGATTTGCAAAGTCCCCGTAGCGTGGGTGTCCCGCCCACGGCCTGTGACAAGTCGTGGCCAGGATGCTCACGCTACTGGGACACCAGACATGGGACGGTCAATCCGCCGGCACACATCGGTCTTTCGCCCACAACCTGAGTGAGTCAATCTTCTCCTTCATCGTCACACTCAGCGGCGGAGAGTTTTTCAGGGCATCCAGCAGATGCTGCGTGGACAACTCCGACTTCTCGCGGAACGCGATGAACAGCGCCGCGATCACCGACTGTTCGATCTCCGCACCGCTGTAACCTTCCGACGCCGCCGTCAGCGCATCAATGTCAAAGGCGCTCAAATCCTTGCGCCGTTTGGCAAGATGAATGCGGAAGATCGCGTGCCGCGCCTCAAGTCTCGGAAGATCAGCGAAGAAGATCTCATCGAATCGTCCCTTGCGCAATAACTCAGGCGGTAGGGCTTCAATGTCGTTTGCAGTCGCAAAGAGAAACACAGGGTGCTGATGCTCCTGCATCCAGGTGAGCAGGCTGCCGAACATGCGTTTGCTCAGCCCGCCGTCGTTGGATTGCGAGGCAGCCGACGCGAAACCCTTCTCGATTTCGTCGATCCACAACACCATCGGCGCCATCCGCTCGGCCTGTCGCAGCGCATCGCGCAATCGTCGTTCGGATTCGCCGATGTAACGGTCATACAGTGCCCCCACATCCATCCGCAGCAATGGACGCTGCCATGCCGTTGCAACGGCTTTTGCAGAGAGCGATTTTCCCGCTCCCTGCACGCCGAGCATCAGCACGCCGCGCGGCGCGGGAAGTCCGAAGGCCCGCGCCTCATCGCTCAGGCAGTCACTGCGATGACCAAGCCACTGCTTGAACTTCGAGAGTCCGCCGATCTCATCGAGACTCGTCGGGGCTTCGACATACTCCAGCATTCCATCCCCCACCGCGCGGCGCTTGCTCGCCAGGAACGAACGCACATCCGCATCGTCAAAGCGCCGGTCTTCCGCGATCGAATCAACCACAATCTGCCGGATGTTTCTGCGGTTGAGTCCGCGCATCGTGCGGATCATCAGATCCAGCCCCTGACGTGTGATGTCCACCGCGATCCGCTGCTCCTGATGGATCGTCCGAAGTGTCTGCTTGATGAGATCCTCAATCTCCGCTTCATCCGGAAGTGAGATTTCAAACCTCGTCGCGGTTGAGCTGACGATGGGTGGAAGCTCTTCGCGATGATCGATCAGCACCAGCGAACTATTGGAGCGGGTGACGGCGATCATGGCATCGCGGAAGGCGCGTATGACGCGCTCGTCCTTGAGATGCCCCGTGAGATCGAGCGCAACGATGATCGTGCGCTTGGCAAGACTTCGCGAAACATGAAACAGCGCGGCGGCGGGATGTTCGGTGTCGGGGATGGCGGGTGAATCGGCGATCAATCCGTCGCGCACGCCGCGAGTAACCGACCAGATCCAATATTCCGACTGCCGCCGAAGTGCAACGTCACCGATGACGCTCAGGGCGTAACCCTCCTCGCTGGTGACAATGCTCAGACAGGCGTGACGCGCGGTGATGAGCTTCTCGAAGCGATCATGATCTGCCGACATGTCCGAAGCTTACCGCATCTCCGCCAATTGACCGCAATATCCCTACAGACATCCCGGATTTCCGTGCGGTCTCAGCTCACATCGCAGGGAAGAGTCCGATATGTCGTTTTCTTGATGTCAAGTTTATGGTTGTTTGACCTTCCCTTCAGCACTCTCGCGAAGTGCCAACCTGACCCGCATCGCGGAGTAAAGAACTGAATCAGGAGTGCCATCGTAATAATGGAAATGAGAAAGATTTTAATTTCCCGGCGGCGGGGTTCGGTGTTACATTATTAGCAGCACTGCCCGGGACAGCCCCCGGCGCGACAGGGTTCGCTCGGATCCCATAAACGGGATTCAATAACTTCGCGTGAAAGCTTTGAGCAATTCACTGCCCTGCTCAAAGTATTTAAAGTGGACCCGTCCGGCGCTCTCCGGGCGGGTCTTTTTTTGCGCCATCGAAATGCTTCGAAGCACCTACTCATCGACAAGCTCATTCGTCAAATTCAAAGCTGTCATTCGCCATCACAATCGGACGGTTCTGTCCGATGTTCAGCAGCAGTCCCACCGACAAAAAACTCGCCAGCAGCGAGCTCCCGCCATAGCTGATGAACGGCAGCGTCACGCCGGTGACGGGGAATAGTTTGACCGACACCATCATATTGAGAAACGTCTGCCCGGCCATGATCGCGACGATGCCCAGCGCGACAAGTCTGCCGAAGGGATCGCGCGTGGATGAGGCGATCTCGATGCCCGCGGTGAATAATACAACG
>Ga0163144_10013035_pt1 | contig 17387 bp, 10 predicted proteins | sample OliLak19BULKMAT1_FD_123175 | JGI IMG/M metagenome (GOLD analysis project Ga0163144, IMG submission 123175) | Freshwater microbial mat bacterial communities from Lake Vanda, McMurdo Dry Valleys, Antarctica - Oligotrophic Lake LV.19.BULKMAT1 | ecosystem: Environmental > Aquatic > Freshwater >...
ACGCCGGTTCGCTGGCGCTGCCTTGGGTCCATAAAGCACTCGCTGCGGCAAAGGCCGACTTGGACGGCGACCTGGTTCCGCTCGCGGTGATCTTAGGCGAGATCAGGTCGCCCTCCTCGCTCCCCGCGCTCGCAGCCCTCCTCCGCAAGCCGGAGTCCGGCGAGGTCCTGATGGACGCGGCGTCGCAAGCGCTGGGCAAGTTCGGAGAATTAGCACTTCCCGTCCTTTTGGACCTGCTCGAAGCACCCGACGCGCGGACCCGGTTCTGGGCGCTCGGAGCACTGCGGCGCACGCGCAGCCCCGCGGCCATCCCGCACCTGCGCGCTGCACTCAAGGGCATGCCGGACATCTGCGGGGTGGCGGCCAATGGCCTCGCCGATCTGGGCGACAAGGACTCGATCTTAGACCTATACGCGCTCTATGAGGCCCTCCCTTCCACCAACATCTGGCTGCCCGACCTGCAAGACGCCATCGCCTGCCTGGCCGGACAGCTGAGAATCCCCGTCATCCTCCCTCGCGAGCGGGACTGGCGCACGCGCTGGCGCCGGCGCCCGCAGTGGGGCTGGAGCCCCAATCCCAGCGCGTTGCTGATCTCCTACATCCTCTGGGACAGCCATGCCTCCGGGAAATGGAAAGAACGCAGGTTCAAGAAAGACTCGCTGCTCAAAATCACGACGCCGCCGGACCGGGAGCCGTTCGCGCCGAAAAACGAGGTGTGCGAGAATTGCGGCGAGAAAATCATCCCCGTCGCCGCCCTGCCGGTCTGTCCGGAGCTGGCCTACGGCTCGACTGTGTATCAGGAGAACCTCCTTCAACAGTGCCTGGATGATGGGATCACGACGATCGCGTCAGCGCTCGACGACCTGGACGAGGAGCTGCTCTGCGGCGAGCTCGACTGGAAGGCTATTGCGTCCGACGATCGCGAGCGTTGGCTGCTGGCCCAGCAGACATACGAGTTCCTTCTGCTCGAGGGCTGCCGCGGCGTCAGCGACGGGATCGCGCGTCTGCGCAAGATCCGCGCCGGCCTTGGCGGGCTCTGGGGCCTGCCTCAGGAGGAGCTGGTCAACGCCGACCTGCTCGCCAAGGAGCGATCCGTGGGGGCCGGGCTCGGGCTGCCCAAGGAGCTGCGCGCCATGACAGTCGGGCGCAACGAGCCGTGCCCCTGCGGCAGCGGGAAAAAGTTCAAGAAGTGCTGTGCTGGGCGGGAGCAGTGAGCGGGGGGCGCGCATTTGCGACCTAAGGCCTTCTTCTTCGCGCCTTCCTCTTGCGAGCCGTCATCATCAATTCGCGCGTAGTGCGGCCTGCGTTTGGGCGGCTCCGCGCGGTGCTCAGGGAAAGCGGCGCGACTTTTCGCGCGACGATTTAGGGAGAGGTGGGCGAGCGGTTTAAGGCACCAGTCTTGAAAATTGGCGAGGTGTAACAGACTCCGGGGGTTCGAATCCCAGCCCCTCCGCCAATTTTGGTTGCGTCTGCGGTCAATTCCTGAATGCGGACCGCTTCCTGCGTGAACTTCGCGTTCAATTTATTTTGCCATCGGCGGTGGCAACAGGATGAGGCGGCTTGTCTGTAGCGCTGTGATAAAATACGAAGAAGTTTCGTGAATAGGAGGCTCGAAATCTAAAGTTCTCGCTTGGCTCGAGCGCATTCACAGGCCATCCCCCGCTACCCAAGTAAGCTAAGAGTACTTCTTTCTCGACTGAAGGGCGCTCGGCCGGGGGCGTAGCAGGCTGCGTATTTTTCCTATGTCCGACATTAGTTGCGGCGATTCAAGAAGCGCAGCAAACTTGAGGCCACAGCTTGGCTAAGCGGAACCGGCACACCGTTGGATACCATCCCGAATTTGGCGCCCAAATGAATTTCCGGAGGCAAGACATAACTGTCGGGAATACCTTGGATGCGCATAGTTTCACGGACAGTTAGCCGACGATTTTTCCAAGGATGAAGGTGAACCTCATTGTGACCGTAGCAGGCGGTCGGGCTATACCGGTACCGGTGTAAGCGCTTAAATGATTTCCGCTTAGTGTCGCCTTCCCTCACCTGACTAAACTTGCGTGAGTAGGGAACGAAAGCTTCCTTTCCGTTGGGTAACTTGGACATAGGCGTGCCGCCATTGAGGGCTGACGCGACCATCAACTCATAAGGGATAAGTTTGGGGCGGACAACGTGCTCGCCCCGGCGAACCTTCCCGGGCCATTCAAATCTGGACTTTGCGTTCTCGTACTTCCGCTTCAGTGGCCACGGAAACCAATTCCTGTCTGCCCGTCTCAGTTTTCTGCCGAGGCACCGTGCAACGAGATCGTGTCGTATCCCGACCATAATCAGCCGTTCGCGATCCTGCGGGACGCCAACCTCGAGGGCATTCATCACTTTGGAGTCGAGACGATAGCCGCTTGCTTCGAGTCTGTGTTCAAGCTTCTTAAGGTATGCGCGATGCCGCTTGGTGTAAACGATCCCCTTTACGTTTTCGAGAACAAAGAACGCCGGCTTGATGCTCCGGATTCTTTCAACATAAATCCTCGAAAGCCGACCGTGCCGGCCACGCCCGCCACCATTTTTCCCGGCATTGCTGAAATCAATGCATGGTGGGCCCCCAATAATTCCAAATAGCTTGGGAGGATTGTTGCGGAATGCTTTTTTTAGAATCTTCGAAGGCGAGACATCTTGAATCGGGGCAATGCAACTGATCTTCGCTAAGGGGGAATTCTTATTTTTAGATCTTCGCCATGCGGTCATCCCGTGGCTGAAACCCCGGGCGAAAATGGGATTAACCTCGTTCGTCCAGGCAACGCGGAAGCCGCTAATCTCGAATCCTAGATCGAGAAATCCGCCGCCGGTGAAAAATGACAAGACGGGAATAGGTCTGCGAATTACTTTCTTCTGCTTCATGAGGCGTACACCGTGGTCATTTGATTTTCCGTATAGGTTCCAGGCACAGAATCGCTGTTCAAAGAGAAAAGGGCAACATTGCGAGTTGAGTTGTTCAGCGCAGGGTGCCGATCAGGGCTGAGCCCACGGATCGATTTAGATTCGCCAGTAATTGTTGTGAGGCGGATCCATAGTCGGCCGTTACCTAGCACTCTGAAATCGGTCACTGTCCCTCTGACATCGATCGGACGGGGCTCCGAAGCTTGCCAGACAGGAGTTTGCATGGATGTTAGATATGGCCCGCATACAGGCCGGAACTCACAATATAGGCAGGTGCTTCCTGTGGGCGTGGCGAGGTCTGCAATCCTCTCGTTTGCCAACTTGGACGACGTAATATTACCGTTCACTGCCATTAAACTGTCTCTAGCGTCCTTTAGAAGCGCGTCGCATTCGACCATGGAGAAGGCAACTGAGTGAGCCACCCCATCAAGGCCAATCAGTTGGAGTTCTTTTGGAGCAACTCCCTTCATTGTCTTATATAGAGAGGCATAAAGCATCAATTGAACTCTGTACTCCGGCTTTACTTGCCCCGAAATGGGATCGATTATTGCTCCAGTCTTGAAATCGACGATAATAACTCCGTCAGCACTGATGAGCACGCGATCCACCTTTCCGCCTACCTGGCCATCTTCTGTTTGGAGCCATAGTTCGCTTGCGCCTCTTCCGCCTGAGGCCGGCGCTGGACGAGTCGCTATCATCGCTAGTGCAAGTTTGAATGCCTGTCGTTTTCTGACCTCAAAATGCGGTGCATTCCGCTCTAGAGGCACTAGATGTTGTCCAAGCAGTGATGACTCCATCGCACGCTCTGCATCTGCCACTAAGGAGTTCCAGGCGACCTGAACACTTGTTAAATCGTGCACTTCGCGCTTGCCTGCCTTTTCCAGCAGCGAATGAATCGCTTGTCCAAGCCAGGCTCCCGGGCTTTTCGGAAGCAACGCGGGAGCGCCGCTTGAACGCCAGGCTTCTCTGAGCGCACATTGTTTAAGCCCGTAGAAGCGGCTAGGCGAAATCCGCTTAATTGGAACTAATGGTGCTGGGGACGCTACACTCATGTCGCCGAGAGTCTGGCGTGCGCCCAGCCCGGCCGGCGCAAAAGATTGAAATGATCAATTGTGCGGACATTCCCACCGGCGGCAACAACTGCGTCGGCTAGGATGCCGCGATGATTCGTGGTATCCCAGAGCGGGTGGACAATAATTACTCGTTGCCCTCCTCCCTCGAACCCAGGAAGCCCATTCCATTCGCGCGGTTCGCAATCAAATAGCGACACGAATGTATCGCGCTGGCGGGTTGCGATTGTATGCCAATCGCGCATTTCCGGAGCAGTGAAATCCCCATTGATTCCGGCCATGAAAAGTGGATTTGAGAGGAGTCTTAAGTACGCGACGCCGAGTCGCCAGTCGAGCACCCCGTGATAGGGCATATTCCTGTAAAGCCTTAAGCAGTCATAGCAGGCGGAGTCGCAGTGGTGGGCGCTTGATATTAACTTGCCCGCGAATGTGTCTTCCGTGCCAGTGGCTTCGGTGATTTCGGTGAGGATTGAAGCCATGTGCTGATCCAGCCAGCGCACAAAACCTGCGCTATTCGCCAGCCGATCGCTAAGAATAATCTCGCTGGCATAACCGCCTGCCCGGTCAAAGCGCTGGATTCCGCAGACCTCTATTTCTTCTGGATCAATATCGAGACGTTCCGCAGTGACGGCTCTAAGTAGAAACGCAGCCGAATATAGAGCGCCCTTCACGCCTCCTCGCGAGTGGCGTATATCCAAATTTAGACCTGCAGGTATATTCGCCGGCCGTATACGGAGCAAGTCGGTCGTTTTCCCGGCTGCGAGCGCAATGCGCTCGACGGCGCCTGGCGTATCGTTCGTAACCTCTGCGATGTAGCGGCTGTCAATCCATTGATTTGTAAGGTGTGCCGTGGGCTCGAACCCAGTCCCGGTTAATCTTGGGAATCTTGTCGTTGAGATTACCGATCCCTCGAAAAGATTGCCTCCATTGTCGTTGATACGCCAAACGCGACCATCCACAGACAGCGCAGTTTCACAACGCGTGCCAGAGAGTGGCCGGAATCCGGCCGTAATTCCTTCGGCCAGTGTTCCCGGATTTCCATGTTGAATGAAATCGCCTTCCTTGGTGTCTGATCCGGGCGAAAAGTCTGTGCGGAATGCCTGTGGAATCACAGCTTGGAATTGCTTGAAGAGGGCATTCGGATCGGCAGGATTTTCCGCCATGCCGCAGTTGGCGCAGATGAGTCCCGGAGTGTGGGTGAGCTTTGTCTCAGTGACTCCACAATTAAGACAGCGAGCCATCCACCGCCTCGCTGGGAGCGGCCCGCTGTTCGGGTCGACAGTACTCCATCTTCCGTGATTGATCAGTGGGAGTGTAAAGCCAATGGCTCGGTGAATCGCTTTATCCTTTGTTTTTTCTGCTCCCGGAGCGAACTCACTGATAGCGAGTTCGATATCTCTATCGACAGAAGGCGCTTCTTCGGGAGGGAGTGGAAGACCTCCACGGATAGCTTGTCCATGGTAAAGCACCCTGCTGCGAGAAGGCATCCCGTACATGGGAAGTATTGCCGCTTCCGCCAGGCGTTCGGCCAATCCGTTGCTGACGATGTCTCCGCTCTGGACGGCGTTGTCTATAAGCCCGGGCAGTTCGTTAGCCAGGAAGCTAATCCAGGTATCCATCTGTTCTTGTGGACATTCTCCGAGTAGTGCACGGATAACTAGCGCTCGGGAGGGACTATTTTGAAGCCATTCAACAACACGGACTCTTCGTTGGGGCCATTCAGTTGCAACCCCCAGTTCTCCATGACTATCCGGGGGCCGTGGACTATTCCACCAGTGCACATCAGCAGCGAGGAATGCTTGCCTCAAGCATTCCTTTGCCAAGAGTCGGCGGATGATCCTGTTCTGCCCCATCGTTAGGAACGGAGTTGGAGGCGGGTCGCCAGTGATGCGGGCAGGTCTTGAGAAGTAGAACTCATCATGGCTTCTACCGCGACAGAGAGTGAGTACGGTCGCAAATGCCTGGCCGCGGCGTCCGGCTCGACCTGCACGCTGCTGATAGTTGAAGCGCATTGGGGGCATGTTTGCGAGCATTACGGCTTGCAAATTGCCGATGTCGACGCCGACTTCCATTGTGGTCGTTACGCTGAGGACATCAATTTCATCTACGGACTGGAGATACTGCCGGCTTTGGCCGGGAAGATTGACGATCATGTTCCTGAAGTGGCGCTGGCGTTCGAACTGATTGTCGGTCTGAGCCGTAAGCTCTTCGCAATGAAGCCGCATGGGGATGCGCCCTGTGCTAGCTGCTCTTGCCAGGTAATTGTTCTTCCAGAGCTGGCGACAAGTTCCATTCGCGACTTCAGGCAGTTCTATATGGCAGACCGTGCAAATCCCGCCTGCTCTTTGCAGATGGGGGCGGCGGCAGTTCAAGCAACTCCATACAGGGTCATCGCCGGCGGCCACCCGCACGCGGAGATGTCTTGTTGTTAGCGTGCCGTTGGGGTGCTGGCGGTTGGCAGAAAGGACCTCTACGATTGCGTCGCCTAGCTGCTGTTCGCCAGTACGATGCTGCCCCGCAACAGCTCTTATGTAGTGTTTGAAATGTGCTCGGTAGTTCTGATAAACAGGCCACGCATCACGATGCTCTGCGCCTTCATGGCGGTAGAGATCTCCGAGTATGCGGATTGACGCGTCCGCAATCTCCCGGAAGAGTCCCCGGTCAAGGCCAGCTTCACGGGCGTATCGGGATAGAGCTTCATCAGTAATGTTGAGGCGCAGGTAGCCAAGGCCGGCCGACTCAAGGGAGAAGTAAAGACGTCCAAAAAATACGTCGCAGAGCCCTTCAATGAGCCGTCTTTCCAGAAGGTTCCTTCTCTGGATTGCAGCTTGCGGCATATTCTCCGCCCAGCGGCTGGTCGGGAAATCGAACATTTCAGTCCAGTGGTGCCAGGTGCCGTCCCATATGCATTCCTGATAGAGAAGATCGTTTCCAGCTGGATTCGTGCCGATTTGGAGAAGTCTCCGCATCAGAGGGCCACAGTTGTTTGCATCATTCCCAGGCGGCAAGAGATCAGCGACAGCCAGCTCTCTTGTGCGGGCACGTTCGCGGATCGCCGTAAGACGGGCATGTGTCGCATCGTAGTGCTCGCGGTATGCCGCCACAGTAGGTCGGCCGGCTGCAACTACTTCTAAATCCGCTCTGAGCTGAGTTACGGCGGCTGGAGTCCGTTCAGAAAACCGGCGTGCTAGGGGGTTCCGGATAGCGCCGCCGTCTTGTTCGATATCTGCTAAGAGCAGCGGCTCCCCAAGGGCCATTACATTCAGTTCATCTACGACCGCCTCACGAAGCAAGTCGAAATAATGGTTCCGTTCGACTCCGTTTGATATCTGCGCGGCGTCTTCGCGGCTATCGGAGAAAACAACGAGCTTCCGGCTCGCCTCGTTTAGCTGGTAAAAAAGCTCCTTTGTAAGAACCTGACTAACCTTTGAAAAACCGGTACGGAATCCGCGTAAGGGTGATTTGCGGAAGCGCCTGCGACCATAATCTGCAGCACAGCAGACGCATACATTCGGGAGCGCGTTGTAGTTGTCGCCGGAATTGTCGATTACGAATAGGTAGCCGCGGGTCCAACGTTGCGGATCTTGACTGAAGGCTTCGTGTGTCGGTTGTACGGCTCCCGAAAGCGTATTCAGGCAGACAGGAGTCCATCGGGCACTCGAACTGGCAGTCCCGCTGAGAGCATGCTGAGTCCATGGGCCAATCGATCCATGGATATCCATGTTACCCATAGGCCAGAAAACTGCGAATGTGTCGTATGAACGCTGATCGATAAGACGTGCTGTCTGACGATCCGGAATGCCTTCAATGTCGGGGTCAGTAGCGAGGAGTTCGGTTTCGCCCGAAGGAAGGACAAGACGATTGCCTCCGAAAAATACTGTCCCGCAGTGCTCGCAGTAAAGGAGCTCAAGGACACGACGTGCTTCACCTGTCTCGCAGATTATTTTGGAAGTGGCATAGAGGGGGCCTACCGGCCGGCCATCAGGAGCTCCCACAGGCGCTTTTGTTGATGCCCATAGCCCCTCGATGTTTCGGAAAAAGAGGTGAAGCCTGAAGGATGGAAGAGGCGTACGGCCTTCCACGGCGTCACAAATACCCCTCGCAGCTAAAAGCCCTTGAACGGCGGAGCGTCGCCGGGATGCTTCGACATCGGGACCGAAGACGGACGCGCCAAAGGATTCCAGGGAGACTGCGCGAGTATATCCATCTATACTGCAGGCTCGTAGGAGCCGGGCCCCAACAGATAATTCAGGGGAAAGTACGGCGGCTCGGACAGCAGGCTTCCCAGTTTCGCCGCCAGTGTAACCTAAGGAACGGGCGAATGCTGCGCAGGCTTCGTCTGAGAAGTTTGGTGCGCTAGTCGCGAGCGCGACAAAGGCATCGGCCGGCAGGTGGGCCGGCGTCGGTGCCGCCTCTAGGGGAACGTGGCTGCCCTCGATGATGTCGAACGAATCAGCTGAAGCGCCGAAGAAATCATTTAAAAAGGTCCGGCTGTCAGCATCATCAGGCTGCAACGAGGCGCTCGAAGCAAGAATCCGTAGCTGGGGACTAGTGGGTGTTAAGCCGATTCGGCTCAAAAGCAGCCTGATGAGGTATGCAACTTCGGCCCCGGACGTTCCCCGGTATAGATGCAACTCGTCCACAACGAGATGAAAGATGCGTTCAGAGTCGCCAGCGAGCCATTCTCTTGTCTTGTCGAAGATCGCAGTATCAGCGTCGCGCATTAGCATTACGCTGAGCATTGAGAAGTTTGTGATGAGGACGTCTGGAGGAGAGTCCTGCATATCCCAGCGTGAGCGCATTTCCGCCCCATCAAGCTTTGGGAAGAAATAAGTCAACTCAGCCTGCGCGGGATTCTCTCGGGCAGTCTCTTCGGCTCGTATAGCCGCACGTTCCGCGTCTCGGAGATTATTCTGTAGCCGTTGAATTCGCGTCCTATCCGGAGCCTGATTGCCATGAGCGTCCGGAGCCTTTAGCTCATGCCCTGGTACCGGCGTGGAGCTGTTATAGCGTCCAAAATAGAATCTGTTTTCTTCGCGCTGCGAATCGAACCAGGTTCGTGCAGCTGGAGAGTCAACAGCCTTTCTGAGCCTCGTTAGCTGATCTTCGACAAGCGCATTCATCGGGTAGAGGACAAGAGCGCGAACGGCCTGCGGCCGGCTCTCGTGTCCTCGCTGGGGAACCCTATAGCTCCGACGGAGGCGTCCGCCAGCGGAGCGGCATGATGCCTGCCACGGTTCGTTTCGCCACCAGTCATTAAGATTCAGGTGTTTATTGCCTGAACGTTGCCAGCCAGATGACTCTCGAACAAGACTTGCGAACAGGGGCAAAAGGAATGCTTCTGTCTTTCCAGATCCCGTGCCGGCAGTGACGATGCAGTTGCGACCGCTCAAAGCACGACGAAGCATCTCCGATTGGTGCTGGTGTAATTCGTAATCGCGAGCAGGATCGGGGTGCCTGAATAATCCGGAAACGGCAAATGCTTTGAAATCCTCACGTTGCTGTTCCGTGAGTGATGGGAGGTCCTCTGCCATCAGAGCGCGGATTGTCTTGCCTGAGCTTAAATAGCGCGGGAGAGGCTCAATCCAGGGCTCCTGGCACATGACACCGGGCTGGCGGAGTAAGCCATCCCGTTCTATCTCTAAAGACGGGAAGCGTGTTCCGAAGGCCGTTCGAACGTACTGAATAAAATTGTTGCGAATCTCATCGAAGGCGCCAATTGGATCTAACATGGAGTTATCGTTGCCTCATCATCTTCACAGCGTGCATTCATCAGCGTCTGGCCCAACTTGTTCGCGACGAGATCGGCAATGTGCGCCGGGACGCCGGCGTATACATGGAACTGCAAATCAGATGAAAGCCCAAGATGGTCAACTGATAGCCGGAAGGGTGCAGGTGCATGTCCGGAACATAGCGTCAACGCGCGAGAGAAAAGTGGTGGAAGCGAGATCGAGGACGGAACACAAATCCGTTGCCGCCGCGCGTCGTAGAGCATTACCTGCATGCCCTTGTGGTTTAAGATAAGAAATCGTCCCCATTCTCTGTCCACGAGAGCAGCGCGAGCGCCTTCCCAGAGCCAATGCTGGAGCTGGTGGTCAATTGGACTAGTGTAAGAGACAAGTTTAATCTCCGACGGCGTATCGTCCTTTGTAAATGTCAGCTGTTCTGTCGAGAACGTTCTTCGTGGCCAATTAATGTCTTCTTTCTCTGAGAATGTGAGACTGCTTGCAATTTGCTCGAGGCTTGCAGAAAAAGCACCGAGGCGGAATGCGCCTGCCTCATCGGCGATCCAGTGAAGCTTGCTCACGGTTGCGATTTCTCTCAAAGAGGCGATTGAGGTCGCTGATATGGCTATCGCTGCCGGCAACGAAATCTGGCCGAATTTCTGTTTGGTAACCCGGTAAACGGCCTCATTCTTTCGTTGTTGCACGGCATTCTTAATGTTGCGGAGTAGGGAGGGAGTCCTGGCTCCAGAAAGAACTGCCTGAAAGAGTCCGGCTGCAGGGAGAAGTATAAGGCTAGGTGGACATGCCCATACATGGCGCTGTTCATAATCAAATTCGCAGTGTCCCAGGGCATCCAGAAGCCGTGCCATTCGCCTCCGCAGATCGAAGTTCGGTTGACCGTCACGGGGGACCGCCTGCCCCACCGCAGCATCTTCCAGCAGTGCATGAAAAATCTCTAGGCGAATTGAGCCGCGAGTGCTGAGTGTATAAAGCAGCCGGTCAGACATTTTCTGCCGCCTTAACATATCGTTTCCAGAGCTCTCGAAGCCGAGGCAGATCCGGCACTTCGGTGTGGCGACGCATATTCCAAAGGGATTTCTTCCAGGCTTTTACTCGCGAGTGATCGGGTAGAGGTCGTGGAATGTCGGGGGACGTGAGATGTTCTGCAGTTCCGCAGAAATTAACCTGCCAATTCTCTCGATCGACTCGGGCTAGAGCCCAAACTGGATGCCAAGTATCCGGCAGATCGTCCTCGGGCCATTCCCGGATTTCGCCGGGAGTGCGGCCGATGAAGATGATTCTGCTGGATAAGTAGGTTGGAAGATGTGGCCGGGCCGGGAGTGGCGGCATTACAATGGGGCCATGCACGGCACCTCCTTGCGCACTCAGCTGATCCAGTGGGATTGCCAAAATCCTCCCGCAAGAGTCTCTATGCGGCACGGTGTCCCAGGCGGCGGGCATATCGGGCCCCTGTAGTCGCAATATCCGCTTGATCGATTTCCCGGATTCGTCGACTTGGACAACTATTGGCGTCAACAATGGCAAGTTGGGAGGAAGCTTCCAAAGTGGTTCGTCGCCGGCGGCGGGGAGCACGGGGGCGCCGTGCACAGTGACCTGGGGAATCGAACTGTAATTTTCGATGACGATGGCTGGAGGAGCGAAATCAAAATATGTGTTGCCGCGGCCGGTCTTAATCCCGCCGCTAAGTGCGACGCGAATTTCGGGAGATAGGCTTAGCACGTCAACATCCGGACAGGATCGGGTTGCCTTCTTCCCATAAAACGACTGCCAGCCGCCGGGTAAGCCATGCAGATCATACGCCTGGAATGCTTCGCATGCAGACGCCCCCCATTCGCGGATGGCTGGGGCAGCCTGCACTGTAGCAAGCAGCAGGAAATCGCACTCACGCTGGAGCTTGTGGCCCTCTACCCAGCCTGGAAGATTTTCACGCGCTCCTTTAAAAAATAGGCGCACGGGAGACGCACGGAGTCGCGCCCGCCACCCGGTTTCGCTATCACTTATGACTAGACTTCTCTTCCAGTCAAACTGAGCCGCGTCTATTCGCCGCTGTCCACCAGGGGCGGCTTCGAGTGCGAGCGGCGTGGACCACCCTTGATAAGTCTCGGTACATTCCCAGGCTTGCTCCTGCGTGCCTGTATCAAAGTGGAGCCCACCTGTGGGGAATGGGCGAGTCGCTTTGAATCTAAAATACGATCGTGCATTGCGTGTGAAACCATCGATGTCGAAGCAGATCCGGAGTCCCGTTTGAACGCGGAATGCCGCGGGACCCCCTCCTCCCTCGCCCGAAGGAACTTCTCCGTCCCATCGCGAGAGCTCCTCAAGAACGAATTCGGCAAGGGCATTCCGGAGAGTTTTATCTTCAGCTGCGGTAGAGCTGAGGAGCTTGATGGTTTGACGGCGAAGATGTTCCCGGCCATGCGAGATGAGATCCCTGATGAGGACTTCTGTTGCTGGGGGCGCCGTTGGGTCGAACTCTGCTAAATAAAAAATCCGAGGAAGTATTGTCCGTTCTTCATCAGAAAGGATTAACTGTGACCACGGCATGCCGACATGTATCCATCCGCTCCGTGGCCAGGCTGCGAATTGACCGAGCTCTTCGTGTCGATCCTCACGGCACCATTTTTCAAGATCGCTCCAAAGGTCGATCATCTGGCCGAAGGAAGGAGGCGCGCCCGTCTTGTCTTCACCGAGCAGGCGCCATAGCCTCGGATAATAGGCGTGATCGGCAAAGTCATCGGCCGTGCCGGCGGCGATTACAAACAGCACGAGATGAGCGAGGTAGGGCGGGTAGCTGGTCGTTCGGTCCCGCCACCGCTCTTCAGCTTGCACGGCTTTCTGACATAGGCCACTTCGAGTCGTGCCTGGGGGGCCAGTGTGGATTGCAGCGATAAAATCCTTGAGGGCTGTGTCGGCGCCTCCAATTTTTTTTATCAGGTCCTCGTTGGCGTAGAGAAGCACCTGTCGGCCAGCCATTTCCTCATTAAAAAAGTGCTGCCCTAAGGCGAGATTCCATTCTTCGTAAGTCATTTGAGGTAGCCCATCGGTTTCGGATAGAGTTTATATTTATTACTGCGTTGGCTGATCGTGGATCTCACCCGCCCGTCGACGCTATGGCCAACCGCGCGCGCATATAATCACGAAGCGCGTCGTCTTTGCACCAAACGAAAGTGCCCCGGCGTCCGCGCGACAGCAGCACGCGATAGGTTCCCTTGATGATCTCGTCCACCTTAGCCAGGATCGCCTTGCCCGCCGCGGGATCGTTCCTCGCGGCCGTGAACTCGCCCTTCCATCCGCGCAGACTCTGATCCGTTCTGGCGCGCTTCGCCGGATCGCTGCGTACGGTGCCGTCCTTATAAAGGAGGTCGTCGCCTATCAGCACCCCCATCCAGTCGAACTTCAGTCCCTGGCTTGTGTGCACGCAGCCCACCTGCCCGATCCCGTCCGGGGACGCCGCCCAACTCTCGTTGTCGTAGTTCCAAGGAAGCGCCAGGCCGTCGGCCGTGACATGCTTGACCGCGGTCCCGCGGGAGCGCCCCGTCGTCGGCCACTCCCATGAATAGCCCGCGATGAGGCGCGCCTTGTTGGCGGAGTTCTTGAGCTTGAGCGCCGAGTAAAGGTCCTCGGCACGGTCGAATAGTTTGAACTCGTACTGGCCGGCGCCCCAGTTCTCGAAATTGCCAGTGGGACGGATGTGAAGGACATCATCAAGCCAGTTGAGGTAGCCGGTGGAGCCGTTGCAGCGGAACTGCGCGGAGAGCTTCATGGGCGGGTGGAAGGTGGCGCCGAAGCGGGCCGCGGCGGCCTTGATCGCGGCGACGGAGCCGGAGTCGTTCCAGGACACGCGCTGGGACTCGTCGATGAAGAAGACGGCGATGCGCGAGGAGCGGACCATGTCGTCGACCATGCTCTTGCCCCTGTACTGGTAGGCCTTGTCCTTGAGACGGTGCGCCTCGTCGACTATTAAGATCTCGTTGCGGGCATCCTTGGTCCAGTCTGCGGCATGGAAGCTCCAGGAGGAGCGAAAGAGTGCGTCGCCGTCTTCCCGGTAGGCGCGAGAGCCCCGCGCGAGGCTGGCCACGAGGGCGTCGCGGAAGGCCTTGTTCGGGGCGACGAAGAAGGCCATGCGCTTGCGCGCGAGAGTTTCGGCGAGCAGGCGGACGGCGATGACGGACTTGCCCGTGCCGGGGCCGCCTTCGACCACGAAGACATGGCGCGCGACGGTGTCGGTCGCGGAGACGAGTTGATGGCGAATGACGCGGAAGGCCTCGTCCTGCTCGTCGATGAGGGTGAAGGATTCGTTGCCGACGAGCATGGCGCCCACGCGGGTGATGAGCTCGTCGGCGGGGCGCCACTTGCCGTGCTCGGGAGAAAGAGGATGTCGTTCTTGGCTTTGCGGGGTACCAACGCTTCGATGTGGGCGCGGAGCTGGTTGTTGTCGTTGGCCAGGAAGAGGCGGGACTCCGAGATGAGGTCTTTGTAGCGGGCGTTTTCGAGCGGCTCGGGAGTACGCCGATAGAGGTTGCAGAGGTAGGCGGAGGAGTGGAGCTCGACGCCGTTCTTGGGGATGTCCTCGTTGAAGCGGAGGATCATGCCTTTGTATTGGCGCGCCTGCAGACTGGGGTGCTGCTTGACGGTGCCGCCGCCGATGGGGGAGAGAACCATGCCGTCGATGTCGGTGGCCGAGGCGGTGTCCCACGCCTTGAGCTCGATAATAAGGCCGTTGTCGTGTTGGCCGTCGCTGCCGGCCAAGAGGACGTCGATGCGTGAGCGACCTACGGGGGAGCAGTGGTACTCGATGGCGATGGTAATATCATCGGCGACCTTGGAGGAGGAGAGGACGGTTGAGAAGCGGGCGTAGTCGTTGGCCCAGCCGCGGGAGTCCGCGGGGAGGGAGCCGGTTTTCTTGATGAAGGCGTCCTCGATGCGCGCCGCGAAGTGGTTGTTGGCGATGTCGTCGACGAAGCCGGCCTTCGTGTCCTGGTAGATGATCACTCAGGACATCGTACGAAATCGGAGATTCCAGCTAACCGCACTCTTGGTGGTCGTAGAGAAGATAGAATCCGCGACATCTAAAAAAGGGAGAGCCGCATATTTCGGTTAAGGAGGGTAACCCGAAACATGCGGCTCTCGTACTATTTTAACTGGTGATCCGAGGGTTGCACCCCTCGGACCGGTCTGCTGCGACGATTATAACAGATACACGAAGAAAATCAACCTCATTCTTTTTCCGTCCCCCAATGTAAAAGACAACACCTACTAACACTGATCACTCCTTAACGACTTTCTGTGTCCATCTGGGTCTTTACAAAAAAATTTCCATCGGTTATTCTACCTTGCCGCCGGGGTTGCACCTTCGACGGGCTAGGGACGTGCCGCATTAAATGAGTGAATCCCGGTCTGCTAACTGGGTGATCCTGGTCCAACTCCAGGTCGGTACGTTTCTTGCCCGCCCTCGTCGTAACCCCGCGCGACTTATCGCGACCGGTAAATACGAATCCCGATAGCGTCAAGGCTCGCTATGCCTGGCTGCTCCTGCGGTTTTTGTGCCGATCACCGATTAGACGTAACTCGGTCCGCGAGGATTTCCTCAGGACCTTAAAAGGAAGGTAGCAGTATGTATAGGAATGCGAGCACAACGGGTGGTGGCGGGTCGTTTGACGAACAGACGGTCCAGGCCGTCTGGGCGAAAGGCGCGGTCACGCAAGAGTACGATCCGCATTTCGTGCGTAAGGATGCTTGTGGCGTTTTGATCGAGCGCTCCAAGTACGGCCAGACGGTGGTCTACGGCTGGGAGATCGACCACATGAGGCCGGTCGCGCAGGGCGGTTCGGATTCGCTGGCGAATCTACAGCCGCTGTATTGGCAGAACAACCGGCACAAGTCCGACAGCTGGCCGAGCTGGGGCTGCGCGATCCGCGCATAGGGGGCACCATGAGAATTGGTCCCCAAGTCGTGATCGGATCAGCCGTGGCCGCTGTCGCCGGTCTGGTGGCCCTGGCCGAGTGGAAAACGAGAGCGCAAGCTCTCGCGGAAGAGAATAACGACTTGAAAGGCCGCAATCGCGGATTGGAAGGCGAGCGGAACTCTCTCAAGGCGAGTAATGACGCGCTTAGCGCGAATAATCGTGCCCTTCAGGACGAAAATTCGAGGCTGAGGGCGAAGGAGAAATAAGACCATGTCTGACAATGACAGAATCGTCTATCGCAAAGACGGAAACTGGATCCAAAAGAAGGTGGATGCCGATCGTGCTTCGAGCGTGCACGGCACTCAGGGAGAAGCTGACGCCGCGGCGCGCGGGATGCTCCGCAAGTCCGGCGGTGGTGAGCTGATAATCAAGGGACGGAACGGGAAGATCCGTGACAAAGACACGATCGCTCCCGGCAATGACCCCTTCCCTCCAAGGGGGTAAAAGGCGCTAGGAAACGCTGACAAAATTCGGCTCCCCGGCGGGGCGTTAAGGAGCTCCGCCGGGGAGCTGATTGGTCGTCCTGCGTTTTCAGCAGTAAGTGGGACTAAGTTGGTCGGGATCGTTTGCGTAATAACTATTTTGGAAGGAGAAGAACTTTGAAAAAAAATATACGGAGCATCCCTCCCGCCATTCTGGCGAAAATAAAGAGTAGTAAGAGTGTGAAATTCATGGTCGGTTGCGCGGTAAAATGCCGGGCAGAGGATTTGGCATCTGGGGCATTGAGTCACCTCGGCATTAGGCTCACCGCCGGTGGCCTCGAAATCGCTGATCCCGAGATCCCGCCGGTCAATCGCGGAAAATTCTCGGGCGCTAATGCGAATGGCCTCGAAATAGTTCGCAAGGATCTGCCCAAGGAAAACAGGACTCGTTCCGTCGAATCCCCTAACTGGGGTGGCTACGGGACGCATACCGTTGATTTTCATTATGAGCGATATCCCCGAGAATTCATCGCGCCCCGGGAATTGACCATAAGCGCGAGTTGCGGGAACGTCAAGCCCGGCTTGGCTACCTATATAATCGCCTTCAGGGTGGACGAGGTCTTGGATGCCGGGCGTAAGGGCTTCAAGGAGAAATTGTTTGAAAATCTCAACCTTCTGCAAGAAAATGTCGGGGCCTGCGGTGTTGAGCCGGCTGAAATGCCGATTGCGGAATATGCCAAGTCACTGCATGTTTCTTGGGATATCCTGCCGCCCGGGTCTAGAGAAGAAACGCTGGCACGGCTGTTCCGCGGACGGAGCCCCAGCCAGCAGGAGCGTGACGTCGCCGGAGAGAGGCACGACTTCTTTACTAGTCTTAGGCCGCAGCAGCTCGTATTCGGGATGAACGGCTTGCGCCGATACTTTGGCGCGCTACTTGAAAGCGATCTCGTCGTATTCGAGAACATCCAATACGGGAATGCGGTCTATGTTCTCTTCGAGAAGTGGGAGGAGCTTAGCAAGAAGAGCCGGCTCGAACTGTTATCGGGGAAGTATGAGCAGGAGCTCGTGCGGGTGCCGCATGTGACCCGGCGGAGCTGGCGCTCAAGGAGCTGAAGGCGCTGAGGAAGGAGGACACCCTGACCCCCGACATGGTGTTCCAGGATCCGTACTGCCTGGACTTCCTGGGGCTCACGGGAGCGTACTCGGAGAAAGACCTGGAGCAGGCCGTCCTGCGGGAGATGGAGACCGTCATCCCGGC
>Ga0163144_10013036_pt1 | contig 17386 bp, 8 predicted proteins | sample OliLak19BULKMAT1_FD_123175 | JGI IMG/M metagenome (GOLD analysis project Ga0163144, IMG submission 123175) | Freshwater microbial mat bacterial communities from Lake Vanda, McMurdo Dry Valleys, Antarctica - Oligotrophic Lake LV.19.BULKMAT1 | ecosystem: Environmental > Aquatic > Freshwater > Lake...
AGGAGGCAAGCTCGACGACAGCCTGCAGTTAGCGGGAGATTTTGATCTCTGGGCACGCTTTTATAAGCATGCCGAGCTGTATGGCGTGAAATCTCCCTTGGGGGGGTTCAGGAATCACGGAGATCAGAAGACCGGGCGGCAATACGATGCTTATGTGACTGAGGCGAAGCGGGCTTTTTTGAAACACGGCGGGCGGCCGGAGAGCCGGTGGCAATCTTATTTGCGGGTGAAGATCTTTCGTAAACTCGGTGTTCCATTCCGGAAATGGGCAACGGCTTCACGCTGGGTTCATCCGAGGCTTACCTGTCATTACGATTTTAAATCGAACATTTGGCACACCCGGAAACTAAAGATCAAATAGAGTCCGTGACAGGGGCATGTTACGAGACGTGAGGGGGATTTGCCTGCTTTCTTGCTTGTGCTTGTTTTTTGGGAAGGGGTTCCATCGAAACGCATGAATGCTCTTGAGATTCAGCCTTTGCTCACGCATCTTGGCTCATATTTTTGACGAATGTGGGCGCGGCGCTTGAATACAATCGTTTTGTCGATCACGGTCCTCTCTCTACTTTGTCTGATTTGGGATGAGGTCATGCGACTTCGGGATGATTTTGTTTCCCGGCGAATTTTACGTCCTGATCAGACGCATCACGAGACCGGGCTCCTTGAGGGAAGCGTTGTAATTTCTACAAATCCTTTGGAGAATATTTCCCTCGGTTTCGGTTCCAATCACAGAACGGAGGCGATCTTGATAGCTGGAAGCCAACTTCAGTTTATCCAGACTTACCCTGAAATAGTTTCCCGGACGATGGTTGGTTTACCGTTTACAGCCACAAAAGCGCTTCTTTCGGATCTTGACCATGATGGTGAATCGGATCTGGTGGTGACTCTTTTCAAACCTGGTTTGCTGAACGATTCAAATGGTTCTCAACTTTGTATTTATCCCTCCCGATCTGAACCTTTCAAAATCGCTTTTTCAGATTATCCTTCAATCCGTGATGTGAGTGTATCTGACTTTAACAACGACAAGACCAATGATCTTTTGCTGGCGCTGAATGATCCTGTCGAAGGCGGTATTTCCCTCGGTTTAAATCTGGGATCAATGGTTTTCGCGGACAAAGTCATTTTTTCCAAATGGGGTGTGAGTGTACTGGCGGTGGGGGACTTTGACAGCGATGGACTGGTGGATTTTGTTGCGGGGTTGAGTTCTGGTCAGACCGATGTCTGGATATTCATGAACTCGGGGAACGGAAATTTTACTGCACGGCGCCTGGATTTTTCGTCGAATTTATCTTTGGAAAATCTTCAACTGATGACGCTGGATTGGGACAACGACGGGGATTTGGATGTTTTATCTTTGAGGGGTGGTCGGTTGGCGGGGTTGGTAGGTGAATGCAACGTCTTGCTCAACAGCGGAACGGGGGACTTTTCCCGTCATCAGCTTTTCAAGTTTCCGAATCTGATGAAAATTCAAATCTCCGGAGATTCGTTGACCGGGCGGCGGGTTGTTATTGTCTCACAGCTGGAAAGCCGGCCATTTGAGTTTTTTTGTGGATTCATACTGGCTGGAAGACCAGTGGTTTGGTCGTCGCTTAAAATCCCCGGAGTAAGTAGTTCGTCATTTTTGTTGGTTGATGGTCAAGAGGGGGGGGGGCGAATTCTAGGTCTCGCGCGCGGGGGTGATTCCGATGGAAAGACAAGCCTGAACTTGTGGAGAATAGGAAAATGAATTTCGCCAGACTCCGCCCTTCCCTCGTTGGTTTGCTGTTGCTGGTTCTCACATATATCGGCTTGAAATCGATGATGTTTTTGAGATTAAGAAGCGACTCCAAAGCATTGGTCTTCGAGCTTTCAAAAGCAGGAGTTCGTGATCCATTTCCGCGAGGTTTTCTTACTTCTGATCAGTGGTTTGATGCGGGGGACAGAATGTTCTCTGCCGGGAATTTTTTATTGTCATCCGCGTGCTTTAAGAACTCTGTTTATCTGGACACTCAAAACCATCAAGGATGGCTTGGTCTGGCACGGTGTTATCAAAGGATTGGAAAGGAGTCGGAGGCTCTTGCCTTGTTTTCCAAAATATCGAGGATCGCCCCTAACGATTCCAAGCTCGCCCGGCACGCCCGCACTAATTTGATCGATTCCTGGATGCGACTTGGACTCGCAGGCGCGGCGGAAGGGGCTGCCACTTTGGTTGATTCAAGACGCACCAGAGTTCAATTTGTGCGCCTTCTGCAACAGGATGGATTATGGACTGAAAGTATTGTTGCGTTGGAAAAGCTGAAATCCGATGTTCCATCCAAGGAGATCTTCAAGCTGATTTCGTGGGCTCAAGTGCAGATGGGAAATGACAGGGCCGCAGTCCTGGCTGAACTCGATTCATTACGTTCCGGGACAAACGAGCCCGTATTTTTGCCCGAGACACGACAGGAGTATTTGCTTGAAGTCCCAGGATCACAGTCTTTGCCCGAAGATGAAAAATTATTTCAGCAAGGCAGGGCATTTTTCTCGGCGAAAAATTTTCAAAAGGCCGTTCAGGCTTTCGAAGAGTGTGTGAGGCTGGAAAATGCCGATGCCAATTGTTGGTATTTTTTAGGTCAGTCTCAACTTTTGCTGGGGAGGTTTGATCAAGCAAGGGAGTCTTTTGAAAGCTGTCTAAAAATCCAGAGGCATCATGGTCGGGCAAAACGAGGGTTGGTCCTCTTGGAACAGGTTTCCAAGTGAACAGTGTTCCATTTTGAAGTGCGTTTTACCAAATCCGTCGAATCCGTTTCGGTTGGATTTCCTGGCTTGCCATCGTGTGGCAGGCATGCGAATAATTTTGTCCTTTCTTGCTTGATGGGTGATTGGCGCAGTGGCTAGCGCATCTGCTTTACACGCAGTAGGTCGGGGGTTCGAGTCCCTCATCGCCCACCATCTTTGCGCCATCAAAAGAAGAAACCGTTGCTTTCGATTTTCCCGTACATGCAACTAGAGTTTCGCCGGTTCTGCTCGAGTGGAGATTTTCCGATGGCGCAGGCTTCCTGTTCTGGCTTTTTCTGCAAGCAGTCAATGATTAGATCCTGCGAATAATGAATAAGGTTGCGGCTTGTTTTTTTGCCCTTTCAGACATCCTGCCAAGGGGTTGAATGGAGAATTTTTGGGGTGGTTTGGATTTTATTGTCGGTGAGCCGGTTAAAAGTGTTGACGTTTGGGAGAGATTTTGAAAAAAAGGAGAGGTACCCCGACTCATTACGAGCTTATGAAATTCTCTAATAATATTAAACAAGTGCTACATTCAAGGGTCGCCAACACAGTGGCCCTGGCAATGGCATTTACGGCGACCGCCGTAAGTCAGACCATTGTACCACCTTCAGCCACTCCGCAAGGAGCCATCACGGTGAAGGAATACCGGCCGACCGGCAACAACATAGATTCTCTCACAAATTCTGTGAGTTTTCCCAATAATCCAGACTTGGTCGATTATTCTCCAAGGCTTGAGTGGCCGACCGGCCCGGATATTGACACACCACCCCCAGGAGACAGCGGCAAAAACTCTTACGGAGTTCAATTGAGTGGTTATCTTTATCCGCCAGAGACTGCCGATTACATCTTCGCGATCGCATCAGACGACAATGGATTGCTTTATTTGAGCACCGACTCTGATCCGGCCAAGAAACAACTCATCGCCCGGGAACCTGAGTGGAATCCGGTTCGCGATTTTTCAGGAACCAACCGCCGAACTTTGGTTGACGAAGGCACTGCAGATGAACGTTACGTCAATGTTTCCAAAAAAATCCGTTTGACCAAAAATGTGCCGGTTTACATCGAAGCCCTGATGAGTGAAGGCGGCGGCGGCGACAGCTTGGCTATTGCTTGGCGCACAGACGGAACCGCACCACAGACTGGTGAAGATCTTCCGATTTCTGGAGAATTCCTGTCTTCGATTGATACGGTAAATGGTCCGATTCAGTTGTCTGTCGTTCCCCAGAGTCAGACCGTCGCGGCTGGCAAATCTGTCGCATTTAGCGTGAAGGTAAGTAACGGCACCCCGCCGTTTAGCTATCAATGGAGCAGCAACGGCGTCGATATCGCCGATGCCATTACAACCAGCTATGCGATCCCGTTCGTTTTGGCCGAGCATAACAACGCGATGTTTTCGGTTCGCGTTACCAACCCTGTCGGATCCACGAACACCGTCCCGGCAAAACTCACGGTAACCTCGGATACGGAGGCCCCTATGATCACCTCGATCTTGAGCGATAATACATTTACCGCTGTGAGGATCACCTATTCCGAGGTGGTAAATGATGCTGCGATTCTATCCAGCAATTATCAGTTGAGCGGCGGGTTGACGGTGACTGCAGCTGCTTTTGTGACCAACAATATCCAGGTTCTGGAAGCCGCGACCAATCGGATGGTGGTGGTTTTGACCACTTCCCGTCAGACTGAAGGAGCGGTTTACAACCTGACGGTCAACAACAGCGTGAAGGATCTGAGCGGAAACGCCGTCACTCCGAATACCGGCAAATTAAATGGTCCGGTTTTCTCGAAAGGTCTCCTTTCGTACCGGAGATGGTTGGGCGCACATTCCGGTGTTTCGGCTCTCACCAATGATGCTTCTGCCTACGCCACTGCAATCTCTCAGACACGCACCAACGCCGAAACCGGACCTCAGGGAATCCCAACCCAGAACTACTTGGCTTTGTTGGATGGTTTCTTCATTCCTGATGTGACCACAAATTATGTGTTCTACTTCTCTGCCGACAATGATGGATATATGTATCTGAGCACCGATGCGACACCAGCCAACAAATATCTGATTGCGGCGGATGTGGGCTGGCAGAATCAACGAGTCTGGACCGGTCCAGGTGGCGATGCTTCGAAGCGCCGTGGCGATTTAATGGGTGGCGGGCCGTTCGAAAACCGTTCTGATGAGTTGTTGATCTCCACTCGTGCGATTGATGGCCTTGGCCAGTTGTCCGGTTTGATTCCCGCCGACCAAGTTGATCCTGATCCGTGGCCCACAGTTGATGCCAGCGGTAACGCTGTCATTTCCCTCGTTGCCGGGCAACGTTATTACTTCCAGCTCTGGCACGTGGAGTTCGAAGGTGGTCGCGTAGAATCAACCTTCAAACATGCAGGCGAAGCGGATCCCGTGAACGGTACGATCTCCCGCATGTTCGGTGATTTAATCGGGACTTATGTTGATCCATCCTTGATCCCGTCAGCGCCAGTGACTCCGACCATCTCGGTTTCATTGAACGCCAGCCGCGTCGCGATCATCACTTACACCGGCACTCTAGAACGAGCTGATGCGGTCGAAGGACCATATGCCGCAGTTGCAGGGGCCACCAGCCCTTACATGCCGACGCAAGCAGGGTTTTTCCGTTCCAGGAATTAATTACCCCAAAAGTTTGTCGAGGGCCGGAAGAAATTCCGGCTCTTTTTTTTGATCATACCCCGTGCAGTTTGGTGTCGAACACTGGAACCCCGACTTCAATTTGAACCTCCTCAAACAGCCTCTTGTTGTTTTGTTTTTCTGCTTGTCGGTGGAAACCCTGGTAGCGCAGTCGCCGCAATGGGAGGAGGGCGAAGGTTTCCGCAGCGCAAAGTTAGGCGCTATTCCGGCAGCCAGGCCCGGGTTTACCCTGCTCTCTCCAACGGAGACCGGTATTCTTTGGACAAATCTTGTTACCCAGGAAAGCGTGGCTGACCGCCACAACATGGTGAGTGGTGGGGGATTAGCGGCCGGCGACTTCGACGGAGATGGCTTCATAGACTTGTATTTTTGCAATCGCGGGGGCGAGAACGCGCTTTTCCGAAATCTCGGGAATGGAAGGTTTCAGAACGTCACTGCGACCGCCGGTGTCGGTTGTGCCGGACAATCTTCAACCGGCGCGACGTTTGCTGATGTTAATGGGGATGGCTCGATTGACCTCCTGGTTAATTCTTTTCTAGGTCCCAACGCTTGTTTTCTCAATTTAGGCAACGGTAACTTTACCAATGTGACCCAAAGCGCAGGTCTTTCGTCCCGGGGCGGAAGCACTTCGATGGCACTAGGTGACGTGGATGGTGACGGAGATTTGGATTTGTATGTCGCTTACTTTGGTGTTGAGGCCATTTTGCGGGAAGGCGCGAGGGTGTCCGTCAGGATGATTGACGGACAGCCTGTCGTGACTGGTCGCCACTCCCGCCGTCTGAAGATAGTCAATGGAAAGCTTATCGAACTGGGGGAGCAGGACATATTGTATTTCAACGATGGCAAGGGGCGTTTCACGCAGGCGGATTGGGCTCAATGTTTTCGAGATGAGAACGACCAGCCCGTAATGACGGCACCCATGGATTTCGGACTCGCGGTGCAAATCAGAGATATCAATGAGGACGGGCACCCCGATATTTACGTCTGCAATGATTTCCAAACGCCAGACAGATTCTGGTTGAATGACGGGCGCGGAAAATTCAAGGCCATCGCGCACCACGCTTTGCGCAAAATGAGTTACGCTTCGATGGGAGTGGACTTTGCCGACTTCGATCGGGACGGGAGGCTGGATTTTATCACCGTGGAGATGCTGAGTCGGGAGCATGCACGTCGTCTTCGACAATCGAGTTCCATGCCGCCGAGCGGTCATGAAGATGTCCATAATATTGATCCACAAGAGGTCCCGCGCAACACGCTTTTTTGGAATCGAGGCGACGGGACTTATGCAGAAATCGCCTGGTTCAGCAATTTGGCAGCCACTGACTGGTCCTGGACCCCGATTTTTCTCGATGTGGATTTGGACGGTTACGAAGACCTCCTTGTATCCACAGGTCATCTCTATGATGTGAACGACAGGGATGCGACTGCTGCAGTGGCGCAATTTCCCGAAGGAAAAGCAGACCCACGCAAGATGTTGTCGCGTTACCCTCTCCTTGACAGCCGAAACGCCGCATTTCGGAACAGAGGTGATCTGACGTTCGAGGATATGAGTCAGGCGTGGGGATTTGACTCCCGCCAAGTTTGCCACGGCATGGCGTTGGTAGACCTTGACGGCGACGGTGATCTGGACGTGGCTCTTAACAGTGTGAACTCACCTCCTCTGATCTATCGAAATGACGCGCCCGCGCCCCGTGTGGCAGTACGGCTCAAAGGCCGTCCACCAAACACCCAGGCGATTGGATCTAAGATCAAGCTTATTGGGGGAGCCATCCCGGTTCAAAGCCAGGAGGTAGTCAGTGGCGGACGTTATATGTCAGGCGACGATCCGATTCGGGTTTTTGCAGCCGCCCGTTTGGGTGGTCAGAGCAGGATTGAGGTGGTTTGGCGCAATGGCGGGACGAGTGTGGTTGAAAAGGTTCAAGCCAACAGGATCTACGAGATTCTTGAACCAGTCGAAGTAGGTGACCGGAAAGTTTCCTCGCCGGTAATTCGTTCAAACACCGTTCCACTTTTCAGGGACGTAAGCGGATTGGTTTCACACACACATCGCGAGGTTATTTATGACGATTTTGCACGTCAACCCTTGTTGCCAAGGCGATATTCACAGCTCGGTCCCGGCGTTGCTTGGTTTGATATCAATGGGGACGGGCAGGAGGATCTGATTTTGGGCGGTGGCAAAGGCGGAAAAGTTTCAGTTCATCTAAACGATGGAAAAGGGAGCTTCGCTCGCATGGCTTGGTCGGCCCTTGAATCTCCCCTCATGGATGACAGCGCAGCAATCGTCGGATGGACGTCAGTTGCAGGGCGACGAAGTTTGTTGATGGGCCTGTCCAGTTATGAAACCACGGAAAAAACTTCTCCATCAGTATTGCGTTATGATTTTGAAAATGGGGAGTTGAGAGCGAGGGACCATCTTCCCCATGATATTTCCAGCACCGGTCCAATGGCCTTCGCCGACGTGGATGGCGACGGGAGTCTGGAATTATTTGTGGGAGGCAGGGTAAAGCCTGGCCGATTTCCAGAAGCTCCGACTTCAAAACTTTTCCGGCAGGAAGCGGGATTACTGGTTTTGGACGAAAAGAGCAGGGAGATGTTCCAAGGTGTTGGAATGGTCAGCGGTGCAGTTTTCAGCGATTTAGATGGCGACGGTTTTCCTGAATTAATCCTGGCGTGCGAGTGGGGGCCGTTGCGGGTATTCCGGCCACAGGCTGGACGCTGGTCGGAGATTACATCGTCCCTAGGCCTGTCAGATTTCGTCGGATTGTGGAACAGTGTGACGACGGGTGATTTTGATGGAGATGGACGGATGGACATTATTGCCGGCAACTGGGGATTGAACAGCTTTTACACCCAAGCCCAAGGGGTATGGCGCTTGTATTACGGTGATTTTAACTCTGACGGGCAGGTCCTTCAGATTGAAGCAGTGGAAGATATTGCTGCAAAGGCAATCTTTCCCTGGAGGGACATGCAGACAGTGGCAGCCGCGATGCCCTGGGTTCGCGGGCGATTCGCCACCCACAAAACTTATGCCGGGTCGAGCGTGGCCCAGTTACTGGGGGATCGTTCGCGGAAAGCAGGTGAATTAAGCGTGACAACTTTGGCTTCGATGCTTTTCATGAACCGAGGGGCGCGTTTCGAATCGAGGCTGCTTCCAATGCAGGCGCAATGGGCACCGGTCATGGGCGTTTGCGTGGGGGATGTCAACGGTGATGGGAGGGAAGATGCGTTTCTCGCGCAAAACTTTTTTGGTGTCCGTGCTGAAGACGCCCGGTTGGATGCGGGCTGCGGTCTTTGGATGCTGGGTGATGGAAATGGGGGATTTGCAGTAATGACGGGAACGGAGAGCGGTGTCACCGTTTATGGTGAGCAGCGTGGAGCGGGTTTGTCCGATTTTGATGAAGACGGGCGGCTTGATTTTGTGGTGACGCAAAACGCGGATCAGACGAGACTATACCAGAATGTCGGAGCTAGACCTGGACTTAGGATTCGGCTGAAAGGTTCCGTCGGCAATCTTGACGGATTCGGATCCCAGATCTGGGTGAATTCGTCAGAGGGGAGAAGCCCGGTTCGCGAAATTCATGGCGGCGGAGGCTATTGGTCGCAAGACGGAGCCGTTCAATTGGTCAGAACTCCCCAGATGGGAGCGCAACTCCAAATCCGGTGGCCCGGCGGGAAAACAACAACCAATTCAATGCCCTCCGGTGTGAAAGAGATATTGGTGGATGTTCAAGGAAACCTCCAGGTATTGAGATGAAAAACTGCGACAACAGCAAATGTAGAAATTGTGGGGGACGTTCTAGTTCATGGCTGCTGCGTGCCGGTTTTATTCTGATGGTCTGGTCGTCATTCTTCCGCCCGTGCCAAACCTGGGGTGTCCTGTTGAAGGAGGACGGGTACCACGTTTTTCCCGGAGAGAATATCCAAGACGCCTTGCGACTGGCTGCGAGGAACCGCACCAATAAAATTATCAAAGTTCATGCAGGCGAATATCGCCCGGACAGCAAACGGCAGGCACTGATCTGGTTTAACAAGGCGCACGATGGCATACGGATTGAGGCGGTTGGAAAGGTGACACTGTCCGCAGCGAACCCAGGAATAACCACGCCAGACACGCCCGGTTTCCCTGCGGTTGTCAACCATGTCGTCTATTTCGGCGACGGTGTTTCTTCCAACACCGTGTTCAAGGGTTTCCGCCTTACCGGTGCGAACAATTTCGTCACAGAGCGGCTCACCAAACAAATCGAACCGGATAAAACGATTCCCAAGAACCTCTTTTTTTTTACTGACGGCGGTGCGGTGAAGGTCTTCGGACGATCCTATCCCAGGCTGATTGATCTGGAAGTGGTTGAAAATTATGCCAGCCCTTGCGGTGCGGGAATATCTGTGCAACATCAGGGTTTTAATGAACATTCGGTTTTGATTGAAAACTGTGTTTTCCTGAGAAATCGAGCCCAGGTCACCGGCTCGGCAATCGATCTGCTGGCAGGAAGTTCGGCGCGGATCATCAATTGTTTATTTGTGGGAAATGTCTCCAACACAGGTGTTGACAGTGTGGCCCAGAGATCTGGTGAACCGCCATTTACGAATTCGGGTGTTCTCACCATCTTTCATGATTCCCGTGCCTGGGTTCAAAACTGCACGTTCACCGGGAACCGGAATGCAATCGATGACATGGGTAAAGGTAACGCCTTTATCGATTCTATTTTCCACGAGAACATTCTCCAGGGCGGCCTTGTGAAGGCCGGGCGTTACGAACTGGATTTGGCGCAGGAGGCGAAGGTGCAGGGTTGTTTCATCACGGGGCGAATTCTGGATCGCGCAAACTCAATCTCACCCAAGGAAAACGTGTTGGGTGCGCCCCCTCCAGAATTTGATCAGGACTATGTTCCGCAGGCGGTTCAGTATGGGCGTGCCGGCTACCGTCCGCAAAAATCTCACGCCAAAACAAACTGATCTTAGTGGTCCGTTTCAGGATTACGCTCACGTTTGCGGCAATGGATTTTGAGCGGAGGCTAGGCGACTAGGCGACTAGGCGCGAGCGACGAAGCATATCCAACCCGGCTCTGTGAGGAGCGAGCAACAACGCCTCCGTTCAAAAGACATGCCGCCCTTCGGGTTGAGCCGCGTTTGACCTGTGGCGTTGTTGCTCATCAGTCGAAGATCCATGAAGGATATTCTCCTTCGTCGCGCCTAGCCACATGTCAAACGCGGCTCAACAAACGTGAGCGTAATTCTGAAACGGACCACTTAGTTTCCGCTCTCAGTGATCGTGAGAAGTGTGTTCAAGGAGATGTTGCCGCTGAGCGTTTGCTTCCGTCCGGAAGGCCACGTTACTTCGATGCGGTCGATTTTCGTTGCTTCTCCCAACCCAAAATAAAGCGGCATCGAGCTTTGAGCCAGATAACCTGATTTTCCATCGTTAAAACGCAGATAGGTTTTGTTCCCGGCGTGAACCCTCACAGCTGCGCCAAGTCCATCCCGGTTGGAGGCTGATCCGACCAGTCTGACTGACAGATATTTAATCTTTCGTTTCGAGGACAAGTCGCTGACAAGAACCTGGGCGCGGTCATTCATTTCGTTGGTGACGATGTCCAGATCGCCGTCGCCGTCCAGATCGAAGGCTGCGGATGACCGGGAACTGATGGAGCCGGTCATTCCCACAAGCCCTTTCTTGTGGTAGCAGAGCGGGTTGTCCTTGTCTTCTCCCGAGCAATCGAAGGTAAAGTATTCCTTTTCAATGCGGTTGTTCTTGCGGGGCTCGACTCCCAGGATGAATTCGCTGTCCAGAAAGCGCTCGCCTTGATCGTTCAGGAGAACGGAATTCATTCCATACCGGAACGGATAACCCATGCCTGCGGTGATAAAAACATCCTCATAACCATCCGCGTTTAGATCAGCCACGCTGATGCCCCACGGCCAGTAAGTCTCTGCGCCAATTTTGTCTGATACCTCCGTAAAAATGCCCTTGCCGAGATTCTGGTAAAACGCGTTTCCGAAGATGTTGTTGGAAGAGCCCTGCAAGAATTCATCCGTCCATTCGATGGAGCACCAGGATTCACTCTTGTCCTTCTCGAACTTGGAGCTGAACTGGACCTTGCCGGCGTCTGTCTGGACCTGTGTCATGTCCGAGTGCATGTCGGTCACGAAAAGATCCATCAAGCCATCCAGATTGAAGTCGAAGAATTTGATCCCCATCGCGCCCCAGGGCGTTTTCGGAAAATGTGTGGCGGTCTTTTCAACAAATCTTTTGCCCTGGCTGTTTTCGTAATACTTGTCGTCACCCTGCATGCTGAGCACGTAAAGATCCGGCCACCCATCCATGTTAAAATCACAGAAAGTGGCGTCGCCGCTCCACCCGGAATGTTGCAGGTTCATTTCTTTGGACACATCTTTAAATTTCCCGCCGCCCAGGTTTTGATAGAGGATGCTTTGCTCGCTACGCTCCGCTTTGAGGTGGCTGGCAAATGCGTCCTGGTGAGCCAGATAGAAACCGCCGCGACCCTTTTCATTTGAGGTGAAAATGCCCACGTTTGTCACAAACAAATCCAACAGTCCGTCATTGTTAAAATCAAAAAAAACGGCACCAGATGAATGGCCTACGTATCCCAGTCCGGATTCCTTGCTGATATCCTGAAATTTTCCCCGGCCCAAATTTTTGAACAGGACATTTCCCATCCGGACTGTGGTGACAAAAAGGTCTGGAAGACCGTCGTTGTCAACATCGGCGAAAGAGGCGGCCACACAGACTTTGTCTTCCAATCCGACCGCGGCATTGGTGGTGATATTTTCAAACCGGCCGCGGCCGAGATTCCGCCAGAGCTGGTTTCCTCCAAGTTGATTCACGAAATACATGTCGGTCAAACCGTCCCCGTCCACATCGGCCACCGCCAGGGCGTTGCCGTGATCGTAGTGAGCCGGCTTCCAAGTCTTGGCGGCGTCATCGACCGCCCGATGTTCAAACCGTATGCGGCTTTGCTCGTTTTGATCGGAAAACTGAAAATTGTGGAATGTCTTCCATGCCTTGGATGCCACCATCTGTTTCTGTTTGTTTTCCTCCATGAAACGAATTGTTTTGGCGTTTAGTTTATACGGATCAATCAGGGGGCGGGTGATGCCCTGTCCCGAACCGTTCACAGCGGTGAGGAAAAGTGCGAGCAGGAGTAAAATAGAATTACCAGGTTTCAGGTAGATCATAAGAAAACTAGTCATATTAAAGATTGGATTGTGAAGCCCGGATTGGAAATTTAGATTTTAATCAGAAAGTTTCCTGCACAGCCCCCATTCCTGGTGATCAGGGGATGCCTTTGTTTAAGTTCTGCAATTGTTGCACCCGCTCGATGCCACGCCGCGCCGGCTCGAAGTCAGGCTGGTGGCGGAGCGCCTCGGAAAACTCGGCAATAGCCTCCGGAAATCGTTTTTGATTCAGATAGGCGTAAGCAAGATTGTAATGAGCCTGCACATATTCCGGTTTGATCCTGAGCGCCTCGGTAAAACTCGAAATCGCCTCCGGAAGCCTGCCGGCCCTGGCCAAGGCATTGCCGAGGTTGTTGTTTGCGGCAGCGTTATCAGGCGAGGCTTTCAAGGCCTCTTCAAAATGTTTGACCGCCTCGTCAAACCTCCCATCCTGAACCAGCAGATTGCCGAGATTGTTGTGAGCTTCCGCGTATTCCGGATAGATGCGCAGGGCTTCCAGATACTGCTTTTTGGCCTCTTCCCGGTTTCCATTTCTGGCCAGGGCCAAGGCCAGGTTAAAATAAGCATCCTCATCCTCCAGATTAAACTGAACGCCCAGGCGAAATTCTTTGATGGCATCGTCAATGCGGTTCTCGTGTAGCAAAAGCGCACCCTTGTTTTGATGCTCAGTCGATTTATCAATGTCCGTGGCTGGATTTGGGGATGAAATTGAAATGTTGGTCGAGGCCAATTTGACTGGCTCAACCTCGGTCTGAACAGTGTTACTTGGTGAATGTGGATTGGAAACAAGGGCAGTTTTTTTTGTTGGTTTATAAAATACAAAAGACAAGACCCCTGCCATGCAGGTGATTAATAGAATGATGGAAATACTGGAACGCGAAGTTGGCAAGGGCCTCGCATTTTGATCTCTCGAACGGGGTCTTATTTTGCGCGCCATCAACGGCAACTGTACATTTCGAAATCTGCGTTGCAACCATTTCTGCCCCTCTAGATAATCGGTCATGCGATGAAAATCGCCTGGGTGCCGCGAGTTTTTATTTGCCCATTGGTATCCGGATCAGTTCATCTAGTGTTACTTTTTATGGAACCCTCCTGTAATAAACAGTCTGCTCCGGGCTGCCATCCGGGTTTTTGCCGGTTCAAGGATCCCGCAAAACTGAAGTTTACCGCGCTGGCAGTGGCTTTGTGCGTGATCTTCAATATTCAGGGCCTGGCTTTGGAATGGAAGGCGTCAAATTTTGTCAGATCAGCCAAACTGGATGCTCCCACCGGCGGCAGAACCGGCTTTCAACAGGTGCCAGCGAGTGAAACGACCATTTGGTTTACGAACACGCTTTCGGTGTCGAAGATCTTGCCGAATCTCAATTTGTTGAATGGTTCCGGCACGGCGTTGGGAGACTATGACGGTGACGGTCTTTGTGATGTTTATTTTTGCAGTTTAAACGGTCAGAACAGGCTCTACAAAAATCTTGGCAACTGGAAATTCAAGGACACCACCCTGGAGGCTGGTGTGGAATGTCCGGGGCAGGCATCCACCGGCGCGGTTTTTGCAGATATTGACGGGGATGGCGACCTCGATTTGCTGGTTACCGCGCTTGGTGGACCAAACGCATGTCTGATCAATGACGGGAAGGGGAAGTTTTTAGATATGACAGTTCGATCCGGGATTGGATCAAGGCTGGGCGGCATGTCCATGGCCCTTGCTGACATCGATGGAAACGGCACCCTTGATTTGTATGTGGCAAATTACGGAGCGACCTCAATCCTGAGGAGCGGAGGATCTTTAAACGTCACCACAGAGAACGGCAAAACCGTGGTCAGAGGTCGATACGCCAAGCGGCTGAAGGTCGTGGATGGAATCATATATGAACTGGGCGATCCGCATGCCCTTTATCTGAACGATGGAAAGGGCGTTTTTACCTCCGTTTCCTGGGCCGGAGGGAGATTCCTTGATGAGAAGGGGCAGCCTCTGACTGAAAGCCCGTCGGACCAGGGGTTGTCAGTTATTTTTTACGACATCAACCAGGATGGGGCTCCGGATTTGTATGTGTGCAATGATGCCTTTACTCCGGATCGATGCTGGATCAACGATGGTACGGGCCGGTTCAGGGCTCTGGATACCCTGGCATGGCGCTCGTCGAGCTATTTCAGCATGGGAGCAGATTTTGCGGATATCAACCGGGACGGGCATCCTGATTTTTTTGTGGTGGACATGTTGAGCCGGAAACATGAACTCCGTGTGACGCAACGATCTTCCATGCATGTGCAGCCCAGAGTGCCCGGAGATCTGGAGCAGCGGGTTCAAATGCGGCGCAACACCCTGTTTCTGGGTCGCGGGGACACCACTTTTGCCGAGATTGCGAATTTTGCGGGAGTCGCCGGTTCCGAATGGAGTTGGAGCGGCGTTTTTGTTGACGTGGATCTGGATGGATGGGAGGACATTCTTGTCAGCAACGGGTTCCCTTTCAACATGGACGACATGGACCTCAAAGAAAGGATCGAGAAGATGGGAACCCTGCCGGTTGAGCAATCACGCCGCACCCTTCTTCTTTATCCGCCGCTCAAAACCCCCAATGTCGCTTTTCGCAACAAGGGAGATATGACCTTCGATGAAGTCGGGAAAGAATGGGGGTTCGACTCCACTGAAGTTTCCAACGGCATGGCTCTTGGTGATCTGGACAATGACGGGGACCTTGATGTGGTGGTAAATTGTTTCGATGGTCCTGCCCTCCTCTATCGCAACGGAGCTTCTAACCCTCGACTGGCTGTCCGTCTCAAGGGAAAGCCTCCGAATACTCAGGGAATAGGTGCCAAAATTGAAGTCACCGGCGGGCCAGTTAAACAATCTCAAGAGGTGATTTGCGGCGGTCGTTACGTTTCGGGCGACGATCCGGTGCGGGTTTTTGCCTGCGGACAGGCCACCAACAAGTTGACGATCACAGTGAAATGGCGCAACGGAACTGTGAGTTTTGTCGAGAATGCCGAGCCCGGCATGATCTATTCCATCGATGAGGAAGGGGCAACGAATTCCAAGGCCAGCGTTCCGGCACCAAAAGATCCCTTGTTCACAGATCGAAGCGATCTCCTCAAGCACAGGCATCACGAGCCATTGTTCGACGATTTTGCCGTTCAAAGTTCACTGCCGAATAAGCTGAGCCAGCTTGGGCCTGGAATCGTCTGGAGTGACCTGGACGGCGATGGGTGGGAAGATCTTGTCATCGGTGCCGGTGAAGGGGGAGAAATTGCTGTTCTGAAGAATGAGGCTGGAAAAGGATTCACACCCCTGAAGGTTCCTGGCACCAAGACTGAAACAGCGGGGATGGTTGCCCTGTCAGTCTCAGACAAACAGGCCGAGCTGATCTTTGGTCATTCCAACTTCGAGAAGCGTGGCTCAAACCTGGTTTCCAGGATCAATTTTGCCAATGGATCTGTTGAACTTGTCCAAGACATGAGTCTGAAATCCGGCAACTCCGTCGGCCCGCTGGCCATTGCCGAAGTGGAAGGGGAGATGGTTCTTTTTGTTGGTGAAAGGTTTGTTCCCGGCAGATATCCGCAACCCGCTTCCGGCTACCTTTACCGCCGAACCGGAGAGGGCTGGATACTCGACCGAAGCAAAAGCGAAAAGTTGGTTAACATCGGACTGGTGAGCGGTGCGGTCTGGTCAGATCTTACCGGCGATGGAAAACCGGAACTTGTTCTGGCCTGCGAATGGGGTGGAATCAGAGTTTTTCATTTTGAGGGCGATCTCAAGGAGAGAACCGTCGAATGGGGATTGAGCAGCCAAACCGGGCGGTGGCAGAGCGTGACAGCCGGAGATTTTAATGGCGATGGCAGGATGGATCTGGTTGCTGGAAACTGGGGTCTCAATGATTTCTATCAACAAGAAAAAGGGGCGGGACTGGAGTTTGTTTATGGAGACCTCAGCGGAGACGGGCGCATGGAATCGGTCCAAAGTTTCCGGACGAAGGGCAGTCCAACGGCATTTCCGTGGTTGGATAAGAAAAAACTCGCTGCATCATTTCCCTGGTTGAACGATTCGTTTCCCACCCACGTTCAATTCTCCAAGGCTGGGATTTCGGAAATTTTCAGGGCCTCGCGGGAAAAGTTGCAAATCGTGCCGGTCCATACGCTCGCCTCAACTCTGTTCTTAAACCAGGGTTCAACATTCGAACCTAGAACGTTGCCTGTTCAGGCTCAGCTCGCGCCGGTGTTTGGAATTTGCGTCGCCGATCTGGACGGAGATGGAAATGAGGATTTATTACTGGCGCAGAATTTTTTTGGCTCACGTCCGGAAGATGGGAGAATGGATGCTGGTCGTGGACTCTATTTGCGGGGCGATGGACTAGGGGAATTTGAGGCCATTGATGGCAGGGAAAGCGGGATACTGGTCTATGGCGAGCAGCGAGGGTGTGCTGCCGCAGATTTTGATGGTGATGGCCGCGTCGACTTGGCCATTTCCCAAAATGGCGGCGAAACGAAGCTCTACACAAACAGAGGAGCAAAACCGGGGCTAAGGATCAGGTTGAGGGGACGAGGGCAGAACTGGCGGGGAATTGGCGCCAAGTTGAACCTGACAACCTCTCAAGGAGGCCGCAGCCAGTTTCGGGAGGTTCATGCAGGAGGCGGGTATTGGTCTCAAGACGGTTCAGTCCAGGTGCTGGCAGCCGGAGGCGGAGGTCTTAAGCTTCATGTAAGATGGTCCGGAGGCTCGCAAGCTGCATATTTGGTTCCCAAGGGCGCTCGCGAAATAGAAGTCTTTCAGGATGGTTCCGTTAATTTGATTCGTTGAGACATCCC
>Ga0163144_10013037_pt1 | contig 17384 bp, 20 predicted proteins | sample OliLak19BULKMAT1_FD_123175 | JGI IMG/M metagenome (GOLD analysis project Ga0163144, IMG submission 123175) | Freshwater microbial mat bacterial communities from Lake Vanda, McMurdo Dry Valleys, Antarctica - Oligotrophic Lake LV.19.BULKMAT1 | ecosystem: Environmental > Aquatic > Freshwater >...
CTTGCGCGTCGGCGCAGCCTTCGGGGCTACGAGCGGACGTGGGGTTGCCGTTGACTTCATTACTGTTTGCTCCTCCTTTCTTTGAAATTTCCAAGTATTCACAATCTGTAAAAGAACCTTCTCGGCTTCGTCCGGTTGGTAAAACCTGAGAAGGTCATGTAACTCGATCAGGGTAGAGCTAAAGAGTTCAATGAACTGAGCCAGATACTTCCGGTGTTGCTCTGCTAGTGAAACTAAGTACTCCGGCTTACAGTTCAATTCCCTTTCGATCATCCGCAGGGTGGACGGTGCTGCCGGGAGTTTCATTCCCGCTTCCATCTTCCGGACCGAAGCCTCACGGACCCAGCCAGCGTCAGCAACGTGCTGACAGGTAAGCCCAGCAGCCGTCCTTAGTTTTCTAAGGGTAAGCCCGAACTCCAGCACATCGGCCGGGAGCTTCATCGTTGCAATATTGAGTGGCTTATCTAAACTCTTCTTCATTGACTGGAGCTATATCCTCGTCCATTTCTGGTATAAAGTCAAGCTCATTTCCAAGTCGGTCGATATATTTCTGGGCGTTCATATCAAATGCTAATTCTATCTTACCGATAGTGCCACACTCAGATCTGTTCTTTATTACATAGATGATAGAACGTCCGAATCCAGGGCGAAGCTTAGCGAGGTCCATATCGCGCCAGACGACCCAGACGTTGTCGGCAACCTGGCTAAGGAACGAGCTTCCTCGCAGGTCTGCTAGGTTATGAACGGGATTGTCGTCTCCGTTCTTCTGTTTTGGGTGCGCCACGACCATCAGGAAAATTCCGCTCTGCTCGGTGGCGGTACGCAGGGTCAGCATCGCCTGGTCGATCTCAAGCCGTTCTGATTCGGGGTTTTTCGGGTCAAGAATAAAATGCAGGTGGTCTAGTATTGATGTCGTAACCGAAAGGCGACGCGCCGCGTAGTCCAGGCAGTCGGCGAAGTAAGATGGTTCGAATCGGCCGTAGTGGTCCACCAGGTAAAGTGGCATGTCCCGCATTACCTTGGCGGCGTGCTCCGCGTCGGAAAGGGTCATCTCGTTCGAGCTTCCGACGAAGCGAGTTTTCCCGGTGATCCAGGATGATGCCTTCTGGATGATTTTTTTGGGCCCGTGCTCGAACGCCGAGAAGAGTACGCTCTCCCCGAGCGTCGCTACGTTCATCGCAACATTGAACGTAAAAGTAGACTTTCCTCCACTCGTTACTCCCGTAACAATCGTCAACTCACCAGGGCGCCTGCCGCCGATTACCGCATCAACGCTCGGGAAGCCCGTCGTCGCGCCACGTGAGCGGTCGCCGTTCCTGAACTCCTCCAGGAACTCATCGACGAATTCGGACGCGTGCGCTATCTTGTCGTGTTTAGGTGGCCGCGCGTTCTTGATTACCTCAAGAAGTAATTCCGTCTTGCCGGCCCGCACGAAGTCCGTAATATCCTTTGCTTCGAACTCTTCCTTTCCCCAGGGGCCGGGCGGCACCATGAATCCTTGCGGTAACTCGACTGTTCGACACCTGTACTTTCCTAGCGTTTCGGCCAACATCGGTGCGGCCCGCCTTCCGGCAGCGTCGGCGTCCATGACGACAACGATGTCCTTGAAGCTCTCTAGTGGGTCGAGCCAGGCCCCGCGTGTCGTCGCGGCTCCGTGCGGGATAGAGACCACGTTGCTCAAGCCCAACTGGCAGAGCATCATACAGTCGTCTTCCCCTTCTACGAGATAGACAGTCTCGTTACCACGCAGTGAGTCTACGTTATAGAGGCAGGCTCGCGCAGATTCCCCCTTCGATGAAGTCCACCACGAAGGGAATTTCGTTCCGGCCTTGTCGCGTCGCTTGTATTTTATGTTGATTAGCCTTGAATGTTCGAAATAGGGATAGCAGACTCCGCGCTTGTCGTCCAGACCAATACGGAACTGTGCGACCGTCTTGTCCGACAGTAGCCTGAATGCCTTGAATCTGTCCACGACACCCTTCTGGTCAAGGAAGCGTCGCCTGTTTTCTTCTGTGCTCGATTCGGACGGGGCGGCATAAGAGAACTTTTCGGCGCGAACTGACTGGATTAGCTCTCCGAAGTGTGCCTTGAGTAAGGTTAGTCCGCCGGACCACCCACACTCTCCGTGATGACAACGCGCTGTGCCTTCGGCGGCATGGATCGCAAACGGACGACGGGAGGTTTTACTGCATATCGGGCACTTGTCGAGCCTGATCCACTGCTTATCTGGCGAGAATGAATAGCGCCACCCCTTCGATTGAATATAGCTAAGAATCGCCTCTCGCACGGTTTTTGTGTTCCTCTAGGATTTGCCAATAGGAAGACCTGTCGTTCAGTTCTGGGTTCTTTACCTTTTGGAAGTTAAGCCTGAAGTCGCGAATAGAGTGCGTAAACGAGTCGTCTTTGAGATAAAACTGGATGCGCTCCATAACGAGGTCCATTCCGAAATCCTTGATCATCATGCCAACCGTGCGGATGTCACGCGTGTAGGTACTTTGCGGCACGTACTTGACGCCGGTACGGGCAAGGTATAGTTGTTCGAATAAGGAGATAGCCTTGTGTGACAAGGATTTATCTGTCTGAATCTTCTTGTCCGTGAATGCCTTATATCGAACCTCGAAATTGGGTCCCGTTAGTTGGTTGAGAATGTACTTCTCTTCGATTGCCCAAGTCGTCAGCTTTAGCAGAATAGGTGCGAATAAGTGCTGGACATATACTTCTTCCTGGAACTTCTCACCAAGGACCAGCTCCGCAACGTCCGTCCGGCTGTCGAACCTTTCGGTCGCGCCTAGGTCTGCATGTAAGAATAGCGGATGAAACCAGTTATGCGCGAACAGCTTGAAATCTTCCGATACCTGGGTATTCGTCTTGGCGAGATTTGATAGATACCAAGATAAGGCCCAGACCTGCGTTACCGGTGAGTTGAACGGTAGCTTCTTGAGACTGTCGGTGAGGTCGCCGTACTGCTTTGTCGTAACTACCCCGGCTTGCGGGTCGCTACATGCGCCGGGGACAAATACGAGTCCTTCAATCTCGTCCAGAAGAACGAACCCTTGCGCCGCTAGTGGCCTGACTGACCGCAAGTCGAAGAAGTAATCCCGTATCTTTCGGCCGGACTTGATTGTCTTTCCGAGAAACGAGATTCCGTGCAACCCGTATACCGAACTGCCCGCAAGTAGCTTGATATAGGTTACTTGGTCAGTATGGTTTAGGCGGTCAATGTCCGGCCGGAACCAAAAGCTTTGCATGAGAATTGGATAAGCCACTAAAGCCCCATATTTTACTCCCGCCTGAGCGGAAAGTCAACTAAAATCTTCAAGGACAAAGCTATGGAGTCCTACGGCGGAAAGCAACTGGAGGTTGACACCACGTCCGGTCGCGCGGTCGGCGAGCACGGCCTGCGCCCCTATTCGTTCCGCTAGAGCAAGAAGGTGTTCCTTTTCTGCGGCCGGGATACTTCCACCCCGCTTGCACTGGACTAAAATAACCACCCCGCGTGCGAGTGCTACGAGGTCGGCGGCACCCTTCGACTGCGCCGAACGTACTACGAAGTATCCGTTCTTTCTCAAGAGATTCCTGACAGTATATTCGAACGCCCGACCGAGAGCGTACGCCGATGTCTTGGGCTTCCGGGAAGCTATCAGTGCGGCCCATTCTGCGGAGTGTTCCTTTTGGGCCTTACGCCTGAACGTGGCCGGATTAATCTTCCGAGTCTTACAGAACTGATTTAACTGAAAGCTGGATTTCTTGAATTTGGTATATAGTTTCTCGAAACTGTCCATGTATTACTATAGCACGAAACTCTTCTGTCCCGATTCGCTTTCCGCCAGAAGGCTGTCTGGTCTGCCTGTAATCCTAGAAGCGTCCGTCGTTGCGTTAATTATACTTTCCCGCTCGTCAAGTAGTTCTATTTTGCGAATATCTAGAGCATGGTTTGCGATGAGCCTATATACGAATTGCGGACGCCGCTGGGTCATGCGACGGATACGCATCGCCGCTTGCTCGTTCATTGCCGGGGCGTACGCGAAGTCGATGAACAGCGAGTAAGCCGCACGTTCCAGGCTTAGCGCGACCCCGGCCGCTTTCATGGAGATCGCTAGATTGTTGATCTCTCCGGCCTTGAATGAGTTAATGATTTTGGTCCGACGCAGGTCCGTTACCTTGCCGGTGATCACACCCCAGTTGTCTCTTTTTTCGAACAACTTAAGCGGATCGACGTGCATCGAAAACAAAAGGAACGGCTCTTTCGCCGACTCGTATGGTTCGATAAAATCAAGAGCAAACGGCACCTTGGCAGTAGCCAGCATCTTGTTGGCGGTAGACATCTCCTGGAATGGGATATTTCCGCCAGCATTATTGATGCACTGATTAATGGCGTCGTCCAGGCTGACCCCAATGCGGTCCAGCTCCTCGACGGCACGATTACACTGCGCGATAGTAAGTTCGTCGATCTCGACTGGTACGTCGATGATAGTCAGTGGAGGGACTTCGGACATGACGTCTTCCATCTTGCGCATGAGGGAGACCCGGCGTAGTCCGTCTACCGCTTCTTTATTTGGCTGACTGTTGGGTCCAGGAATATTCCACTCGAACGATCGATTGAACCCCTTCTTCTTTGTGTTCGTCTTCTTGTCTACAGTCGAACCAAATCCTGATTTCCGACCACCGTAAATGCGCAAGAAATTAGGGAAGTCCACGTACGCCTCTTGCGCAAGGTCAAAACACTCAAGCAGGTGCCAGAGTTGCATGGGGTTAGTGTCAAGCGGTGTTCCCGTAAGGCCCCAGGCGGTCCCGTTAGCCCTCCGGAGATTCCGTAAGAGTCCGTTGAACGCCTTAGTCCTCTGTGCGTTAGGATTGAATACGTACTGGCATTCGTCGGCGATGATATACGTATCCTTACACGGCGCCTCAAGCGGAACCTTGACGAGTTGCTGAGTCGCTATATCGTAACACTCGTGCTTAAGTGAGCGATGACTCCGGCTCTTCTCAATACCCCAGTCCTTGTTCTCCGGAATATGTACGCGTGACGGCAGGGTGGAGTACCCCGTAATAACGACTTCGCCAGGCTTAGGCCAACGAAAGCTGTGTAGCCCGCGCAAAACGGAAACTTTAAAGCCTGGTCGTGTCTGCTCGAATTCCGGCTTCCAGACGGACAGCTTGGCTACCTTGGGACAGACAACGACCACTGCCGCGTCGTTAGGTAGTGCTGCGATTGCTTCTTTGGTATTATGAGTTACGATGCAGTGTTCGGTAACGTATAGGTTGTCCGGTGAATCGACGGTAATACATACTGATTCTTTGTCGGCAACGTACTGAACGGACTCTACTCGTCGCGTTGGCATGGACCATTGTTGCGGGCGATATCTAGATGCCTTTCTAGTGAGACTGAATGGCTTAAGTAGAATTGGAAATTTAAATATAACCCTATACCCTATCCCCCTATTCTCGAAACGCCCGTCTGACGTGAAGAGCTTGCCCGTTCCACCTAATTGCTCCACTAGGGAAATAACGTCCATGGCTAATTTTAAACTAGATGTGAAATAAGCGACACGATTTCGCACGCAAGATATTGATCCATCGCAATCCATTAGTCCGTGTAGTAGTTCGATCCTTGCATTAATGGAATTACTTAAGTATTGCTGCGGAATGAATTTAAATGGACTTAACACGCTTAATCCAAGTGTATTAATCTTACTCTTTAAGCCTGACAAAAGTAGGGCATCGCAGCCACTTCCTTTACGCTGACTGCTTGGTACATAGCCTAGTGACTTAAGCTTCAAGAGTACTTCTGTGGTATCATTTTCATTAATTGTTAATATTGTTGCGCCACCAGCCAAGCTGCCGTTTGCGATTAGCGCGCCAAGTAGGTACGGAGCAATTGGTAACGGTTGATTATCTTGATCGAAGTTAACCGGACCACTCAGCATGGGCATTCTAAAGTACCCAGTTGAGAGATTCAGTAGCGCCTTACGGCCGGTCCGCCCACCCCCTCCTGGTATTAGAATAGGCTTAAGTCGCAATTGGTCCGTAGTAAGAATCATGGTGTTCCACTTTTTGCCAACTCGAACCTTGCCGCCACGATTGTGCTCAACTAGCCAGAGGTGGTCTGGTCCAGCCTCCGTAAAGCTACCGTCGTCCATTGTGATGCGATAACTAGGCTTAATGCCTTGCGGGTAAATGGCCGTTACGTTACACGACTGCCCAGTTGAGCTAGTAACGACATCACCAATTCTTAAGTCTCCAATTCTACGCCACCCTGACGGAGTTATGACCAGGGTATCAACAGGCTGCTGCTTCCCTGTCCCCGGTTTATCGCACAACAGGAACGACTTACGCTTATTCAGAATACGAACAGCGTCTTCTTGGTATTGTCTTAGGGTGACTCCCTGCTTGGCGAGAAGAAGATTGACGGACTTCAGGTGGTCTTCATTCTGAGTACGCGTGCCGGTGATCGCCTTCGTGAGCTGAGCAGAAGGATTCGGACGAAAGCCTAGATTGACTAGTTCGTCGCTGACACGCCGGATGTTCGATAAAGTCGAGACATAGTTCCGGCCGTCGTACACCGCCCCGGCTCGCTTACAGGCGGTCCTGTATGTTTCGAACAGGAGGGGCGACAGTGCCCCGTTTGGCCTTAAGATTACCTTCTCTCCGCTCATCAAGAGAAGGTGGACCACGAACCGGTCGTTCGCCATTGATCCTCCGTCGCAACCGAAGCCCGGCGCCTAGATTGGGTCGAGCGACTTCTTCGGCTTAGATGATTGTACGGTCCGGCGTCCGCTGAGCACGCGGACCGAGGACCGACGTTGATGAAACTGTGCGATCGTCAAGAGAACCTTCGTTTGCCCTATCCCAAGCTCTTCACAGACGTCGTTAAATGAAAATAGACCAGTGTTCGGCTGTGTCCCCGCAAACCAAGTATGCGCGGCCGTACGGATTTCAATGTTCTGACTCAGGGTAGCGTCTTTGATTGCTTGGATAAGAATAGCAATCAACAGGTTGCGTTCCGGCACGTCCGTGTGTGCTTCCGGGAGACAGTTTATCTTAAAGAGATAGCCGTCTACCTCTTGTTTCTTTTTGCGGGCTGGCGTGACGTAGCGGTGTACGTAGTCGAATGGCTTACCCTGGCGGTGCTTTTCTTCGCACTCCGAACGCCAGGCGGCCGCCTTCTTGATCGTGTCGAAGTGGCCTAAGTGAAAGACAAACCCGTCCCGTGTTAGTCTTACCCTGTAACGTTGGCACCTGTTGTCGAAGTCTACGCCTACATACCGCAATTATACATGTCTTTTTTCTTTACGATATCGAAGTACGACACGGTGCCGAAGTATCGACACCTCACCTTTTGGTATCGTAAGTTCGACACCTTTCGTTGTGCTCTCAGAATGAACTACCCCTACGCTAAAGCATAGGGGTTTCCAAGCAAACCACTTGCTTCCCAGAGGAAAGACTTACGGCAGGGCACTTGGCTGAAACGGTCGTACCGACCGCCGAAACTTTATTCAAGAGGTTTATCCCTTGAACCAGAATAAGGGGCTCCCCTTTCGAAGAGCCCCTTATTCTTAGAACGGAACTACGTCCTCGCCATCATAGCTGCCGCCCTCTGGGGCCTTGCCCTTGCCGGAAGGCAGGAGAACAAGGTCACGGATGCGGACATCGGCCGTCGGAACCTCGACGCCGTCGTCGTTCTGGTACTTACTGTACCGCATCTCGCCCTCGACGTAAAGTGGCGAACCCTTCTTTACGTAGTCCAGCGCAATCTTGGCAACCGGACCGAACGCAATGCAGCGATGCCACTGTGTCTCCTCGTGGTCGCCGCCGTCGCCGTCCTTCCACTTCCGTGAAGTCGCGACAGAGAAGGACGCCATATCCCCCTTCTTGGTTTCAATCTTCTTGGGGTCGCTGCCGACGTTTCCCACGATGGTGATTTTATTGATCGATCGCATTTTCTATACACTCCTCATTGAGTCTGGTAAGACTCAGCTTAGGACGCTTTCCGTTGCTTTAGAAGTTCGGCTAGCGCCGCGCCGTCTTCCTTTGTCTTAAGTGGAAACTCTAGTGCTTCAAGTGCCGTGACGAGATTCTCGAATCCAGCCTCCTGTGCCAGGGCGTTAAGGCGATTGCGCATCGCCGGGGTTAGGTCGCTCTCCACAGGTGGAGCTACCGGTGGGGCCGGCTGTATCGGCGCGGCGTCTTCTCCGGAATTAAGGTACTTCCGGAGCATTACTCCGTGCTCCTTCGAAAGAAAGAAAGGAATTTCGTCGAACAGTGAAGTCCGGTCCTTGCTGGCAGTCGCCATGTGTCGCTCTCGGTCGATATCCAGAACGAGATCGAACTCGTACTCCATGCCGTCACGCTGGATTGGTGCTAGACCAATCTTGCGTGGCGCGACCTTTCCTTGGTCGTTCTTTTCCGTAATCCATTCCGTCCTCGTGCGCATCGTGACAATAACGTGACACGGAAGCTCTAGAATGTGGTCAACAAACTTATTGTGTATCGGCGTAAGTGTCCGCCATGCCACGAAATTATTACCGCCGGTCTTCGCGCGGTCTACCATCTCAAGTACGCCGCCCTCGCCTGCCCAGGCGTGCGAGATGCTGTCGATTAGTAGTACGTCTGGCTTTTCTCGTGCCGCCTCGTCCATCAAATCCATGTAACGTTGTGGCGTGTACGGTTTGTTGATGTCCTGGACCTGATAGGCCGGAATGCCAGGCTTCCCGACGTGCATGCGGGACTTGCCCTTTTCTGAATCGATGACGAGAATCTTCCCGCCCTCACCGGCGAGCCCGTCCGCCAGTAGTAGTCCGCCGTAAGTCTTGCCGGCACCAGACGGTGCACAGATGCCGACTCTCCCGAGTAGCTTTTCCCTTTTTGCTGTTTTGAAACCCATCGTCTTATCCTTATTGTTCGTGTTCCGACGAACGTGCGCCTGTCTCGTTCGTCTTTATTTTGATCGACTGGAACGTCATCCTTCTTGTTGCTGCCTGTACAATGTCCGCCGGAATCCTGTTCTCGTCAAGCGTTTTCTTTTCAAACGGACTGAGCCAGAACTTGAAGTCTTCCGTCTCTCCACTCCTTATCTGTAACTCGCCAAGTAGGGAATGAATCGCACGCTTGGCTACTTTCTCTTGCTCACTTACCGTGGCCTTCTCGCCACGTACCCGCATAAGTTCGGCGACCGCCCGGCCAAGCTTACTGTCCCGTGACATCTTTTCCTTGGAGACAAAATTACTTACCTCCTGGGCATGGGTAGACCAACAAGGCTCTCTAAAATCGCAGTATATGCACTTCCAGTGGTCCTGGTCATACGGTCTCGCCGGTAAGTTTGCTCCCGGCTGCTTTGCTACGGCGACTACCTGGTGTAAGTCTATCAGGTCCCTTACTACCGACGCGAAGAGATCGACATGGCCGTTCCATTCGTTCTCTACTCTGGCGATGTCCGTCTCGCTGTCGTATTCGATATAGATCTGCCGGTAGTCCGAGTTGTTCTTGTTCTTGACGAACAAAAGCCCCGAGCTGATCTCGAACCCGGCATTCTGGAGTCCCTTGATGTAGGCACAGGACTGCGTGATGTACCCGACCGGAAATTCCCGACTTAAATTGTCAAAGCCAAAATCACCTAACCCTTTGTGTTCGAAAAGATAGTAGTGATTGCCGTCATCGATTACCCCATCGATGTGTCCATGTAGGATGTTACCGGCAATCTCCTTTTCGCAAAATTCACAGAACCAGGGCGGCGAGTCTTCCCCCTCGATCACCCCGATGTCCAGGCCCTGCTGACGTAAAATGACCTCGCACCCTCCCTGCTTAAGCCAATGGACAGTGGCGTCCTCGTGGAGCGAGCCGTCGAAAAGGAGAACGGGGTTTCCGCCCCCAGACCCTTGCGTCCCAAGGGCCGCGTAGGTCAAGGCACGCGGGCAGGAGCCCGAGTTCGAGACGCGGGGCCTATATCGTTTCTGCTCGGCACCCTTAGCGACATTGCTAATGATGTGTCCAAGTTGAGGTCTATTTGATTTGATATCCAACTCCATGAGTATGAAGCCTTTCGAGCAGAAAGGCAAGTGGTTTATGGTCGAGAGTAAGCTCGGCGGAAGAAATCGCTTCCCTTTCTGTTGTGGGAATCGTAAGTAAAGGCCATGACCAATTTGAAAGAGGCCCTACGGGCGCTGAACGGAGACACCTATACATACCCGACGGCGCGGGACGACGTTCGTGACATGTACGTACAGGTCGGCCTGTTTGAGGCCCGGGCCTGGCAGGTCAAGACTGGGATGGCCGTACATCTCATGGACGACGAGGTTGCCGCCGGGCGGACCCGTAAGCAGGCGGCTGCTAACGCCGCCGAGATCCTTGGCGAGCGCCCGTTGGCTGTTCGGAAGTACGCCGACATCAACGACAAGATCCTCGCGCACGGCGAGGTCAAGTACGCCGACCTGAATATGTATGAGCAGGGCTACTTCAACCTAGCCGTCAAGCACGACGGCGCGCTCGGGAAGTCTGCGTTCGAATTGATCGAGTACTTCAATGAACGGTGCAGCGAGCTGGGCAAGTACTCAGTCGCGCAGGCGCGGGAGGATCTCGGGCTCGTCGTGGACGACCCTGTCAAAAAGCTACTCCGTTGTATTCGAACCATCTCCGCTTGCGAAGAGTCCGAGCTGGACGGGATGAAGCCAGCGATCCAGCGCGAGGCCGGGTCGGACGTTAGCCAGGCTGTCTCGGTTCTTCAAAGTTTGATTTCTGAAGCGCCAGAAGCAGAAGGAAAATCTCCCGACGCTCCTTCTCCGGCTTTGCATTGAGCCAAAGCAGAAACTTGACGACCGGTTCGGAATACACCAGGTCATGGAGTTCTCGCGGAAGGAACTCCCCCGTGACGTAAAGCTCCTCTTCGGGGACCGAAAGTAATTCGGACAAGTACTTCAAGTTCGGCCCCGTAAACGTTGCCCTCTCTTTGCCAAGGCGAGACAGGCTAAGTCCGCAGAGCCGCGTGACCGACTTGGGTTTCATTCCAAGCCCTTCCGCGAGGAAAGCAATCTTCGCTACTAAACTACCCATTGATGATGATTATATCACGAGTGAGACATGGAGCACTATTGTGTGCTATAACTGCGACTGGGACGAGATACTAGAGGAATGGACTCTCACGCAATCCAAGCGCAGCCTTGGCTACCTACAACGGAACGTGCTTCTCCTGGTGAAGGCACGGGGACACATAACCCCGCCACAACGGGCGTATCTCGATCAGGCATACGACTCAACGCTACCCCGGAAGAGCTGTTGATTACCGCCGGGATTATGAGGCAGTACGGCTTGGGCCGTCCGTCCGTCCGACTTAATCCTCTCGAAAGGGGAATTCTGGCCTCCGTCATGATTGCCAGGCATCTTCGGGTTCGTCATAGATTAATGCACGACCGGAGGTGGCGTAGCCATGACGGCAGTTTTAGAATCATTGACGTAAGTCAAATTGGAGTCACGAACAACACTTCCGTAGCTTGTGTCGAGGACCGGTCAAGCTTGATTCACAATTTGTTCTCGCCGAGGGAGCGGGGAAAACTACTGTTTATTCAGTATTCAGAATCATGCCTGGAAGGTGATACCGCCTTCGCGATAAAGATTATCGGATATCACGAGGACACAGTAAGTGAGCTATTCCGGCGACACCGGAAGTCCGGCAAGGAGCCAATCGAAGTTACGTACCAAATCATTGGTCCAGTTATCAAGTCGAAACCTATGTTCGACTTTGCTACTAATTATGCCAATGAATATACGTACCAGTTCTCGCCGCTTCAGGAGGATCACGAATTTGATTTAGGTAAGCGGAAGTACGACTTAGTTTCCGCCGTCCGTGGTGCTCGCAGTTGTTGAATCACGGCGTAGGTCGTTGATTGTTATAGGGGCGGGGCACGCCCAGTTACTTCGCCCGTTTAGCGCCGTAGGAATCCCCTTCCTTTAGGGAGGGGGGGTGTCAATTTCTTGTCAATAAAGAGTTACTGGAACAATACGAGGTGGACGTAGCGGCATGGCGATCACTAACTACGATGTCGAAGAGGATACCTATATTCCATCCCGGTCACTAAACAAGCCATATGCGAGTGGAACGCATGACGCCTGGGCACAAGTGGACCGTGGGTACTTTTCGCCAACGCGTGATTCTACGCGGGTACTTGTTCCTGGCGTGTACTGTTTTCGAGTAGTTCGCGAGACGGTCGTGATCAAGCCCGAGCTGATGTACGCCGACGAGCTTTATGCATTGCCGGACTCCGTCGCGGAACTCGTCTCGAATGAATTCGCGAAATTCTGTGGCGTTGCCGACCGGTATCGGCAATTAAAACTGTCGCACCGCCGGAACATACTGCTGTACGGGCCACAGGGGGCCGGTAAGACAAGTACGGTTATGCGGACCATCGCTCGTGCGGTCGAGATGGGCTATCCGGCGTTCCAGGCTGACACGAACCCGGAAGTGTTCGTTTCTGGGCTGCGTATGTTCCGCGCACTTGAACCTGGTCGTATCTGTCTTGTCTTCATGGAAGACATCGACGCACTGATCGACAAGTTCGGCGAACAGAGCATTCTTAGCCTACTTGATGGCGAATCTCAGGTTGATGGTACATTCATTGTGGCAACTACTAATTTTCCCGAAAAGTTAAACAAACGCATAGTAAATAGACCGCGTCGCTTCGATAGAGTAATCAAGGTCAAGAAGCCGGATGCGGCTATGCGACGGCAGTATATCGAGATCAAGCTCGGACTTATAGGGGAAGTGAATGAAAAGAAGATCAACGGACTCCTGGAGGCGTCGGATGGCCTGAGCTTTTCGGCGATGACTGAGTTGATTATCAGTACAGAGATCATGGATATCCCGCTAGACGAGGCGCGTACAGTACTGCGTAAACTAGAAAAGGGCAAGCCCTCTTCGGACGAAGAGAGCGGAAGGATGGGGTTCGATTGATGGTAGCAGTAGACGGTGGAATTATACGTAGTCCGGTATTAGATTTCTATCTCGTCGTCAATAACAGGGAATACCACGTCCTGTATCCAGTTATTGGCGGCCTGGCTTTCAAACAAGGGGACAATAGTATTACCATTCCGATCTCCGTGTTGGGAGAGCTTGCCGACTGGCTGAAGAGTATTGCCGCTCAACTCCCGAGCGAGCTAGAGAAGTGCCAAAAGTTCGAAAGGGGCGATATTGTTATAGGAAGAGTTGTATCTGCCACGTACGGCCTCGATACGTAAATAACTAGTACGACCAACCAGTAGATTCAGGAGGTTGCGTGAGTTTTCTTCTCTCTTTCGCCATGTTTCTCTTGCTGCATGGAGCACTAGCCTCAGCAAGCGACGAAGCACCGCACGTCCCCGTTGCTCAAGAACAAACGGTCGTTGCGTCGGCTGCCGCTCCTAGCCCAGTGGCACCAAAACATGGCGACGTGCCGAGTCCGGGAATTATCGCACTGTTCTTGGGCGGTATTGCCGGATTTGCCACAGTCACCGTATTACTCGCAAGGAATACAAAACGGACCCGCCGGGGTGCGGAGTTTATCGAGTCACGCGCGACCAGTCGGGCGAGGCGGGCCAAGTTGCGACAGGACTATCTTGGCGGGACACCTAACCATAGGAGATAATGTGTTTACATTAGGAAAACAAATCACAGTTACGTTTTTCGAACAACCGGACGGCTTCGATAAGCTAGAGGCGCACTGGCGACGTGCCTGGCAAGATGAAGAATGGCGCAACAGTCTGACCGCCGCGCACTTCTTGATCTATATGGCAATTCGTGGGAAAGACTGGATCAAGATATTTACGCCAGTCCTGAACGAAGTCAAGCTTGCGAACGGCATGCGGCCACTTGAAGCGGTAGACCGCGCGCTGGCGCAAATTGCACGCCCACGCGCCGACCTACTTACTCCGTTCGGTGGCTGTGTCACGCCGGAAGGCTTGCGGCGTCTTTACGTAACTCTCCAGACCGACACCGAGGAACTAGACCTGGGCACTGCGGCGTTCGTGTGGGAACCAGAGGAGCATGTCGCTGCGTAGGTAACTGGTCTGCTTGCGAGCGTAGCCCCGTTCTTCAGGGCGAAGATATTCGTCAGCGGTAGCCGGCGAGCGAAACTTGCGGTAAGCTAACCGGCCGGTCAGGGGGTTTGCATTAAAAGGCAAACCCGCAGTTTCCGGTTGGCCCAAATACCGCTTGCGCGGCTCAAATTCTCGTGATAGGACGGTTGAGGTTTCGGCAATTTCGGTTGTGGAAACCAGGGGGGTGACCGACAGCGAGCGCAGGCCCCGTCCTTTAGGGAGGGGAGGATGTCAGCTAGGTCCCGGATAGCCAGGCATAGCCTGGCAGGGGGTGGTTGTGTTTGTGGTTGTGGAACCAGTAAGGGCTCCGGTTGAAGGCGAGGATTTGCCTTTCTTTGAGTGCTTCTGTCCTCGCGAGGAGCTGGTCGCGCTGTCGCTTCGAGACGAGTACCCGCAGTTCAAGCTGTATCTTGCGGTGCTCGAAGAAGCGTTCGACGCGCTGACGGTACAGAGTAGGAAGGAGCCAGCCGCCGCCGCTAGGTGCCGACGCGAGGCACTGGCGTGGTTCGACTCAGCTAGTCGAGCGAGTACGTTTACCTTCGTGTCGGTCTGTGAGCTGTTTGACTTCAATATCGAACAACTCCGTAGGGTCGCGCGCCGCGCGGCTAGGGGCGGTCGAGCAGTCGTGCTGCATGCGTCCCGCAGACAAATCTAAGGAGCCCCGTGATTTTATTCTTTGGTACTCGATTGAGCCTGGAAATAATTCCGCCGGGGTCCCTCCTGGCAGAAAGTCACATTCACGCCCAGCTACAAGCATCCGGGTGTCACGCCAGGGGGGCGCCAAGGGTCTACTACCTTGAACTCGGAACAGAAGAAGTTGTTTTCCGCGACGAATCAGTTGCGTTTCTCGCAACTGCAACTAGGCCAGTTGGCTGGCATCGGGTGGGGGCACAATGCGATCAAGCGGATTCTTCGGGCGGCTTTACTTGCATCTGAGGGCGCCAAGCATCGGACTGCGAAGATGGGTGCGGCTGTCGTCCAGAATCGGACAGTCATCGGCAGTGGTCGTAACTACACCAAGACACACTCACGGAGTCACGGCCCGTTTCGGCAAGTGCATGCGGAAGCTCACGCGCTGGATCGGGCCAGGAGAACCGGCGTTGGTACGGTCGGCGCAACGTTGGTCGTCGTCAGGAAGCTGGCCGACCAGACGCTCGGGGTCAGTCGGCCGTGCTCCGCTTGTTTCCGTGCCGCACAAGCGGCCGGAATCAAGCGAATTGTCTACACCGACTGGGGTGGACAATTTTGTGTTCTCGACTTGCGAGGCGCGGTTCGTCTCGGAAGTATTCTCTAGTCGAGGTATCGACTCAGCAACGATCGCGAGCGTCGGCTCGTAGTCCCCATTTCTTTTTGATACGTAAGTAGAGATCGACGTATTCTCCGCACCAGTATGGGGACTGCTGCTTGATGGCCGGTGAGGGCCAGGCTCCGGGTTCCCTGTCCCCCTTGGCTCGGTTCAGCGACGCAGATACTGCGAGTAGATTGTCGGGGTCATTCGCGAACTGTGCGAACTTCCGGCGCGTCCATAGGTTGCCGCCGGACCGGTATGCCTCCTTGAGCGGCACGACATGGTCAATGTCCAGCAGGCGCGGGTCAGTGAAGAGTTGGTTCGAATAGGGATCAAGCCAGAGTCCGCCCGTAACTGAACATGTCTCGCGACAGGCGATAACTGGTTCGACTAAAGAAAACTCAACCAGTGCCTCATGGCGCGTGTTTAGCTTGTCTCGGTCCAGGTCCGTCCATCCGGGGTGAAAAAAGACCCAGATCAGTATGTGGAGCGTCGTGCCCATGATTTACTATAGCATACCTGGAGTAAATAGTGAGAAGTTGGGACTTTGAATTAACGCGCGCACTGAAGGATATGGAGAAGTACTGCGATCTCCCGGAATGGGCACATAGCCTGGCGACTACCGTTGGGGACATGTACGACGAGCCAGGCCGAGAGTACCACAACAAGGAACGCATCTTTGTCGGGCTGGATACCCTACTGGAGATGGAACGTGAAACTCCCGTTCTCCCCGTGCAGCGTATCTCCTGGATGCTTCACAACTGCTACTACGACGCGGAGTTCTCCGGTAACGAGGCCCTGTCGGCCGGAATATCGATTGCCATTCTTGGGGATATGATAGCGGTAGATCCTATCTTGAGTACCCAGCCGGGGTATGTCGGTCGAACAATTGCCGGAAAAATCAACCACGACCTGAACCATGTGTACTTCGCAGCTTCATACGAGTCTGTACTGGAAACAACGGCCAGAATTCGGCTGGAATACCGACACCTAACCGACGAACAATGGGCCGAAGGTCGGGCGAAGTTTGTTGAGTCACTGGACCCACAGAATGTATTCTGGCATCCGTGGTTCATTAAACGTTACGGGAAAGATGCATTCGCAACCGTAACGAAGCTGTGGGAGACTTCTTCCCCTCCAGTGATACAATCGGGGAATGAACAAGTTTAAGATTCTTTCCATAGACGGCGGCGGCGTACGTGGCGTGCTGCCCGCAAGATTGATCGACCGACTTGGTTCACCAGCCGCTGACTTGTATGCCGGAACATCTACCGGCGCTATCGTAGCAGTCGGGCTGGCGTTCGGCCTCCGGGCCAGTGACCTGGTTAACTTCTACTGGAGTCTCAGTAATAAGGTGTTCTACCAGCCGACCGTAGTACACCGCGTGATCGGCGGACTGTTCTCTTCACAGTACGACAACAGGAACCTCATTGTCGAGATGAGGAACATCTTCGGGGAGCATACCCTTCGCGACCTAGAACGACGTGTGCTTATTCCGACGTTTGACTTGATGTCCGACGACGGCCAAACATGGAAACCTAAGTTCTTCCATAATTTGGACAATTCGAACCTGGACGAAAAGATTGTCGATGTCTTGTTGCGCACCACGGCAGCGCCGTCTTACTTCCCTTCCTACCAGGGCTTCATCGACGGCGGCATTGTGGCGAACAACCCGGCTATGTGTGCCCTGGCCCAAGCACTCGACCAAGGGACGATCGGCTGTAGCTTTGACCAGATCAGGTTACTGTCCCTGTCTACCGGCAGACTAAGTCAGGGGCTTGTCGGGGATGCGTTGGACTGGGGGCTTGCGCGCTGGATGCGTTATGCCACCAACATGGCAATGGAAGGGACGGTGGACGTTGCGCACTACCAGTGCTCACGCGTCCTGAGAGAACACTACTTCCGCCTCGATCCAGTTTTACCACGCCAAATTGCGATAGACGACACGCGGGCCGTCCCCGAGCTAGTCGAACACGCCGACGACCTCAGCCTTGAATCGGCCGAGGCGTGGCTGTCCGCAAACTGGCACTAAGGC
>Ga0163144_10013038_pt1 | contig 17382 bp, 19 predicted proteins | sample OliLak19BULKMAT1_FD_123175 | JGI IMG/M metagenome (GOLD analysis project Ga0163144, IMG submission 123175) | Freshwater microbial mat bacterial communities from Lake Vanda, McMurdo Dry Valleys, Antarctica - Oligotrophic Lake LV.19.BULKMAT1 | ecosystem: Environmental > Aquatic > Freshwater >...
AAAGAAATTTAATTTGATTTCCTGAAGACTTTGCTTTCACATTAAATGAAGAAGAGACTGTTCTTTTGCATAAGGAAATGGGCATACAATGTGGGCATGGCCGTCGACGAAAGCCGAAGAAGAATTTTATTAAAGTGAAACTTGATGTGCCAAATTGGCACATCAAGTATGTAAATATTTGTTTTTTCTTGTTGTTTTAAAGTTTTTAATTGAAAATTAAAAGAAAAATGAGGGAATAATTATGATTAAAGAATTTGCCGGCTTTTTAAAAAACTATGGAGTTGTAGGTCTTGCTATCGCGGTTATTATCGGTGGTAAGCTAAATGAGCTGGTAACTAGTTTTGTAAATGATTTAATTATGCCACTTCTCTTTCAACCTTTTCTCAATGCGGCCAATGTTGATGATATTAAAAAATTAAATTATCACGGAATTTTTTATGGAAAAGTTATGGGTTCATTTTTAGATTTTATTGTGGTCGCTGCGATTGTCTTTTTATTTGCTAAGCTTATTTTAAAAGAAGAATTAGTGCAGAAAAAATAAACTTAGGGCAAAAGATTTGCCCTAAGTGTTAATTATTTTAATTATCTGCCAGCGCAGGCATCAATAGCGCGAATCATTTGCGAACGAAGACCGCAGCCATTTCCTTTATCACACAGAATTTTTACGCATTCAACATCAACATTTTTGCAAGATTGAACGTAATTTTGTAAATCGCTTTTAGAATTACAGCCTGCTTTTGAACAAGCATATTCTAAACACTCACCGCTTAAGTTACCGCGACAAGTTTGAATGACATCTAAAATATTTGAACGAAAGTCACATGAAGTATATTTGCAGGCAGCTTTTACACAAGAGCCATCATAATTTCCTACACACGCGCGGGCAATTTCCTCTAATTCAGATTGGAAGCTGCAGCGATAGATTTCGCAAGCTGTGGCGACGCAAGCACCAGTTTTTGGTTTGCAAGAATCATCGGCAAAAAGATTTAAACTGGTCGTGATAAAAAGAAAAAATAAAACGAAAATTTTCATAAATACTCCTTATATTGAAAGCACTTTTAATAAGTCGATATTGGCCACGTCATAGGTGGTGAGTTTAGTTAAACAGTTTGACAGCGAAGTTAAGTGAACTCGGCCCTGGTTGTAGACAGTTACTTCTGCTGTCTTGCCTTCGAGTAGCGCCATGACTGCAAGGTATCCCATTTTTGAGGCCATAAAACGATCCAGCGGCGTGGGATTTCCGCCGCGTTGAATATGACCTAAAACACACACGTGAGAATCAATTTTGTGTTGTGTTTTTAATTCTTGTGAAATTTTATAGCTGAGTCCTGGAGTGTGACCTTCGGCGACGATTAAAATAGATGATTTTTTTCCGCGTTCAATGCCGCGTTTAATATCGATGGCGATTTGATCAATTTTAACCGGTTCATTTTCTTTTCCTGGCATGATTACATTTTCAGCGCCTGTGCATACGCCGACGTGATAAGCAATTGCCGGAGAGTTGCGGCCCATCACTTCTACAAAAAAAGTTCTTTCGTGTGAAGCAGCGGTATCGCGAATTTTATCAACCGCATCAACCGCAGTTGAAATGGCGGTATCAAATCCGATGGTGTATTCAGTTCCAGAAATATCATTGTCAATAGTTCCAGGAATTCCAATCACAGGAAAGCCATGTTCTTTATTAATTAAATTCGCTCCATTAAAAGATCCGTCACCGCCAATTACGACTAATGCATCAATGTTTTTTCTTTTTAAAATATGTACGGCTTCGGTACGAATTTCAGGTTTGTGAAATTCAAGGCAACGCGATGTTTGTAAAATAGTTCCGCCATGTTGAATAATATTTCCCACTGAGGAGACATCCATCTTGCGAATATTGCCTTCTAAAAGTCCTGCATAACCTTTTTGAATACCGTAAACGGTTAGCCCCTTACCAATTGCCGTTCTTACCACAGCGCGAACAGCAGCATTCATTCCCGGGCTATCGCCGCCGCTACATAAAACGCCGATGGTGGTAATTTTATTTTCATTCATAAATGGCCTTCCCCTGAAATGAATCAGGAATTGCTAAACCCATGCAGCTCATGACTGTGGGTGCTACGTCACAAAGGGCGTAGACTTTTTTTGATTTATTTAAAGTTAAAGAGTCTGCTTGTAATTGATTATCAAAGACAACAAAAGGAACAGGTGCACCTGTGTGGGAAGTGTGGGGAGAGCCATCTTCATAAACCATTTGATCGCTGTTGCCATGATCAGCGGTTAACATCATGGTAACATTTTGCTCACGGCAAGTTTTCATTAAACTGCCCACACATGAGTCTAGAACTTCAATCGCCTTAACTGCCGCTGCATAATTTCCGGTGTGTCCCACCATATCAGAGTTAGCGAAGTTGACAAGATAAAATTGATAATCATTATTTTTTAAAGCTGCATTTAATTTATCTAAAATTAAAAGTGCACTCATTTCAGGTTTTTCATCGTAAGTTTTAACTTCGCGAGGTGAAGGAATGAGTACACGCTCTTCGCCATTAAAAGGTTCACGCTTACCGCCGTTAAAAAAATAAGTTATGTGAGCAAACTTTTCGGTTTCAGTAATTTTAAATTGTTTAATATGGTGTTTGGATAAATTTTCGCATAGACCGCCATGAACTTTTTCTTTATTAAAAAGAATTGGCAGATCGACCCATTCTTCTATATAAGGAGTCATGCATAAAAAATATTTGGCATTAAAAGGTTTTTTAAACTCTGTAAATTTTGGATCGGCGAAGGCCAAGGAAATTTGAATGGCACGATCAGGACGATAGTTAATAAAAAAGATGCAGTCGTCTTTGTTGATGGCATATTCAGCATTAAATAAGACTGGAGCAACAAATTCATCAAAGATATTTTTTTTATATTCAGCTTTCAAATATTCATCTGGTTTTAAATTTGAAATAGCGCCAGAACCCGTCATAGTTTTTACCGCCAGCTCAATTTTTTCCCATCGTCGGTCGCGATCCATAGAGATCGAGCGACCTTGTATGGAGGCAAAATGCATCTTGTTCATTTTTAAAACTTCGTTTACATAATTGATGCCGCTATCACGTGCAGTATCGCGCCCATCAGTAAACGCATGAAAAAATAATTGTAGATCGGTTTCCTTACTTAAGATGGCATAAAGTTCTTTGAGATGATTAATGTGTGAATGCACGCCACCATCAGATAATAATCCCATTAAGTGAATACGTTTATTTCCTGATCTAGCTTTTTCGATTAGCTCTAAAAGTCTGGGCATATTTTTTAAAGTATTTTGTGCGATGGCCTCATTGATGCGAACTAAATCTTGTCTGACTGCTTTTCCTGCGCCTAAGTTCATGTGACCGACTTCTGAATTTCCAGACACTCCATTTGGTAAACCCACTTCCTCGCCGCCAGCAATGATGGTGGTAAAAGGATAATGGGCAAAGAGTTGATCAATATTGGGTTTTTTAGCATCGGTAATAGCATTTTTATTGGAATTTTTGTTAATGCCAAAACCATCAAGAATAACTAAGAGAACGCGTTTATTTAAATCGCACAATTTCATGTTGCTAACATATCAAAAATAATAGGCGATGACTAGATTGACAGAGAGATATTTGCGCCGATTATGGTAATATCGATGGAAGTACCGTCATTGTTGTTGGTCATTGTTTTTGTGAGATAAGAATTCAAAGATAAAGCATCAATTTTAGGAATCAAATAGGTGCTGTAAAGTGAAAGGCTCCATTCTTTGTAAGAGTCAATAGTATCAGATGGATTATTATTGATATCATACGCGATGTTAAAAAATAAACTCAGACGTTGATTGACGTTAAAGTGATTGCTTGTCGCCAATTCCCAGCTGGTTGAATCAGGTGCTGCGACTTCACCTTCATTGCGATAGGTGATGCTATAGCTAGGAGCAAAAAAACGATTTTTTAAAAAAGGGGTGTAGGTCATTAATAAACCAGCGTCAGTGGTATTAGCGCCATTGTAGTAATCTAAATATTCCCAAATTCCTTTATAACTTATGGTACCTTTTTTTAAAGTGTGCACATATTCAGGATTAAGTTTTTGTTTTGTAGAGTAGCGATGGAACGGGGCACCGCTAGTGTCTTTGATATGAGAAACTTGCATCCCGTAAGAAATTTTGGCCATTGATTTAATTAAGTTGTCATATTTTAGTGTGACGTTACCAGAAAAAGAACGGCCATCTCGATAACCTAATTGTCTGTTCACAGCATCGTCTTGATTGTATTCCATATTAACTTGCATATTATAATGTTCGGCCCATCTTTCCGAGGAGTAGAAAAAACTGACATTTTTGGACCAGAACCTGTCGTCATTTTTAATATATTTAGCGGCGTAGTCGCGATCAAAGTTGGCCTCTTGCTCGTTATCTAGTGAATTGATATTGGAGTTATAAAAAGACCCAAAAGTAAAAGTGGCAAAAAAGAAATGTGCGGAAAGACTGGAAAGATAATTTTGGGCATAGGTCTTCATGCCATCATCAGCATTATTTTGTGAAATAATACTTTTTAAAAACATGGTTCCAGCATCACGAAAGCCCTCCTTGATTAATGAGTCCGCCAAATAAAGATGCAGCGTTTTGTCGGTGTTCTCACTCACAGGTTCTTCAGGTGTGCTCATAGAATCAAAAAGTTCCTTAGCATCGATAAAGCTTTTAATCGATTCTTGATAGCTGGAAAGTTTGTTTTGAATGATACCTAGTAAATAGAGCGACTCAGCAGTGGCAAAAGTAAAATGTTTAGTAATTAATAAATATTTTTCTGCTAGTTTAAGTAAATTTGTTTGCAGTTTTTCAGGATATTCGGGCCTGTCATAAATGGAATAAAAAATTTGTCCCATTTGAAAATATGTTTCTAGCGCTTCGCTACTTGGCATCTCAAGTGTTTTTAACTTTTTTATTAAAACGTCTTTATCACTAATATTGAGTAAAACTTTTCCATGAATTCTTTTGATGATGAAATGATAGAGGCGCAGCGCTTTAGCGGGTTGTTCTTTTTTTATATAAAGATCGGCCAAAGTTAAAAAACTTTCGCGGTGAAAATCTTTATTAGAAAGATTGAGTACCAGTAGTTGAATAGCTTGGTCGGTTTTTCCATCTGCTATAGCGAGCTCGGCTTTGGCCAAACGCACCTCTTGGATCTCTGATATCTGGGCGGCGCAGAGCACTTGCGGTAAAAACATAGTTAACAAAAAAAATATCTTTGACCAGTATGCCGTCTTCATCTTATTCTTAATTGTACTTCTATTTGGAGATAGCATGAAAACTTTTTTAATGATTTGCCTTTTTGTTATTTCTTTTCCATCGATCGCCGCTGATGGGCTCATTGGTCGCGTAACTAAGCTTAGAGGCAATGTGGTTAAAATTCACGGCTCCGAACAAGTCATTTTAAAAGAAGGCGATAATTTATATTCTGGAGATGAGATCCATACCCAGAATGGAAGTTTTATTAAAGTGATCATGCGTGATGATACAGTTTTTCAATTAGGTGCCAAGTCATCATTTAAGTTCGGTGAATTTTCATTTAAATCAAAAGACGATCGCCGAGCAGTGTATGAACTAATGCAAGGAAAGCTGCGCAGTCTTTTTACCGTCCCAGCTAAAGAAGGCGATTTAAAATTAAATACTCCCACTGCTTCAATGGGTATTCGTGGAACAGAAATTTTATCTGATGTTTATAAATTTAATGGTGTTTTAAAAACCGATATTGCTCTTTTAAAAGGTAAGCTGGATGTGGCCATCAACGAAAAAACATATTCTTTAAAAGCGGGGGAAATGATTGAGGCCAATAAATTTGGTTTAAATAGTGAACGTGCCCCCATGCCACCTCCATCAGTAAGAGAAATCCCCAGAGCGGTATTTGCAAAACTACAAAAGGCGGAAAAAAAAGGTGGCGAGGTTTTTTTATTTGATGCCAAAAATGAAAAAACAGAAATGCAGCCAAGTTTAGATAGTGCACCTGTCTTTAAAAATGACATTCGCGAAAAGCTAGAAGTTAAGGAATTTCAGGCACCAAAAGAAGGGATGAAAAATGACAAAAGAAATAATGAGATAATTCATCAAACACCAAATCATCCAAAGCCTGAGGGACCTCCATCGCATGGACCTGGTGACGGGCCACATAAACCACGCGATTGTAGAGAGGATAGAAGTTGTCCACCACCTCCGCCTCCGCCTGAGCCGCCAAAAACGCCAAAAACTCCACCAGTCGGAGGAGAGACTCCGCCGCTCAATTGATCAATTTTTAGCCGGCCGTATTATTTACAGCTAATAACCTCGATGTAGATGATTAAAACCTCATTATTGGTTTAGGCATCCCGTTTGCAATATCTAAAAGTGAATAAAAATGAATCACTTTTGGAGGTCCTTATGACTAAGAATAAAACACTTTTGGTACTTGGCTTGGCACTCTTATTTTCTGCTTGCGGAAAAGATAATACACTTAGCGGTGGTAGCGGCGGCGGAGTTGGTGGACCAATCGGGTCGAGTCCAATTACCAGTGGAGTTCCAGGTGCAGCTGATTTAGGAACAAAAATTGATAATTATTCAACACAATTTGGTACCGGAATGGTTAGCTATTATGGTTATCCCTATACGTATCAGCAATTAGTAAACTCGGGATTAAATTTAGCTTATAGATACACAAAATCAAGCACGACTGGCAGTGGTTCAAACTGCGAAAAGAAGTGGGGGATTTTTTACGTGTGTTCATATAGCAGTACAAGTTCATCTGTAAGCGTGACTGAATCGCGCAAGGTTTTTAACAATGATATTGATGTAACGTCAAAAATGAACGAGTTAAAAGCAATTATTAACGATGCCAATCCGTTGTTACCAATTTACACCAACAACCCTAACAACCCTAACAACTCATCGTATATGATTACGACCAGAAGCGGGAAGCAGTATGTGATTGATACAAGATATCCATTACAAGCTAACCCAATTGGTATTAAGGATTCGAGTTCAACTGAATACTTATACAACATTACTGAAAACTAAAATTTAAATAACAAAAAAAATTAAAACCGACTCTTTTGGGTCGGTTTTTTTATTCATACTTTTAAATTTTATGTGATGAGTTCTTTAGAAGACTACTAAAGGTAATATGGCGATTCGATCGCTCATTATTTCTATCTTTTTACTTTTACAGACATAGATAATTTTTGAGTTAGCGTAGTGTTTTAAAAATGAGTTGGCGTGTATTTGATCTGCATGTTCCGGTCTATCTCCCTCGATAGGAATGAAACCTAAAATTCCAGATGGTGACTGTACCGCAAAAGGTACATTCGATTTACCCTTGGTTAAAAAACTAAAATAGCGATAATTTTTTCCTAACTCGTAAAACAAAGGCACACGAATATTTCGATAGCATAGCCCCGTCCAAGACTCTTTAGAGTTCGATTTTCTAAGCGACAGATAGTGAGATTCAGCTTGATCTTCAAAAAAAAGAGTCATTCCTTTTCTTCCGCCCTCAATGGGCATAGGCCTGATTAAAAAAACAGATTCTAGAGCGTATAAAAGTTTTTTCTGGGTGGATTCCTGCAGCTTTGTTTGCGCTTTTATCTTGGAAAATTGTAAAGGTCTTCCTTCTATCTTGGAGAGCTCCCGAACAAAATCTAAAATCTGAGTATAGGAAAGTGATGTCGGGTAAATTTGACGAATGTCACGATCAAGAATGGTACTTAATTGTTCAGCAATTTTATTCTCGGCCAATTTTTTATTTCTAATAAAGCAGACACCAGGAAGTCCACCTCGCTCAATTGATTCATTTATTTGAGCAAAGAGACTCATCCTTCTTTTGGATTCTATCTCAAAGTAATCATCTAACTTAAGTAATGAATCAGTGGTCAGGATTTTATCAACGGCATTTGAGAGCGGTAAGTTTTTAATCTCACTCATTGACATTGGCAAGAGTTCAAGATTCATAATCCTTCCTGTCAGGGACTCTCTGATGGCACGGCGACTTGTAAAGCGTACTGAGCCGGAGAGGATAAATTGTCCTGGTCTTTTATCCGTTCTCACTTGTTCTTTTAAAGCAGTAAAAAGTTCAGGTAGCAATTGAGATTCGTCGAGACCAACCTTTAACTTGTGATGATTTTTAAGGAAATTCTTTGGGTTTGATTCAATCTTATCAAAGGTATCTCTATCATCTAAGGAAAAGTATTGTGAACAGTGCTGCATAAGCAATGTTGTTTTTCCAACTTGGCGATGCCCAAGTATACCCACAATGGGACTAACATTTAGTACGCTTTTCAATAATTCAGAAAGATATCTTTTTCGTTCGTGCGGCATGTATCCATTATACATGATTGTTAGCATTGGTCAAATTCAATGAGTCTGTCTATTTAATTAAGGGTTGATCAAATTGACAGACTCATTGAATTTACTTAGTGTCTAAAAAATGAGATAGAAATGGATGTTCCGTTAGAGGGTTGAACTTTAGGAAAATAGTCATCTATAATAAGTTGCTAAATCTAACTAAATATTCATACTTTTAAGTCGAGTAAAAAAAGTTCAATTGGGATGCATTGAATATTTCCGTGTTTTTCAATAGTTTTCCCTTTGTAGAGAAAAAAACATTCTGCTGTGGGATAATCTTCAGCAAAGGATTTTAATCCTGCGAGGTCTTCTTTACGAATGTGGACACTGTGCTTTACTTCTATGGCCATAAATCTTTGTGGCCCATAGACTACGAAATCAACTTCAGTATTGGAATTTGTGCGCTAAAAACAATTGGTAATAGTCCTAATTCTAAACTTTTTTCTAAATCAAATTTTTCTTTTAGCTCCGACGCCATAAAGGGGTGCATGAAATTTAGTAGTGCTCGTCCGGCCATGAGATCTGAACCAGATTTTTTTAATTTACGAATTGATGATCCTGTAAGGATAAATTGTACTTTTGGAAAATTGTCGTCTTCAATAATCTGATGTATTTTGCTTAGTATTTGAGGTGATTTTTTGAACCTCATCAATGATGACAACATCTTTGTCTTTTAAAGTTTTTATAATGGGTTCCAGTCTTGCTGGATTATTGGTGAATTTTAATTGTGTAGCATCATCCAGAAGATCGATTAATAACGCACCCTTGTAGTGAGTCTTTAAGAATCTGCTTTTGCCAGTTCCTCTGGGTCCAAAGAGAAAAAAACTCTGATTCTTTTCTGGCCCATAACCTCTTAAAATCATATGTGTATCCCATACTTTTGATATTTCGTTGTCAATAATTTTCCAGCGGTTTCGTAAAAATAAGTCTGAATTTTACGGAATCGATGGAAATTCTAAAAAATGTGAAACTGTAGTAAGCTATATAAAAACTAATCAAAGGATTGATTATGGCCAAATTTCAAACAGATCTTCGCGACATTTATTTTAATTTATTTGAACAGTTAGGAGTGCATAAAAACACTGATAAATTCGCTGAAGGCGATTTAAAAGAAATTATTGAGCAGTTTAATAAGTTTGTAGAAAATGAAATTTATCCTACTCGTCAAAAATCTGATGAAGAGGGTGTGAAATTAGTAAATGGAAAAGTAGTTGTTTCAGAATGTCTGCGCAAGGCCAATAAACTTTTTTATGAAAATGGTTGGTTTGGTTTAGGTTATCCAGAAGAGATGGGAGGAATTCCTGTGCCTGAAGCGGTGTCGCTGGCCTGTACTTCAATTTGTAACGGCGCCAATGTCGCTTACTCGATGTATCCAGGATTAAGCAAAGCTTGTATGAACGTGATCATTAAGGCCGGCAGTAATGTGCAAAAAGAAATGTTCGTGCCAAAAATGTTTAGTGGTGAATGGGGCGGGACGATGTGTCTGACTGAACCGGGCGCGGGAAGTGATGTTGGTGCTTTAAAATCGACTGCAGCTCCTATGGGGGATGGCCGTTACAAAATAAAAGGTATTAAAATATTTATTTCGTCAGGTGAGAGTGATCTGTATTCAAATAATATTCATCTTGTGTTGGCAAAAACTCCTGGTGCTCCAGATAATGCTAAGGGATTGTCTCTTTTTATTGTGCCTCGTTTTCTTTTAGAAGATGGTAAAACCAATAATGTCGTGTGCTCTAAATTGGAACATAAAATGGGGATTCATGCTTCCGCCACTTGTGAATTACAATTTGGTGTGACGGGGGAAACTTACGGCGAAATGATTGGCAAAGAATTTGATGGCATGGCCACCATGTTTATCATGATGAATGAAGCGCGTTTATTGTGTGGTATGCAAGGTGAGTCGCAGGCCAATCTGGCCTATCATTTAACCGTTCAATACGCCAAGGAGCGCGTACAATTTGCTAATGAAATTGTGAAGCATCCAGATGTTCGTCGTATGCTCTTAAGAATGAGATCTATTTCGCGCGGAATGCGAGCGCTGAATTTTTATACTATGAATTTATTTGATGAGGCCCACAAAGGTGACAGTAGTGTGCAAGATGAAATTGCACTTTTAACTCCCATCTGTAAGGCCTTTTGTTCTGAAGAAGGATTTAATGTAGCAGTAGAAGCGATGCAAGTTCATGGTGGTTATGGTTTTTGTACTGAATACGGTATTGAACAATTTGCGCGTGATACAAAAATTGCCACGATTTATGAAGGAACCAATGGCATTCAGTCCGTGGACTTTGTCATGAGAAAAATTTTAAAGGATCAAGGCAAGGCCTTTTCACTTTTAGGTGAAAAAATGCGCAAAGATTTAACTTCCAGTGAAGCGCAAGTTTTTGCGGTGGAAATTTCGACCATGGGAAAAAACATGGAGCAGGCGCAAAAAATATTAGGCCACTTCGCAGGTCTGGCACAGAAAAAGCAATTTGATCAGATATTGCAGTCAACGAATTATTTTTTACAATTTTCAGGAAATTTAGTGGTGGCCTGGTTACTTTTGCGATCTGCCATACTCGCCAATAGGCAGAAAGGTGGAGCGAGTAAAGATGATGCGCAGTACTACCAAACTAAAGTTGATGACTTCAAAATATTTTGTCAGCACCATTTGACCAGAAATTCCGGACATTCTTTATCGATCCTTAACTTCGACAATCTTTATTCAGGCATGGAGCTTTAAGAATTCTGTGTTAGACTAATTTTAGTTTATATTTAAAATTAGGTTTTCATGAATTTAGAATTAGTCCTCAAGGAAATTGAGGAATTTTCCAGCACTACTCACGGCAGTAGTGATTACGACACTGAGACGTGTTTTGTCGTGTCTAAAAATCGCAAAGACATGGCCCCGCTACGTTATCTCAAAAAAAAATTCCCAGAGATAGAAGGTGCAGAAATACTGCTTCGCTTAGGAATGTGTATCGAAGTTTTTGATTTTGTCGAAGATCAAAACTTTGTCAATTGGTACGAAAAACAATTTGGAAAAAAACTACTTAAGCCGCATGCTAAAAAAGTTCAACTCTTAGTGATTTATGAAGATCAAGCAGTGCTTACGGCCTTAGGTAAAATTCACGATGGCTATGAGACGCTTCGTCATCATCGCATTATGATGAATGGAAAAAATATGCCAACACAATTTGGTGAGTGGCTCGCCAAAGGTGTGTTTGGATTAGCGCAAAAAAAATCTACTTCGCAGAGGGGATTTGATTTTGTTTTAGGTGATAAGCGTGTCGAAATTAAAGTTCATCATGGCTCGCAGTCATCGCCCAAAGGCGTAAAATTAAAAAAATCATTAATTGAACTTAGTGATTTTTGTATTGTGATTTATTTGACCGATGATTTTAAAATTCGTGAATTATGCTTTTTAGATTCTGAATATGTCAGCCGTAAGTTCTCAGGCAAAGGCCATACAATCTTTTTAAAAGACTCTGACGTTGGGCAATATATTTTCAGTAGGTCTAATAAACACTATGATAAGGTTCTGAATGGACATCTATTACTCAAATATTCAACGGCCCAGATGGCGGTTAAGCTATCGGAGCACTTTAAGTAGCCTTTTGTCCTCTAGAGTGTTATAAGTAATGACAAATTTTTAAGGAGCTATCTATGTCAAAACAAGATTACAAAGTTAAGGATATTTCTCTGGCCGACTGGGGGAGAAAAGAAATAATGATCGCTGAATCAGAAATGCCAGGACTAATGGCGCTTCGTAAAGAATTTGGTGTAAGCAAACCTTTAAAAGGTGCCAGAATTGCTGGTTGTCTGCACATGACAATTCAGACTGCAGTTTTAATTGAAACATTAATCGATCTGGGCGCAGAAGTGCGTTGGTCATCATGTAATATTTTTTCTACACAAGATCACGCAGCAGCAGCAATCGCCGCTCGTAATATTGGCGTTTTTGCTTGGAAAGGCATGAACGAACAAGAATTTGATTGGTGTATTGAGCAAACTTTAAAATGGCCAGATGGGCAAACGCTTAACATGATTCTAGATGACGGCGGCGATTTAACGGTTATGGTTCACAAAAAATATCCTGAATTGTTAAAAGGCATCAAAGGTCTTTCGGAAGAAACGACTACGGGTGTTCACCGACTATATGAAATGATGAAAAAAGGGGAATTAAAACTTCCTGCAATTAATATTAACGATTCAGTAACTAAATCAAAATTTGATAACCTTTATGGTTGCCGCGAGTCTCTTGTCGACGGTATCAAACGCGCCACTGATGTAATGATCGCTGGTAAAGTTTGTGTGGTTGCTGGTTATGGAGATGTAGGTAAAGGTTCTGCTGGTTCATTCAAAGGATTAGGCGGACGTGTAGTCGTGACTGAAATCGATCCAATTTGCGCGCTTCAAGCGGCAATGGAAGGTTACCAAGTTATGAAAATGGATGACGCTGCAAAAATTGGCGATATATTTGTAACGGCCACTGGTTGCGTCGATGTTATTACTGGCAAGCATTTAGAAGCAATGAAAGATGGCGCGATTGTTTGTAACATCGGTCACTTTGATTCAGAAATTAATATTAAGTATATGAACGACAGAAAAGATATTAAGAAAATTAATATCAAACCTCAGGTGGATGAATACAATTTTCCAAATGGAAAACGCTTAATTCTTCTAGCTGAAGGCCGCCTAGTTAACTTAGGCTGCGGCACAGGTCACCCGTCGTTTGTTATGTCGAATTCATTCACTAACCAAGTAATGGCGCAAATGGAACTTTGGGCAAATCATAAAAACTATGAAAATAAAGTTTATATTTTACCAAAACACCTTGATGAAAAAGTAGCGCGCCTACATTTAGAAAAAATTGGTGTTTATTTAGATACATTAACCGGCCAGCAGGCCGAGTATTTAGGTGTAAAAACTTCTGGTCCTTATAAACCAGAACACTACAGATACTAAAAGAAACCAAGAATTAACTATGCAAAAAATCATCATCGGTTCAGATCACGCAGCTTTTGAAGCTAAAGAAATTTTAAAAAAAACTTTAGAAGCTCAAGGGTTTGAACTTGATGATGTCGGAACTCATTCCCTTTTGAGCTGTCACTATCCCACTTATGCCGTAGCTGTCGCAAAAAAAATGAAAGAGTTTCCCGATGCTCGGGGTATTTTAATTTGCGGTTCTGGTATTGGGGTCAGCATTGTGGCCAACCGCTTTAGTTATATTCGCGCAGCTCTATGCCGAACTGCGGAAGAAGCTAAACTCGCCAGAGCTCACAACGATGCAAATGTTTTGTGTCTTGGGGCAAGAATAAATTCAACGGCAGAGATTAAAAATATTACCGAAGCGTGGTTAAATGCAAAATTTGAAGGCTCCCGCCATCAAGACAGACTTAATTTATTTTCCACTCTTGGAGAAAAATAGTGGATAAGATTGAAAAATATTATTTTAGTTATGTTTTTTTTATTTCTATTCTCGGGACCTGTATTGCTTTTTATGACGTAAACTTTTTTGAAAGTTTTTACGCTAGAGAAGATTCTATTTTAGAATGGCAACAGTTTATTGCTTTGGCCGCTGCTGCCGGACTTTGTTTTTATCGCGTGTATAACTTGCGCAGAGAAAAGAATATATTTTTCCTTCTTGTTTTGTTGGCCATGACCGGTGTTTTTGTATTTGGTGCGGGAGAAGAAATTTCTTGGGGACAGAGAATTTTAAATGTTAAAAGCCCTACTTATTTCATTGTAAATAACTCACAACAAGAAACTAATTTTCACAATTTGATTCTGGGTGGAATTAAAATAAATAAACTAGTTTTTGGAAAATTACTGGGTGTTGGAATTGCTCTTTATTTATTATTTCTCCCCTGGCTTTATCGCAAAAAAGTAAATATCAAAAACTTTTGCGATCGCTTTGGAATTCCAGTTCCAACTTGGCATCAGGTAATTGCTTATGCGGCACTATTTCTTATCGTTAAAATCACTAAGCTCTCAGGTACTGGAAAAAAAGGTGAAATCTTGGAATTTGGTGGAACTTGGATTTTCTTTTTGATGTGTTGGCGTCCGCTTAATAAAAAAATATTTTCAAAATGATTTATTGCTCTTTAAGATTTCTTTAATAAATTGAATATCACTTTGCAATACCGTAATATCATCGCGCATTTTTTTGAGGTCATCTTTTTTTAGACTATCAAAATCGGTTTGAATTTTAACTAATAAACTATTATCTACAGCAGCAGGAGTACTCGTTTTGTCTTTAGATATTTTTGCCGCAGACATTTCTTTAATCTGTTTGCTATTTAAATCAATTTTTTCATCTAAAGATTTTAAAGTTTCAGAAATTCCTGATAAGTATTTTTCAATCGAGCCAATACGCTCAAATTTGTTCATACTTTGATTGTCTGTTTCTTTATAGGGCGTGAAGTCGGTGGCAAGACATTTAAAAGAAAGCAGGATTAAAATTATTTTCATTATAAAATGCCAAAAGTTTTTCTAATTCTTAGCATGAGAACAGCAAACAATGCTTCCTTAATAATTCCACCAGACATTTTTGATTGGCCATCTCGGCGCTCATAAAAAATGATGGGAACTTCTTTAATGCGCAGACCTTTATTCCAAATTTTATAATTAAGTTCGAGCTGAAAAATATACCCATTAGAAATAATATTATCGAGATTGAGCGCCAATAAAGCTTTGCGGGTGAAGCACTTAAAACCACCAGTGGTATCAAAAACAGGAATGCCAGTTACAAAACGAGTGTAAATAGAGGCGCAGTAGGAGAGTAGAAGCCTTCTAAAAGGCCAATTGATAATTCTAATACCATCAATATAGCGTGAGCCAATGACCAAATCATTGGACTGAGCGGCTTGTAATAAATCTTTAACATGATCTGGGTCGTGAGAAAAATCACAATCCATTTCAAAAATAAAATTATACTGGTGATTAAGCGCCCACTTAAAACCTGTAACATAGGCCGTACCAAGTCCCAGCTTTCCTTTTCTTTCTATCATGTGCAAATTGCTGGCGAACTGACTCTGTAATTTTCTTACTACATTGGCCGTTCCATCGGGTGAGCCATCTTCAATAATTAAAATACTAATAGCGGAGTATTTAGAAAAAAGAGTTGTAATCATGCGCTCGATATTATCGATCTCATTAAAAGTTGGGATAATAACTAGTGTCTCGTGAAAGGGTAGTGACATAGGAAATTATGCTACACATATTTTTGAAATATGGCCAAAATAATTCTTAAGGAGCTTCGCTGGTTAGTTTTTGCGCACCTGAAACTTGATAGCGACGAGAAATAATCTCAAAAATTGAGCGATCTGAACGGGATATACTAGCTTGTTTTTGTGCTTCTTCTGTATAAATTAAAATTTGTGCGGAATTTGCTCCAGCACCTTTTTTATTAAGGTTTGGCATCTCAAATTTTGATCCGTTATCTTTGCGGGCCGTTTTATTTAGGCCATCTCCACCGGTATAATCTAAAACTTGTCCACCTTTTGATTGATATTTTGGCATGGTAAATGAATCTGCTGCACTTTGGAATTTATTTTGTTGAGCTGTGATTGCGCTTTGTGGAATGTTTGCGCTGGCAATTAGTGCTGCCAGTTTTGAAGGTAAGCCTCTCTCTGCGAGAAGTTTTGCATTCGCTAATTGTCCTGCGGATAGGTTTGATGGGGCCGATATTTTACTATCTAAGTTGTGCATCGCCTGACGAATGGCATTTTGATTTGAGTCGGCCGAATTTAAACTGGCATTACTGATTGTGCCACGAGACATTTCCGCTACGGGTTTAAAGCCTTGATTAAGTCCCTGTGCAAAATTTAATCCTTTTATTGAACTCATAAAACGCTTATCAAAACATGTTTCATTGGCGACACAATTACATTGAGGATCTGCTTTTAATTGGTCGTCGACACATGAAGTTGTTAATCCATTATTGGTTTGTGCTAAAAATTTTTGTCTCATTTGCGCCAAACAATATTGTGGATCGTTAGCAGTTTCTGCTTGCGCGCAATAACAGTCGCGATCTGTGATGGGATTACAATCACCTTTTCCGGGCAATCTATCGGCGAGATCTTTTACTTCCTTGCTCCATTCACCATGTTTTTTAGCGAGGTCCCAATAAAAAGTGGCGAGAAATCCAGAGGCGGCGAGTTTTAATCCGACGTTTGCGATGTTGCCATTACTTGAAGTTAAGTTACTACCAATATTAGCGGCGTAAACAACATAACAAGCAGCGGTCGCCGAAAAACCTGTCGCTTGAATTTGTGCTGTCTTTTTTCTAGAGTCATGACTTTGTGCTGCCCTATATAATGTATCTTTTTGGGCCGTGTCTTGGTTCATTGGTAAATTACTTAAATTGCTTTGATCAGATTGTTGCTTAAACATACCGATTGCTTCTGAGGCCATGGGAATAAAGCGGCAATAGTCTGTTGTTTCTTTATCTTCTTTTGTGGGATTTTTAACTTTAGGATCTGGAACTTTTTCGAACGTTCCGCCAACTCCTCCCATTCCCATAACCATGACATACATTTTAGAAACCATGCCGACCATTCCGGGATCAAGTCCCATCAGTCCTTTTTTGGTTTCTTTTCCATCGCACATTTTTTGTTTTTCTGCGCTCGCATTTGGCCCACATTCTTCGTTAAATTCACGTATACTTTTTGCATCGTGAACAAAAGTTTCACTAAGAACTTTATCCTGATCTGTCAGACCTTGGCTTGATTGCATGTTGGAATTTCCCGAGGCCTTAAAACCATCGGCGTGAGCTAGAGTTGTGAAGAGGAGGAAATAAATGGCAAATTTCATATAAACTCAAAGTTAAATTTTTTATCGTTTCTTAATTTTAACATAAATTAGAAAAAGACCTATCTGGTACAATCAGCCAGGGCTAAAATCCATAAAATCAATGGCTTATACTCATGCTTAGGCGAGAATAAAATTTGGCAGTAATGCGTAATTAGCTGATATTAGTTTACTCATCATTTTGTTCTATCGTGGATCGGTCACAATGACTTGATAGACTATCTTCGCAGGTTGCA
>Ga0163144_10013039_pt1 | contig 17382 bp, 13 predicted proteins | sample OliLak19BULKMAT1_FD_123175 | JGI IMG/M metagenome (GOLD analysis project Ga0163144, IMG submission 123175) | Freshwater microbial mat bacterial communities from Lake Vanda, McMurdo Dry Valleys, Antarctica - Oligotrophic Lake LV.19.BULKMAT1 | ecosystem: Environmental > Aquatic > Freshwater >...
GAGGCTGAGCTTTTCGCCCCAGGCCCCGCGCATGGCGAGACGATTGCGACGGAAGCCGAAGTTTGCCGTCGTGTCGCCGCCATCAGCGCCCGACCCGGTGTCGCGGGCGGTCATCCGGAACTGAGCCTTGTAGTCGAACTGCACGACGCCCTTGTCGTCCGCACCGAACACGATCTTGGGACCGCCCTCTTCGCCCCAGGGCGGACCGGTGATCCCGCTCTGGGCGGAAGCGGGGCCTGCGTTGAGCAGAAGCCCCGCTCCGAGCGAGAGCACGAAGCCGACTGTGCTTAATTTTGTCATCGAAGTTCTCCTTGCCACTGTTTCGCGTCCTTGAGTGCGTGACATGGCTAGCACCCGCTTCCCGGAGGCTTGGGTGAGCCGGTCGTCGGGGGCGGAGCCGTGCCGCCGCCCGTCGCGGAGATGAACTTGCTGTCGTTCGCCTCGATCTGGTTGACCTCCGACTGGGCCGGGAAATATATGAAGTAGCCGGGCATGAACGGGTTCTCGCCGGCCACGGGGGCGGGCAGGGCTCCGACGCTGCGGAGAAGAGCGGTCCCCGGAGTCACCACATCGAAGGCCCAGGCATTGGCCTGCACCTCGGTGGCCCCCGCGGCGCGGATCTTGGCGAAGCTGTAGTTGTTCCATTGGCTGGACGAGCCGTCGTACATTCCGATGTCACCCTCGGGCACCTCGAGAACGGCGTCGAAGAGGACGAAAGTGGGCGAGGCGCTCGTGGAGCTGCCGCACATCACCACGGTCTTCTTGGTGGACGACATGAAGGCGGGCGTGACCCCGTCCATGACCGGGTTCGAGGCCATCCGCGCCAGGAGGGTCTCCTTGTCCGGATAGAGTCGGTTTCGGCCGCTTTCGCCATTGACGCGGTCGGTGATGAACTGATACCCGCCGTTGCCCCGGAAGGTGTTCGCGAGGTAGGGACTCACGGTCAGCCCGCGCACATCCAGCAGTTGCACACCGGCGCGCTGCGCCTGATTCTGATTCAGCGAATCGACCATCGAGAGCATCTCGCCGATGGAGTAGCGGAAGGCCGCCTTGACTGTCTTGTTCGCGGTGAGATTGTACGAGGAGGCCGGCACCACGACGACCGTGTCGGTAAGTGGCTGACCGGCGACCTCCCAGGCGTCGTCACCGCCGTTCAGGATTTTCACGCGGGAGCGCGCGAAGCCCCAGTACCTGAAGGTCCAGAAAGCGACGGAGAGCTGGTAGATGTCGCCGTCGCTGGATGCCTTCGGGATCGTCAGTACGATCGTCGTGTGGTCGTCGATCCCGAGGCGTTTGACCAGGGCGTCCATCTGCGGGCCGGCGAGCATCATCGTCCCGGCGGGGCCGAGGCCCTCCTCGCGCGTCATCGTGAGTTCCGCGCTGTGGTCGAGCATCACCGAATCGGGAATGTGCTTCTTGGTGGGCGAAGTGAAGTTGGCCCGGGTGGTGACGGAGACGACGACCACGCGATCGGCCGTGCCGAACGGGGCGTTGATCTTCCCTTCATCGGCCCACTTGATCAAGGTCCTGGCGTCGATGATCGCGGGCGTGAGGGTGCTCGAAACGGGGTTGTCGTAGCCGGTCGTACCGGCTGCCCCCGAGCATCCCGCAGCGCCCAGAGCGAACGCTATGAGGGCTGTGGCCATTGCGTGCGGCCGCGCCCGGAGTGGGTTCAAGGAACCTGGTGACATGTGCGCCTCCTTGGCATCTCGATCGGCCAGTTCGCCGAGGCGGAGTGCCTCGCACAAACGCGCTGTCCGATCAGCGCCGTGAGGTACGTGGCGCTGCTCAGGAGAGTGCAAATCGCGTGCCCCGGGCGAGGTCGATCGATCTACGACGCTTGGAGGGAGAGGCTCGTCGGGCGACGCAGGCTATGCGGCTTGCGCATAGCCCTCAACGCAAACCATGCGTTCAGGAATTCCTACCGCCGAATCGGCGCTCGATCAGCGTGGCTCCATACAATCCGCCGAGAGCCATCGCCACCACACCGACCACCACGACTCCGTAAGGGAGATGGAGGAGTTGGGGAAGGGTGAGGTCGCCGGCGCTGCCCGCGAGGTAGAACTCCTCGATCCACGGGAAGGCCGCCGCGAACGCGAGCGTGCCCGTCGCGATCCCTAGAACGCAGACCGCTCCGTCAACCCGGCCGGTGGCGGCGGCCGCGATCGAAGTGCCCGGGCAGTACCCGCCGATCACGAAGCCCGCGCCGAGGAGCAGGCCACCCACGATCTGCGATGGCCAGTAGGTCGGCACCAGATACAGCTCCGACATATCGAGCACGCTCAGCCCGCCGAGCAGTGTGACACCGAGCATCGCGGTAACAATCGCCGTGAACATCACCTTGAAGACCGCAAGGTCAGTCAGATAGAACTGCGCCACCAGCTTTCGCGCGCTGCCAAACCCGGCTCGCTCCAGGAAGAAACCGAAACCAATCCCGATGAGCACGGCAACGAGCAGGCTTGTCTCCTCGCCGAAGAGGCCGTGGTTGAAGAACGGGGCGTTCATATCCATTCCTTTCTGACGAAGTACGCCACCGCGTACGCGCCGCCGAAAACGCACACCATGAAGGCCCAACTGCCGGCGTTGAGGAGGGCGCCGCCGGTGAGGGCCTGGCCGCTGGTACAGCCGCGCGCGAGATCCGCCCCAATCGCCATCAGCGCTCCCCCTCCGAAGGCAAGCCACAGACGCATGGCGCGGCTGGCGCGTGGCCCTTTCTCGACCATCACTGCCGTTCGGCCCGCGAGGAGGCCGGAGATGAAAGCGCCAATGAAGACCCCGAGAACCTCGAAGATCACCCAGGTCTTGAGCGGATGAGTGGAGCGGTCGCCGATGTACCGTTCGAGGAACTCATTCCCCTCCACGGACGAGGGGGCCAGGGAGTTCACGGCCCAGGCCACGGCCGCGGAAAACGCTCCGGAGGCGCCGAGGCCCCGGCCCATCACCACAAATGCGGTCAGCAGCACCAGCCCGAGACCTATGCCTGCAACATATGGATTCATGTAGGGCTGGGCGCCGCGCCCGCGAGGGTCGGCGTGCGCGGCCGTTGGTTCTACGAGTTCGGGAATCGTCGTTGCCATACTGAGGTCTCCTCACGAGCGTGAACCGGGCGATGAGTCGGGATCAGAGCGAAGCGGCGCGTTCTTCGGCGAGGGTCGCGGCGAAGGCGATCAGTGCGTGCGCGTCGGCGAAGTTGCTCGCGAGGCCCAGGGAGACCCGCACGGCCCCGGAGGCCTTCGGATCGATGCACGATCGAAGGTCGTCCTTCGTCATCCTCGGACTTGCCGCGAAGCATTTTTCAAGTTGCCCGCGCGATAGGCCGAGAGCCAGCTCACCGGCGCCGGGATTGCAGAAGCAACCCGAGCGAAGCGAGATCTTCCGCTCGGCCGCCCGGCGTTCAACCTCGCGGTGGTCGATGATGCGATCCGAGGGGTCGTAGAAGTTGAAGGCCAGCGTCCCCCCGCGGCGCCCGGTATGGGGAGGACCGTAGATGCGGACCAGCGGCTTTCCGTTCGGGTGCTTGAGGTCGAGCATTCGTTCGATGATCCAACCGGTCAGCAGGAGAACCCGCTGGTGCACGGTGTCGAGGCCCACGTCCTCGATCACGTCGAAACCCAGTTCGACCGCCGGGATGTTGGCGAAGTCGACCGTCCCGTCCTCGAAGCCCGCGGCTCCGCTGCTGAAGACGAATCGGTCGGCCTGCACCGAGGCGGTCTCGATGGTGCCGCCCGCGAACCACGGACGGTGCAGCTTTCGCAAGGCCGAGTGGCGCGCAATCAGGACGCCCACCCCGGTCGGATAGCCGAACATCTTGTAAAAGGAAAGAGCCACGAAGTCGGGGTGGAAACGGGAAAGATCCAGGCGGTTGGTGGGGACGAAGGCCGCCGCGTCCAAAAGAACATCGAAGCCCTTCGACTGCGCCCTCTCGATCCACTCGAGGGGATGGTGAACTCCGGAGAAGTTCGATTGCGCCGGATACGCGAAGAGATTGTGGCCCTTGGGCCTCGCCTCCTCGAGGTGACGATCCAGGATCGCCTCATCCACTCGGAGTTCGGGCGGAACCATGGGGACGTAGATCGTGCGCGCGCCCCGCAGCCGGTCGAACTCGCGGATGCCGTTCACCGAGTTGTGGTTGTCGAAGGTCAGCAGGAAGAGATCGCCAGGGCAAAAAGGGTAGGACTCGCCCACCAGTTTCAGGGCATGGCTGGCGTTCGCCGTGAACACCACCGCGTATTCCTCGGGGTCCGCCCGGAAGAAGTCGAGGACACGCCTGCGGCACCCCTCCACTTTGGAAGTAGCGAGGCGCGAAGCCGGACTGTTCGAGTGCGGATTGCCCAGAACCTCGCCAAGCAGCGCCTCCTGGTGGCGCTCGATCTGCGAAGAAGCGTAAAGGCCGCTCCCGGTGTAGTCGACATAGATCTGCCCCTGGGCGTCCAGGCGGCCGAACTCGCGCTGCCGGAGGGCGTCAAGCGCGGAGGTCTGTTCGTATTCGGGATGGGTGGCAACGAACGCCCTGAACGCCCCGGCAGGGTCCGGCACCGCGTCCATGTTCACAGGTCCGGCGCCTCGTGGGACCAGGGCCTCGCCCACTCGATCAGACCCCGCCGCATCCAGGCGGCCGGGGCCCGGGAAAGCCACGCCGTAATTTCATGCTGCTTGCCGGCGTCGATCCCGATGTCGATGTTCACGTTGTTCTCCTCAAGTCGGCGCCCACAACGTACTAGACCGCGGTCCGAATTCCTTGTCGATGATGCGAATGGACCAGGGGGCAAGGGAAGCCGCGACGATGAGGAGCGGGGCCAGAGATGGCTTCCGAGTCATGGAACCCGACGGGACAGCCAATGACGGAGGGCCTGACCTTGGCCCTGGCGCACAACCGGGAGGTGAAGGGGCACTTTCTGCGGGCCGCTGCGTCAGGCCTTGGGCTGTAACACAGCCGCGTGTAGCTGCCGCACGGGCTCCATCCAGTTCTTGATCTCGTCCGCGGTGGGCGGAAGCTCGTAGGGGTGGTGGTGACAGGCGCGCGAGAGGGCCGACCAGGCGTGAGCGACCCGGGCCGCAAGGTCGCCCTCGCGCAGATACTCGCGGAGACAAATGAGCTGCGCGCGCGTCGAGCAGCGCTCAAGGGCGATCCCCTTCACGATCCAGTAGCCCGCGAGGGTTTCCTCCAGCGCCTGGCGCACGAGTAGAGCGGATGCGCGCGGCCAGAGCCCGGGGCGCGCCACGTATTTGCGCGACAGCATTCCGGAGGCCAGGTCAAGCAGTTCGAGCGAACTCGTCATTTCTGGCCCACCAGCCACTGGGCCAGTCTCTCGGTGGCGTTCACGATCTCGACCGACTCCATCTCGATCGCGGCGCCATGGGCCCCCTCATTGGCGGCACGAAGCACGTCGGCGAACTCCTTCTTTTCCTTGCTGAGGCGCGCCAGCACTTCCCCGCTGCGCGCGACGTCACCGAAGAGCACCAGAGCCAACTTCTGCGCAACCTTCTCTGCGTCCTCAAGACGCCCTTCGACTTCTTCGCGACCGAGCCCTTCGGTCAGCCATCGTCGACGGAGAACACGGGTCGCAGCCGCTTCCAGGGCGCCCCGACACAATCCGGGGACCACGCGCCTCCGCGCATCGGCGGGCAGGTCCCTGGTTAGCGCCACCGCCGACGCGTCCTCGATGTAGCGCCGAACCGGATCGGCCCCCGTGCGCACCTCGACCACGGACCTCTCTCGTCGCGTGACTTCGAGGACGCTCGCTTCGATGCCTTGGCGCCGCACCGACTCGCTCAGCCGATCGTCGTGGGTGAAGACGATCACCTGCCTCGATTTCGCGGCGTCGCGGAGGACACAGGCCAGGCCGTCGATGCGCGAGGGGTCCATCGATTGCACCGGGTCGTCAATGATGACGAAGCCGAACGGACTCTCGGCCATGGTGGCGCGCGGCAGGAAAAGGGCCAGAGCCAACGAGTGCAACTCGCCCTGGCTCATCACTCCCACCGCGGGGGCGGCCGTGCCGTCGACCGCGACGTCGAGTTGCACCCGACGCGAGTTGGCCGAACCGGTGAGGCGGATGTCCTCGAGAGATACGTTGCTGCTCTGGCGGAGCTGGTTCCAGATCCGTTTGACCTCGGTCGCGTGCGGGGCAAACCGTTCGTTGCGCAGATCGTCGGTGGCGCCGCTCAGCCACTTTTCGGCCGCGACGATCTCGGGAAGCCGTTGAATCGCGTGCTGCATCTTTCGAGCGGCGGCGAGCCAGGTCGCCACCTCACGCCCCATGGGACGCCAGGCGTCTTCCCGCTTGTGGACCTCCTCCGCGGCGCGCAGCTTCATCTCGGCGACCGCGGCACCCAGAGCAGGCACGGCGCTTTCGAGTTGCGACAAAGCGGCCGCGGGTTCCAGAGAGAGAGCGCCGCGCACACGCTCCGCGGCCTCGGCGAGCGCCGGGCCGGGCAGACCCAGGGAGGTGGCGGCCCGAACCACGGCTGGGGGCGGCGAGGCAAGGCCCCGCAGTTCATCGAGGCTCGCTCGAACCAGGGTCCGCGCGTCGCCCACGGCCTTCGCGGCATCGCGCAGCTCGGCGGCCTGCGCGCGCTTCTGCCCCTGCCACTCGGAGTTCATCGCCCCGGCGTTGCCGCAAACCGGGCAAGGCCCATCGCCGTGCTTCTGGTGAAATTGCAGCGCGGAGTCGAGCAACGACGCGAGGTCCGCGGACCGGGCGGTCAGCGTGCCGACGTGCGCCTTCAGCGCCTCGACCCCCACCTTCAGCATTTCAATGGGCCGGGCCGCGCGCTCGGCCGAGACGTCAGCCAAGGTCATCACCTGGCGCAGGGTTCCCATTTCATCGGCCGCGCCACTGACGGAGTCGGCGCCATCGATCACCTTCTCCACGGCGGACAGATCCGCGACCTTCTTCTGAAGCAGCGCCGCGATCTCAGCGCCACGCGGGTCGGAGTGGGCCGCCGCGCTCAACGCGAGTTCTTTCTGGCCCTTCTGGAGTTCTTTCTGCTGCTTCTCGCGTTCGAGGCGCCTCTCGCGGAGCCGCCCCACCGCTTCGGCAAGAGGTTCAAGTCCTAGAATCCGCGCCAGAGCGTCGAAGAACTTCGAAGGCTCCTGATCGAGCATTCCGCCCAGCTCATTGAAGGAGAGAACCGGCCGGTACGCGACCGCCGCGGTCGCCCAGCCGAGGGCCTCGTAGGTGGTGCGCGGCTCGCCGACGAACTGCACAAAATCGGTCTGGGCGTCCAGTTCGGCGCCCTCCGCCCAGTCGACTCGAACCTCGCACGTGCGGCCGCCCTCCACGGTGAAGCGTCCGCCAATGATGGCCTGGCCCTCGTGGAGGTTTCGAAAGCCCTCTTTCCAGAGTCGGGGGGCGCGGCGCGCGTCCCACCGGGCATTTCCCCGCGTTATCAGAAGCTCGGCGGCCTCGGCGAAGCTCGACTTGCCGCACCCATTGCGCCCCACCACAAGGGTCAGTCCGGGTCCCGGATGGATAGGGAGGACGGCCTCGGGCCCGATCCCGCGAAACCCGCGCACCCGCACCTCTTGAAGGAAGCTCTTCTTCGGTTCAACGAGGGGCAGCGACGCCGCGACCGTCGCAAGGGCCGCGATCACGGCCTCGGGCCGAAGCGCCGCTTCGAAAACCTCGCCCCCTTCGAGGGCGGCCAGCACGAGGTAGACCGCCTCGCCATCCAGCCCGTCCTGATCGAGTCGGCGCATGATGATGTCGTGAAGTGTGGCGTCCGTAGTCATCTGTTCATCCATGGCAGGCGAGCGTAGCAGGGGCGAAACCCGGGCTCGGGGCGGAAGTCGGAAGTGAGGTTCGCTTCAATTGGCGGGCGTACTGGCGATCGCAGGTGGTGCCCGACGGACGCCATCGCCTCAGCCGGGTGATCGCACCCCGACGATGGGAGCGGGGTGCTGAGGTAAATTGACCGGCTCCCAAATGAACCAATCCAAAGCTCGCCGCGCCAAAGTGAAAATCAAGACGCCTCCCCTCCTCTTCGAGCGGACGCAAGACCTTCTTCAGAAGATCGCCAAGCGGGTTGAAGGGACCTTCCTCACGTACTGGACGTCGACCTCCGGGTCGGTTTGCGATAACGACGTGATGGCCCTCCACGAGGTCCTTCGTGAAATCGGTCCCCAGGACACCATCACCCTCTTCGTGAAGTCTGATGGCGGCTCCGGAATGGCGTCGTTGCGAATGGTTCACCTGCTCCGCAGTTCCTGCAAGCGCCTGGTCGTCCTGGCCCCCCTGAACTGCGCCTCGGCCGCCACCATGTTCGCTCTGGGCGCCGACGAAATCGGCATGGGGCCGCTCTCCTATCTCACCGCGGTCGACACTTCGCTGGAGCACGAACTCTCCCCCGTCGACCACACGAACAACCTGGTGGCGGTCAGCAATGACGAAGTGGACCGCGTCATCAAGCTATGGCGCGACGCCACTCACGCCGAAGGCCGGAGCATCACGCCGTATCAGGAGTTGTACAAGTACGTCCATCCCCTGGTCATTGGTGCTCTCGACCGGGCCAGCAGCCTGTCCCGCAAGCTCTGTCAGGAAATCCTGTCCTACCACCTCAAGGACGAGAAGCGCGCCGAACGAATCGCCAAAGAGCTCAACTCGTCCTACCCCGCCCATCAGTACCCGATCACCGCGCGCGAGGCCCGGCGTCTCGGCCTGCAGATCAAAGACCTCGATCCGGAAACGGATCGTTTCCTTCAGCAGTTGAACCTGCTCTATTCAGAGATGGGCCAGCGCGCCATCACCGACTACGACTCGGACAATCACCACGATAACGAGATCACCAATATCCTTGAATGCCGGAAGCGGCAGGTGTTCTATCAGGTGGAGAAGGACTGGCACTATCGGAAGGAAGAACGACGCTTCGTTCCGCTGAACGATCTGTCGGCCTGGTACTTCTGCGAGAAGAAGAACGGCAAGCTCGAGAAGTCGAAGTTCCACATCCGATAGCCAGGCAGCGGTTAAAGCCCTCCTCCATGGGTCCGGCCGACAGGCCAGGCATGGAAACATTCCCCGCCCAACTTTCGTTACTACTAATGGAGGCTATTGTTTCACCATGACAAACTCGACCACCCACCCGAACGACACCGTGACCGCGGTCAGCTGGGTCAGCTACATCCTGCATCTCGTGGTCGCCGTGGCCGCGGTGATCCCGGGCATCCAGGCAAGCGTCTTCCTCCTGATCATCGCTTTCATCGCCGACATGGTGATGCAGGGAGACGCTTCAGGCTCCTATCAGGAATCGCACTATGCCTGGCGCCTGAAGTCGGTGGTCTGGGCGAGCGTGCTCTACCTCGTGACCTTCCCGCTCTTCCTGCTCTTGTACTTCCCCGGCTGGCTGGCCTGGTGCATGATCTCGCTTTGGTTCCTGTACCGTATCGTCAAGGGGATCGTCGCCCTCACCGCCCGCCGCGCAGTCTGACGCAACGGTGCCCCGGAGGGGGACTGGCTGGCGGACTCGGGAAAACAGACGTCATTGTGCCGCCCGGAAGTCCGTACTGCAATGCGGGCGGAGGGACTGGCTGGCGGACTGCGGAAAACAGACGTCATTGTGCCGCCCGGAAGTCCGTACTGCAATGCGGGCGAGAGGACTGGCTGGCGGACTGCGGAAAACAGACGTCATTGTGCCGCCCGGAAGTCCGTACTGCAATGCGGGCGAGAGGACTCGAACCTCCAAGGATTTCTCCACGGGCTTCTAAGACCCGCGCGTCTGCCATTTCGCCACGCCCGCGCGTGGAGCGGGAGTCTATCGCCCCGGCCGAGGACATCGTCAGCGACCGCCTGCCTCGCGGCCATTCGACGAATCGCAGAAACGGTTGTCCTCAGGGACCGCGCGGCCCTTGTGGTAGCCCCAAATTGACGGGCGCAGGGTTGCAGGGCGGCCACCAGGGCCGCCCCTACATCGCCGGTCGATATGCCGACCGTCGAATGGTGGGGGGCACGTGACGGCACCGAGCCGTCCCGGACCAAATCACGACGCGCGAGGACCGTGAACCCCGCGGGGCAATCCACAGGAACCCTGCTGGTGGCAGCTTCGCCTTCGCGGCGCGAGCCGCGTACAATGGGGAGTCGGCGGCCTGAGAGCGATCACCAGCACCCGGGACAAGTCGCTCTGGCGACACCACATACGGCTCTCCCAGGCCCCGCGGAACCCTAGAAAGCTTGCCACGTCGCTTCGCGTTGCCGCGAAATCGAACTTCCTTCCCGAGAGAGAGACCTTGAAAGCAGAACTCACCTCCGAAAACTCCGTCCGCAAGGCGATCGACTTCGACATCGACAAGGAAGTCGTCTCGAGGGAAATCGACAAGCGCGCGAAGAGCATCGCCCGCAAGGCGCAGATCCCGGGGTTCCGGCCAGGGAAGGTGCCTCTCGTAGTGGTGAAACGGCAGTTCAAGGCGGAAGTCGAGCAGGATGCGGTGGAGGCGATCGCGAACGAGTACCTGCCGAAGGAACTCGAAGCGCACAAGCTCCGCCCCGTGGCTTCGCCGAAACTCGAAAAGGTCGAACTCGCTCCCGAGGGCTCGTTGAAGTTCCGAATCACCTTCGATGTCCTTCCCGAGGTCCCGGTGCCGGCTTTCCGCAGCATCGAGGTCAGCGTCAAGAAGCAGAGTGCCAGCGAGGAGATGATCGACACCGAGATCAACCGCTTGCGCGATGCGGGCGCGCGCTTCGAGCCCGCAGTGGATCGGCCGGCCCAGAAGGGCGATTTTGTGGAGGTCGACATCGAGGTCACCGACCATTCCACCGGCCAGGCCCGCAAGCGTGAAGCCACGCTGATCGAGATCGGGCACAGCGGAAATCACGACGAACTCAACGTGGCCCTTGAAGGCATCCAGGCCGGCGAATCCAAAGAGGTTCGCGCGGTAGAGCGGGAGAACGAAGACCCGAACTCCCCCGTCGTCCGCACCGTCGACTACAACGTGACCGTCCGCGCCATCAAGGTGAAGGTCCTGCCCGCGAAAGACGATGAGTTCGCGAAGGATCTGAACTTCGACAACTACCAGGCCCTCGAAACGAGCGTCCGTGAACGCCTTGAGCGCTCTCTCAAGCACAACGAAGACATCGAGATCGAAGACGCCGTGCTCAACAAACTGGCGGATCTCGCCACCTTCGACATTCCGCAGAGTCTCGTCGACGAGCAGGTCGAGGCGCGCACCCGGCGCTTCGCCGAGAACCTTCAGCAGCAGGGCATCGATCTCCAGAAGATCAATCTCGACTGGAACAAGGTGGCGGCCGAACAGCGCGGCGGAGCCGAGAAGCAGGTAAAGCTCGAAATTCTCCTCGATGCCATCGGCAAGGCGGAGAAGATCGAGGCCACCGAGGCCGACGTTCAGGACCAGATCAAGCGCCTGGCCGCCCGGGCTCGAACGAGCGAAGCCTCTCTGGCCGGCCGGCTGGACGAAGACCAAAAGGCGCGTTTGACCGCGCAGGCCCGCGATCGCCGCATTATCGACATGATCCGGGCCGCTGCTAGAGTCAACTTCGAATGAGAGATACCCACGCCATGCTCGTCCCGATGGTGGTCGAACAGACCGCCCGCGGGGAGCGCGCCTACGACATCTTTTCGCGCCTGCTTAAAGACAACATCATCTTCATCGGGACGCCGATCGATGATGGCGTCGCGAATCTGATCATCGCGCAGCTGCTGTTCCTGGAGGCCGAAGATCCCGAGAAGGACGTTCACCTCTACATCAACAGCCCGGGCGGTTCCGTGACTGCCGGCATGGCCATTTACGACACCATGCAACTCATCAAGCCCGACATCCAGACCATCTGCGTGGGTCAAGCGGCCTCGATGGCGGCGATCCTTCTGGCCGCGGGCACCAAGGGCAAGCGCTGCGCGTTGCCGAACGCGCGCATCCTGATCCATCAGCCGCTCGGCGGCACCCAGGGCCAGGCCTCTGACATCGCGATCCAGGCCAAGGAAATCCTGCGCATGAAGGACAACCTGAACGCCATTCTGGCCCGCCACTGCAACCAGCCTATCGAGAAGATCGCCGCCGATACCGACCGCGACTTCATAATGGACCCTCTTCAGTCTGTCGAATACGGGATCATCGATCAGGTGATCGCCAAGCGAGAGAAGGAAAAGGCCTGAGCCCGCGCGCGCCGCGAATGCGCCCTGAAATCCGCCCTCCTATCCAAAGGGTCCACCCCCACCGATGACGACCATGAAAAGAAATGACGGCGAGACGTTGCGCTGCTCATTCTGCAACAAGGATCAAGGCGATGTCCGCAAGCTGATCGCCGGTCCCACCGTCTTCATCTGCGACGAGTGCGTGGAAGTCTGCAACGACATTATCGCGGACGACAAAAAGACGCCCACTCCCAAGGCGAAGGGAAGTCTGGCCGCGCCCCACGAGGTCAAGAAGTTCCTCGACGACTACGTGATCGGTCAGGACACCGCCAAGAAGAAGCTGGCGGTGGCGGTCCACAACCACTACAAGCGGTTGCAGATCTCCAAACAGAAGATCCGCGGCGATGTGGAGCTCCAGAAGGCCAACATCCTCCTGATCGGCCCCACCGGAACCGGCAAAACCCTGCTCGCCCAAACCCTCGCGCGCATGCTCGCGGTCCCTTTTGCGATGGTCGACGCGACCACCCTCACGGAAGCGGGCTACGTGGGAGAAGACGTCGAGAACATCATTCTCAAACTCCTCCAGGCCGCGGGCGGAGACATCGAGAAGTGCCAGGAAGGCATCATCTACATCGACGAGATCGACAAGATCTCGCGCAAGGATGAGAACCCTTCCATCACCCGCGACGTATCGGGTGAAGGCGTCCAGCAGGCGTTGCTCAAGATCCTCGAAGGCACGGTGGCAAACGTTCCGCCGCAGGGCGGCCGCAAGCACCCGCACCAGGAGTTCTACCAGGTCGATACCTCCAACATCCTTTTCATTTGCGGCGGCGCTTTCGTCGGGCTTGAGAAGGTGGTTGAGCGACGAATCGGGCGCAAGACCCTGGGCTTCCGAACCGGCCAGAAGGCGGAGGCCGAGGCGAAGACGGTCGAGAAGCACGCCCTGCTGCAGAGGGTCCTGCCCCAGGACCTCATCCGCTACGGCCTGATCCCCGAATTCATCGGACGCCTGCCCGTCGTCGCGACCTTGCACGACCTCGACCAGCGCGCCCTCATCGACATTCTGACCACGCCCCGCAACGCGATCATCAAGCAGTATCAGCGGATGTTCGAGTACGAGGGCGTCAAACTTCGCTTCACGGACGACGCCATGCTCGCCATCGCGGATCTTGCCATCGAGCGCAAGATCGGGGCGCGCGGACTGCGGATGATCCTTGAAGACCTGATGCTGGACCTGATGTACGACCTCCCCTCCCTCAAGAAGGTGAAGGAGTGCGTGATCACGCGCGAGGTCGTGGTGTCCGGCGAAAAGCCGATCATGGTGATCGAAAAGGCGGGCTGACCCTCCCGCCCGCAAAGACTCAGACGTGCCTCTGGCCTGAGAAACGGCCGAAACGCGCCATACCGACGGCGCGCCGCCGTAACCAAGAAGGACGGACCAAGCCTCCATGCCTCCATCAAACAAGCAAAGCCCCGACACGCCCGAGGCCCTTCCCACCGTTCCCCTGCGCGACGTCGTGGTTTTCCCGCACATGATGATGACCTTCGTCATCGGTCGGAAGCCCTCGATCCTCGCCCTCGAACACGCGCTGCAGCGCAGCAAGCGCCTGTTCCTCACCGCTCAGCTCGACCCCAAACGCGACTCGCCTTCGCCCCGCGAGGTCCGGGCCTTCGGCACCATCTGCCAGATCGTCCAAAGCCTCCGCCTTCCCGACGGCAACCTCCGCGTTCTGGTGGAGGGCCTCGACCGCGGCCAGGCCCTCGAGTTCGGTGAGGAGAGCGGCTTCATGAAAGCCCTCGTCCGCACGATTCCGAAACAGGCGCCGGAGGCCGACATCGAGCCCGTGGTGCGGCGCGTGGTCGAACTCTTCGACCGGTACGTGAAGATGTCGAACCATCTTCACTACGACGCGATGCTCGCCGCGGTTCGCGTGCAGGATCCGGGCAAACTCGCCGACACCGTCGCCTCTCATCTCGTGTTGCCGACCGACGACAAACAGGCCCTGCTCGAAACTCCGTCGCCCGCAGCGCGTCTCCAGAGCCTCGCTCAGGCCCTCGAGATTGAGGTCGAGCGCCTCGATGCCGAGAAGCGCGAAGGCCGCGCTCCGAAGGGCGCGCGATCTTCGAAAGAGCAGTATCTCTCGGAGAAGATGAAGTCGATCCAGAAGGAGCGCCAGAAAGAAGAACGTCCCAGCGAGTTCGACGAACTCAAGGAGCGGATCGAGAAGGCCAAGATGAGCAAGGAGGCCCTCGAGAAGGCCCGTCAAGAGCTCAAGCGACTCGAAGGCATGCCCCCGATGTCCGCCGAGGCCACGGTGTCGCGCAACTACCTTGAATGGCTGGTGGCCATGCCCTGGCGCCGGAAGGCCAAAGAGACCCGCGACATCAAGGTCGCAGAGGTGATCCTGAACGAGGATCACTATGGCCTCGAAAAGATCAAGGAACGGATCCTCGAATTCCTCGCGGTGCGCCAACTCGTGGACGAGCCCAAGGGCCCGATCCTGTGCTTCGTCGGGCCCCCAGGAGTGGGCAAAACGTCGCTCGCCCGCTCCATCGCCCGCTGCACCGGCCGGCCCTATGTGCGCTTCTCTCTGGGCGGCGTGCGCGACGAGGCCGAGATTCGCGGCCATCGCCGCACCTACATCGGTGCCCTGCCCGGTCAGATCGTCAAGCTGATGCGGAAGGCCGCCACGAGGAATCCTGTTTTCCTCCTCGATGAAGTCGACAAGATGACCTACGACTTCCGGGGGGATCCTTCCTCGGCGCTGCTCGAGGTGCTGGATCCCGAACAGAACAAGAACTTCTCCGACCACTATCTCGACGTCGACTTCGACCTCTCATCGGTCTTTTTCATCGCCACCGCGAACACCCTCCACGGCATCCCCCACGCTCTACAGGACCGGCTCGAAATCGTCCGTCTCGCGGGCTACACCGAGGTCGAGAAGATCGAAATCGCCAAGCGTCATCTGATTCCGAAACAGCTCGAGCAGAACGGTCTGAAGGTCGCCAACCTGGAGATTCCGGACGGCGCCCTCCGCACGGTGATTCGCCGCTACACCCGAGAGGCCGGGGTCCGCAGTCTGGAACGCGAACTCGGCAGTCTGGCCCGAAAGACCGCGCGGCGCGTGGTCGAGCGCGGGGCCTCCTACAACATCGTTCTCACCGAGAACGATGTCATCGAGTTCCTCGGAGTCCCCCGCTTCCGTGATCCCCAGGCGGAAGAGAAGAACGAGATCGGCCTCGCCATGGGCCTCGCCTGGACCGAAGTGGGCGGCGAGACTCTGCCCATCGAAGTCACCCTCATGCCCGGCCGCGGGGCCTTGACCCTCACCGGAAAACTGGGCGATGTGATGCAGGAGAGTGCCCGGGCGGCCCTCTCGTATGTGCGCGCACACGTGAGCGAGCTGCACATCGACCCGATGTTCTACCGGAAGATCGACATTCACATTCACGTGCCCGAAGGCGCCATCCCCAAGGACGGCCCATCCGCGGGCATCACCATTGCCACCGCCCTGGTTTCAGCCCTTCAGGGCGCGCCCGTACGCCGCGACATCTGCATGACCGGTGAGATCACGCTGCACGGGAAGGTTCTGCCGATCGGCGGTCTGAAGGAGAAGCTTCTGGCCGCGCATCGGATCGGCGCCACCACCGTCATCCTCCCCCGCGAGAACGAAAAGGACCTCGCGGATGTGGCCGAGGAGGTGAAAGCGGCCCTCACCATTCACCTCGTGGACTCGGTGGACGAAGTGTTCCGGATCGCCATTCTCCCCGCGGGGGGAACGCCCGCCCAGGTGGAAGCCCCTGGTACTCCGCAAGCACCCAGCGCTCCGCCGGTCACGCACTAGGAATCGCCGCCCGAATGGCCCGAACCCCCAAAGCCCCGAAACCCGCCGAAGTCGAAGAGCCGGAGAACGACCAGGCGCCTGAAGGACCGGCTGCTGAAGCTCCGGCTTCGGGGCTCTTTTCGATCGCGGACTTCTCCTCCCTCAGAAAGGCTGACCGCCTGACCCTGGTGGCACTCGGCGAGGAGAACGGGATCGCCGAGGCTTCAGGCCTGCCCCGGGAGGATCTTCTTCGCAGGCTCCTGCGCATTCGATCCCACAGTCCCATTCCTTTGACGTCGTCCGGAGTACTGGCGGCAACGAAAGAGGGCTACGGATTCCTGCGCGGCCCCGAAGTTGGATTTCAGGCCGAGACCGACGATATCTACGTTTCGCCTTCCCAGATCCGGCGTTTCTTCCTGCGAACCGGCGACAAGTTGTCGGGAATCGTTCGCGCGCCGCGGCACGCCGAACGGTTCTATTCGTTCTCGCGGATCACCAGCATCAACAACCTCGACCCCGACGCCGCACGGGACCGCATCCTCTTCGACAACCTCACACCCCTCTATCCCCAGCAGCGCCTGCACCTCGAAACCACGCCCTCCGACATGACCGGGCGCATCCTCGACATGATGACGCCGCTCGGAAAAGGCCAGCGCGGCCTGATCGTGGCATCCCCGCGCACCGGCAAGACCGTCATCCTCCAGAATCTCGCGAACTCGATCGCCACCAATCACCCCGAGGTCACACTGCTCGTGGTCCTGATCGACGAGCGGCCCGAGGAAGTCACAGACATGCAGAGGAAGGTGAAGGGCGAGGTGATCGCTTCCACCTTCGATCTGGAGCCCTCCCGGCACATCGAAACCGCCGAGATGGTGATCGAGCACGCGCGGCGACTGGTGGAGCACGGTCAGGACGTGGTCATCCTGCTCGACTCGATCACCCGTCTTGCGCGCGCCTACAACAACGCGGCCGGCAACTCGAGCCGGACCCTCTCGGGCGGTCTCGATCAGTCGGCGCTGCTGCTTCCGAAGAAGTTCTTCGGCGCGGCCCGGGCCATGGAGGAGGGGGGCTCGCTTACCATTATCGCCACCGCCCTTGTCGACACCGGCTCCCGCATGGACGACATCATTTTTGAGGAGTTCAAGGGCACCGGCAACTCCGAAATCGTGCTCGACCGCCGGATGATGGAAAAGCGCATCCTCCCCGCGGTCGACATCAACCGCAGCGGCACCAGGCGCGAGGAACTCCTCCTCGGCCGGGAGGAATTGATGCGGGTCTGGGTCCTGCGCAAGGTTCTTTCAACCCTGCATCAGACGGACGCCATGGAACTGATGCTCGACCGCATGTCGAAGACGCAGACGAATGCGGAGTTTCTCGACCAGGTAGCGGCTTCGTAGTTGAGTTAAGGGGGGCCAGACACGGCCCCGGCCCCCCTTAAAAACCCCCGGGCCTCCGCTCGGCGAGTCATCATCCACTC
>Ga0163144_10013040_pt1 | contig 17382 bp, 14 predicted proteins | sample OliLak19BULKMAT1_FD_123175 | JGI IMG/M metagenome (GOLD analysis project Ga0163144, IMG submission 123175) | Freshwater microbial mat bacterial communities from Lake Vanda, McMurdo Dry Valleys, Antarctica - Oligotrophic Lake LV.19.BULKMAT1 | ecosystem: Environmental > Aquatic > Freshwater >...
CGCTGCCCGATCGCGTGCCGCCCCGCGAGCCCGCGCGGCTCTCGCTGCGCGTCTTCGACGAGGGCTTCGGCCCCGCCTCGGCGGCCGACACCCGGGTGTCGATCACCTGGACCGGCCCCGACGGCAAGCCGCGCGAGGTCGCCGCGCGCGAGACGGAGCCCGGCGCCTACGCGATCGAGCTCACGGGCCTGACGCCCGGCCCGCACCGCGTGCGCGCCTCCGCGCGCGTGCGCGGACGGCCTTGGGGCGGCGACGAGGTCCGCTTCACGTGGGAGCCCGCGACCGAGGAGCCGATGGACCGAGGCTGGCTCTCGAAGGCCGCCGCCGCCGGAGGCGCGGATTTCGTCGACCTCGCCTCCGTCGACCCCGACAAGCTGCTGGCGCTCCTGCCCCCCGCTCGCCCGCGCGAGGAGACCGTTCGCCGCCTGCGCCCCTTCCTGTCGCCGTACTGGCTGGCGCTGGCCGCCGCCCTCTTCCTCCTCGAGTGGGCGCTCCGGAGGCGCGCCGGACATGCGTGATCGCCCGGCGATCGAGCCCCTTTTCCTCTTCCTGGGATTCTTCGCCCTCGGCGTTCATCAGGCAGCGCCGTCGGTCACCACGGGCGACGCGGGCGAGTTCGCGGCCGCGGCGGCCGTCTGGGGCGTCGCCCACGCGCCGGGCTACGCGACCTGGACCGTCCTTGCGAAGGCGTTCGGCACGGCCCTCCCGCTGGGCGACTGGGCGTACCGCGCGAACCTCTTTTCCGCCTTCTGCTGCGCGGCGGCGCTCGCGCTCCTGTGCGACGCGCTGCGGCGCTTGGGCGCCGCGCCCGCGGCGCGCGTGGGCGCGGCCGTCCTGCTCGGGCTTTCCCCCCTGTGGCGCGAACAGTCGGCCGTCGCGGAGGCGTTCTCGCTCTTGGCGCTCGCGGCCGCGGGCCTGCTGTGGATCGTCGCCGCCGCGGGCGACCGCCTCCTGACGCCGGGCTGCGCGGCGGCGCTCGGGCTCGTCTTCGGCCTCGGCCTCGGCGCGCATCAGACGCTCATGCTGGTGCTGCCGGCGCTGCTCGTCGCGGGGCTCGATAAAAAGGGAAGCTGGCCGAAGGCGTTCGCGTGGGCCGCGTTCGGAACGCTCCTCGGCTTCGCGCTGCACCTCGCGATCCCGCTCCGCGCGCTGAAGGCTCCGCCCGTCGACTGGGGCCACGCGGTGAGCGTCGCGTCGTTCAAGAGGCTGCTGCTGCGGTCCGATTACGGCACGTTCGCGCTGACGGTGGAGGGCGCTCGCGGCTTCGGGGCGGGCGAGCTCTTCGCGCAGCTCGTCCGTTTCACGCGCGCGATCATAAACGCAGTCGGCCCCGCTGGGGTGTTCCTCGCCGCCGTAGGCGCCTTGGGGTGGAGCCGTACTGGTCTTAAGCTGAGCGCCCGATCCGCTGCCGTTTGGATATTTTCGGCCGGCCCCCTGTTCTTATTCCTGGGCCGGCCGGGCTTCGACGCCCAAACCTCGGGCGCGCTCGAGCGCTTCTATCTCTTGCCGTTGATCGGCATCGCGCCGTTCATCGCCGCTGGCTTGTCCGTCATCGGAGCGCGCATTCCCGCTTTCGCCTTCTTCGCCGCGCTGATGGCGGCGATCTCGATGATCCCCGAGGCGCTCGCGGCGTCCCGCCGCGAGGATTTCCTGGCCCACGACTATGGCCGTGCGATCCTGCGGGCGCTCCCGAAGGACGCCGTCCTCGTGATGGACGGCGGCGACGACACCTTCTTTTCGCTCACGTTCCTGACGGTCGCGTCGGGCCTTCGCCGCGACGTCGAGCTGCGCGACCGCGGCGGCGTCGTCTTCCCCGGCGGCTATGGCTCTGATTTCCGTTCGCTGTCGAAGGCGGCGAAAGAGGCCCGGCGGCGCGAGGTCGAGTCGCGCTGGCTCTCCTCGGGCCGCTTGTGGTACTCGACGCTGAACGACGATCTGCTGCCCGGGACGGTCCTCGCCCCCGCGGGCCTGCTGCGGCGACCGCTGCCGCCGAACACTCCGTTCGCCGGCGGACGCGCGCTGCGCGAGACGCTGGCCGTCCGCTGGTCGCGCTCCGCCGCGGGCGCGCGCTACCGGGACCGCGCGCTGGCCGCGTTCATCCCGTATCAACAAGGCGCGGACGCGTTCGCTCGGCGCGATATGGCGGCGGGCGTGTCCTGGATCGAGTCCGCCGCGGCCGTCGCGCCCGACGCCATGTGGCTTGTCCCCTCGGCCTCCTATCTTTTGGGAGTAAAAGGCTTTCAAGCGTTCGAGAAGAAGGATTGGCCGTCCGCGCTGCGTGTTTACGCCGCGTCGGCGACGCTTCAGCCTGAGAAGGCGGAACCTATGATGAATTTGGGCGTCGCGTTGGAGCGTTCGGGACAAACGGCGGAGGCTGAAAGGGCGTTTCGCGAAGCGATAAGAAGGGAGCCGCGCTCGTCCAAGGCATGGTCCGCCTTGGGTTCTCGTCTGTGGGCGGAAAAGAGTTGGTCTGAAGCCGCAAATTCGTTTTCAACCGCGGCGGAATTAGACCCGTCCGACCGGTCCGCCGCGAACTTCGCGGCCCAGGCCCGTTTTCGCGCCGAACATAAATGAATGTAGCCGTCTTCTTCGGGGTCTTCATAATGTACTTATGCAAGCTCCCGCCGGTCTTGGCGCCGTGGCGCGATACGGGCGAGTTGACCGTCGCTATCGCGACGCTCGGCGTCGCCCACCCGACAAGCTATCCGTTATATATCCTGCTCGGCCGTCTGACGTCGTGGATCCCCCTCGGTAATCCCGCCTATGGCCTGAACGTCTTATCCGCCGTCGCGGGCTCCGCTGCGGTCGCCCTTCTCTTCGCCGTCCTGCGCCGAAGGCGCGGCGGCTCCAATGCTTTCGCCGCTGCCGTCTGCTTGGCCTTCAATCCGTCCTTCTGGGCGGTCTCACAGGTTTCAGAGATGTACTCGCTGTGGATCCTTGGCGCCGTCGCCGTTATCGCTTTAGCCGATGATCCGTCCGAGCGCCTCTGGCCGTTCTTCTGCTTCTTGTGCGGCGTCCTGCTCTCGAATCGTCTTGATCTGCTGCTGCTCGCTCCAGGCCTCCTCTGGTCGTTCCTCTCCGCGCGCCCCGCGTCATCCCGCGAGGAAAACGTCTGGCTCGGCCTCTCGCTTTTCGCCGTTCCCGCGCTCGCCGTCCTCTCCGCCTCCAACATCCCCTTCGCCGTCCTCGTCGCCGCCGTCTTCCTCGTTCGCACGCGCGGCGAACATTCCGCCCGCCGCCGCGCGTCGGCCCTCGCCGCGGGCCTCGCGGGCTTGTCCGTGTACCTGTACCTCCCGATCCGCTCGTCGACGCAGCCCTTTCTCGACTGGAACCACCCCGCCGTCCTCTCTAATTTCCTCGATTCGATCCTGCGCACGCGCTACGGCGGCACCCTGGATCTGATCTCGCGCAATTACGCCGCGGGGTCGATGTTCCTCGACAACCTCCGGTCGTACGGCGCTCATTTATGGGACGCGTTCGGACCGGCTCTCGCGCTCGTCCTCGCGGGCGCCCTCGCCCACGCCCGCGAATCGCGCTCTCGCTTCATCGGGTTTCTGATCGCGTGGTGGTGGTCCGGGCCGGTGTTTTTGTTCCTCGCGAACATGCCCCCCAACGCGCACGCCGCCGCGATCCTCGATCCGCACTATCTGCTGTCCGACGCCGTGCTCCTCTTCTGGCTCGCGGCCGGCGTTCCGGCGGGGGCCTTTCGAGCGCTCGCGCTCGCCGCCGTCCTCGCCTGGCCCTTGGCTCGCGCCGTTCCCGCGCGCATGGACCGCCGCTTCCATTTTCACTCCCTCGACTTCGCCGCCAACGTGCTTCGCGCCGCGCCGCCGGGCTCGGTCGTCGTCGCGAAGAAGGACGTCCCGCTGTACGCGCTCTGGCACTACCAGACCGTCGCCGGCCGCCGTCCCGACGTCCGCGTCGTTTCCCAGGGGCTCGCGGGCGCCGCGTGGTATCAAGCCGGTTGGCGCCGCCGGGACCGCTCCCTCTCCGTGTCGAGCCTCGCCCGCGTCGAGGGCTGGTCCGCCCTCGGGATCGGCGCGCCTCTGCTGGCGACGCAGGACGCCGAGCCGCCGGAGGCGGCCGCGGCGGCGGCCGTCCCGCGAGGCCTTCTTCAGTACGTCTCGGGAACCCAAGGCCCGCTTCCGGAGGAGCTGCTGGTCCGTCGCGGCGCGCGCCGCGTCGAGGACGCGCCCGACTTCTTCACGCGGGACCTCATCGAGGGCTACTCGGCCGCGTCGTACCGCTCGGCGCTGCATCATCAGAAGCGGGGCCGCCGCGCCGACGCAGAGCTCGCGCTGTCCCGCGCCTGGGCCGCCGACTGGTCGTTTCCCGATGTGCCGTTATTCCTGGGATACGTCCAGGCGACCGCGGGCCGCCTGCCGGAGGCCGCGGCCTCCTACATGCTCGCCGAGCGCCTTTTCGACGAGAAGCTGGCGCTCGCCGCGAGGTACCGGGCCCTTCCGGACATGATCTCCTCGCTGCGCCGCCAGGCCGCGGACGCCTCGACCCACACGGGAGTCGCCCTCGAGAAGCTCGGCGACCGGGCCGGCGCCGAGGCGCGCTACCGCCGCGCGCTCGCGCTCTCCCCCAGCGCCGAGGCTCATTTCAACCTAGCCGTCCTCGCCTGGGGCCGGGACTGGGCCGCGGCTGAAGCGCACCTCGTCGAGGCCGTCCGCCTCGAGCCGGGGCATGCCCAGGCCCGGAAGTATTTGGCCGCGCTGCGCGCGCGGCCTTAGCTGAAAAGCGGCGGTTAAGGCACGGTAAATTCGGAGAAGTCTTTGGGCCTAGCCGGCGAGGGGCCTCCCGACTCTTACGGCGCCGCCGCCGGGCGGCCATACTATGGCATGAAGACAACGACCCTGCTTCTGATGCTCGCGGCCCGGATCGCCCAGGCTCAAACGGCGGTGCCCGGCGTGCCGCCTCTGAAGGTCGAGCTCAGCGACGAGGCGTCGGAGGTCAAGGCGGGCTACCGCTGGAACATCGGCAAGTGGTGGACGCTGGCGCCCACCGTGCGCGCGGGCGAGCTCGCTCCCCACGGCGGCATCACGAGCTCGATGCCTACCACGATGGGCCGCTCCCCTTACTACGGCGCCGGCGTGCAGGCGGCCTACCACGGCTCCTATGAGGCGACGATCATGGCCGACATGTCGCGCGCCACGATCAACTCCTCGAAGGCCTACCCTGATCCCCGGGCGCAGTCCGCCTCCCCCGCGTCGGGCGGCATCGACGCGTTTTCCGAGCGCGTCCGCACCCACGGCGTCTACGTGGACGCGGGCAAGCTCGTGCAGCTCGGCGGCAGCGTCCGCGCCGCGTTCTACGGCGCGCTCGAGGGCTGGGGCTCGACGCGCGGCGCGGGCGGCCCGAGCCAGACCTACGGCGTATTCGAGACGTCCGCCGGCGCGGCCGTGCTCGCCCGGACCGGGCACGGCGAGCTGCTCGCTCACGCGCAGCTGCGCATGGAAGGCGCCAACCGCGACCGCTTCAACAACGGACAGAACGTGATGGTGCCCTCGGGCGCGGCCGGAGCCGAGTACGCCCGCCCCGTGGCCGGCCTGCGCGCCGCGGCCGGCGTCGAGGCGACCACGCAGCGCGCCGACGTGGGCGTGCGCCCCTATCTGAGCCTGGGCTCCGACCGCGTCGCCGCGATCGTCGCCGCCGAGGTCCGCAAGAGCCGCGACCCCTTCTTCCCCGACTCCAAAGGCGCGGCGCTCGGCCTGCGCGCCGCCGCGGCGCGCGGCGTGAACGTGTCCGTCGAGGCGCGCGCCGACCGCAAGAGCTACGCGCTGGCCGCGCAGCCCGTCACGGACTTCACGATCTCGGGCCAGGTATCGGTCGACCTCGGACGCATCGCGCGGGTGACCGCGGGGCTGCGCGAGCGCTCGCGCGCCGCGAAGACCGCGTACAGGCCCGCCGCTTCGCATGCGATGAACGACCGGCTCGCGAGCGCCGAATACCGGACGATGTTCGACAAGGCGATGCGCGAATCCTCCACGTTCGAGGAGTTCGTCGCGAAGATCCCCGTCACCGGCGTCGACGGCCTGCTCGCGACGATTTCCGCGTTCACGGACACCTTCGGCGCCCGCAACTACAACTATGAGCACGGCGACGTGAAGAACCTCTCGGACATGGGCGAGCTCTACCGGCGCGGCCGCGAGAGCTACCTCACGGGCGACCGCGACGGCATCCTGATCTGTATCGGCTCCGCGCAGTTCGCCTCGAACCTCGCGCGCGCGCTGGGCGAGCGCGCGGGCGTGCCGGTCATGGCCTCCGCCGTCTCCGTGGACGTCCCGGGCGGCCACGCGATCACCGCGATCCGCACGGCGGAGTACGGGATCGTCTTCGCGGACTGGGGCCGGCTCACGCCCACGGGCACGCACGACACGAAGGAGGCCCTCGCGGTCTACCAGGCGCTGCAGGGCATGCCCGCCGTCTACCACGAGATCACGGACGGTCCCTCCGGGCGCCCCGTCGGCTACCTGTTCAGCGACGAGGGCAAGGCGATGGTGCGCCGCCTGACGTTCCACGGCGACGCGAACCAGGGCTCGCTGCCGCGCCTGTTCGAGGACGCGCCGCGCGGCTCGGACGTCGCCGCCGAGCGCTACAAGTCGCTTCTGCGCATCCCGCGCTAGCTGGCGCCGCCGCCCTTTCGGGGCTATACTCGTGCCTATGCGGATGAACCTCGGACGCCTCGCCCTGCTCACGCTCCTCGCCGCCGCCTCCCGCGCGGCCGCCGAACCGATCGACGGAATATTCTCCGCCCTCTGGTTCACGAAAGCCGACCGTATCGCGCACGAGGCCCAGTTCGGGCCTTGGCTCTACCACAACTTCTACGAGGACGAGCAGGGCCTCCACAACGTCGAGTACTGGAAGAAAGAGGTCGCGGACATGGACCGCGCCAAGTTCCGTTTCATCGCCCCCTACTCCTTCGGCAAGGAGGTGAGCCCCGCCTCGGACCCCGTCAATTTCAAGGCGCTCGCGCGGGCGATCATCGAGTCGAAAAGCCCGCTAAGGATCGCCTATTTCCAGGACACGAGCGGCCTGCCGATCACGAGCACGCGCGACACGGGCGTCCCGCTGCCGTTCGACCTATCCAAGGGCGAGGCGCATTGGAAGCGGTTCATGTACGACGAGAACGTGCGGAGGTACTTCGACGCGGTCCCGCGCGAGGTCCAATACAAATACCGCGGCCGGCCGCTGATGTTCTTTTACACGAGCAACTTCATCATCCATAAGGAGCTGTTGGGCAAGTTGCTCATCAAGATCCGCGCCTGGTACAAGGAGGATTACGGGGCGGACCCTTACATCATCGTGGATCAGGACTGGTCGGAAGGGCAGACTCAGCTCGTCAAAAACGAAGTGGCCGCCAACAGCGACGGTTTCTTCTCGTGGTCCTTCATGGCTTCGAACGGGGAAGGGCCCTTTCCGGGAGGCGGCGTCGTGCGCAAGCATCCGAGGACGGGCGTGAGCGTGGGCGCGGCGGGCGTCGGCTATTCCTATTCCGGGGACGGACAGAAGCGCTTCCGCGATCGCCGAAACGGGCAGACCCTGAAGGACGACTGGGGCAAGATCAAAGGCGCCGACATCCGTATGGTAGCCGCCTGGATGGACCTCGAGGAGGCCAGCGGAATCTGCCGGACGAAGGAATACGGCTATCAGTACATCGACATCATGACGAAGCTCATCTGCCCCGCGTGCGAGATCTCCGTCTGCCTTCCGGAAACCCATGCCGCCCCCCACTGGGGCACCCGCGACGGGAAGTGCCTGCGGTCCTGCGGCGCGGTAGGCGGGACCAAGGTCACCGACGGCCCCTGCGAGAACCACGACATGGTCACGGCGGGGTCCGCGTACGACACCGAGTTCTGCTGCCGGGAGGCTGCGGCGAGCCAAGCGTCGTCGCTGCGGCGCGCTCCGGCGAGCGTCGTCCCCGCTCCGGCCCGCGCGGAGCCCGAATCCGCTCCGGACCAGCCGGCCGACGCCCAGCCCGAGCCCGAAGGCGGAGATTAGATCGGGTCCGGCCTGTTTTCGACACCTTCATGAGACTTCTTCCTCCCGCGCGTCCTATCGCAGGAGCGGAAGCAGGCGGTCGAGGATGCGGTAGGTCAGGCCCCAGACGACCAGCCCATCGGGAAGGCCCCCCACCGCGAAGCAGGGCATCGGCGCCTCGACGCCCCGGATCTTGACGACCGAGGTCCCCCGCAGCGCGTGCAGCGACGCGAGCGGGACCCAATAGGACGCGGCGACTTCCTCGCTCGTCTTCGGGTCGGGCCGCGGCTCCACGCCGAACACGAACGGGCGGATGATCAGCGGCTGAAGGCCCGGCGTGCTGGGCGTCACGTCCTCGAGCGCGCCCAGGAGCGAGCCCGGCGGCAGCGCGACGTCGAGCTCCTCGCGCGTCTCCCGCACGGCGGTATCGAGCAGGTCCGCGTCGCCGGGCTCGCGCCTTCCGCCCGGCAGGCCCATCTGGCCCGACCACGGGTCGCCTTCGCGCACGGCCCGGCGGATCAGCAGGACTTCGAGCCCCGCGGGCCCCGGCGTGAGCAGGGCCGCGACGGAGGTCTCCATCACGCCGGGAAGCAGGGGACGCGGGGCCGCGGGCGCGAGGCGCTCGCGAAGGACGCTGAAGCTATCGCTTGGGGAAATGATTGTATCGGAACTGGAAAAGGCCCAGCACGTCGTAGCCGCCCTGATACTTGAGGACGGCGAGGTCGAAGTTCAGCTTCAGGAAGCGGCCGATGCGCATGTTGACCAGGATGGGCTTGCGCGCCGCGCCGTTGAACTTCATGATCTCGAAGCCGATGGGGTAGTCCGGCTTGATCAGGTAGAAGAGGCTCGCGAAGGGGACCGTGCGCGAGGTGACGACCGTGCCGGAGGTGTCGCGCAGGTAGAACCTCATCGCCTCGGGCGTGAGGAACTCGGTCATGTTCGCCGGAAGGTCTCCGATCGTGCCCGCCATGACGCCCGCGCTCGTGCGAAGCTTCCAGAACTTCTTCGAGGCCACGAAATACCCGTCGGTCAGGATCTTCGTGTTCTTGCGGTCGATCTTGACCGAGACGCCGGGCGTCGTGACGGTCGGCTGCGGCGAATCCCGGAACATCAGCATCGCCTGGCCGCCGACCGCGACCGCGGGGCGGATGCTCGACTCGGATTGGATCTGCATCTTGCCGTCCGCCGTCAGCGTCCAGAGGCCGATGCGGTCGATGTAGTTCGTCTTGCGCGGAGCATCGGGGTAGGAGTTCTTCCCGTAGAGGCGGCCGATGAAGTACGCCGCGTTGATGTCGAGCGCCAGGCCCGGGTTCTCGTGCCGGCCCGCGCCGCGCCAGGCGGTGGGCGTGAGCAGCACGCCGCTGACCGCGGTGGGCGGCGTGACGATCTTGACCTTCGGCGCCTCGACCACCTTCTCGGTGACGTCGAAGACGACGCGGACCTGGTTCGTCGAGACCGAGATCGAGGCGAACTCGGACGGGACCGGCGTGCCGGGGACCGCGTAGATCGAAGGCGTCAGGGAGGTGAAGCGCCCGAGGGTCATTAGGTCCTGCACGTCGCTCTGAAGGTCGGCCGCGGTGTAGAGATGCCCGCGGCGCGCGCGCACGGAATCGCGCCACGCGTAGTCGGCGACGACCCGTCCCGCGGAGAAGAACAGCACCTCGGACGGGACCCAGGGGCCTCCCGAGACCGAGAGGGGCGTGCCGAGCGATGGCATCGTAGCCGCCGCCGTCGACACGGCGGGCGCGGTCGCGGGCGTGACGGCCCAAGGGTTCGTCTGTGCGGCGGCCGGAGCGGCCGCCCCGAGCAGGGCCGCCAGCGTCCCCAACAGCGCAATCCTCTTGGTCAGGTCATTCTCCGTAGAATCAAGTTCGCCAGCAGGTTCGCGACGATCCCGGCGCCCACGTCGTCCATCACGACCCCGGCTCCGCCGGGCAGCCGTTCCAGCCACTTATACGGGGGCAGCTTCACCGAGTCGAAAAAACGAAACAGCACGAATGCCGTCAGCGCCGCCGTCCACGTCCTGGGCAGCCACGCGGCCGCGACCCAAAAGCCCACGATCTCGTCGAGCACGATGCGCGAATCGTCGTGCGTCTTCAACGACTTCTCGGCGCTGCCGCAGATCCAGCACGCGGCCGCGATCGCTATCAATACGACGAACGCGTATTCGTACGTCGTCGCCGGAAGCAGAGGCCAGAGCAGCAAACCCTCGATCGTCCCGAGGAACCCCGCGCCGGTCCACTTTCGGCCCTTTCCGGTCGGGGCAATATAGCTTATACCCAGGCCGGTCGCCAACCACAGGCTTAGACGGGCCATCAGCTCCAGGACTTCTCGAGCATCGCCCGGTATTCAAGCAGGTAGGACCAGAGGCTCGACAGCGCGAGAACCGCGCAGAGGACCGTCAGCGGGTAGACGGACTTGATCATCCAGGGCGCCGCCATGCCGTGGTCCTGCAGGACCACGACGCTGACCATGCCGATGATCGCGACGAGCTGGATCACGGTCTTGATCTTCCCCCACTTGTCCGCGGCGAGCACCTTGCCCTGCGCGCCCGCGATCACGCGCACGCCGCCGATGACGAGCTCGCGCATGACGATGAGAAAGACGGCCCAGAGCGGAATCTCGAGTTCCTTCGTGCGGATCAGCGCGATCAAGGTCCCCAGCACGAGGATCTTGTCCGCGATCGGATCGGCGACCTTGCCGAACGGGCTCACGGCCTTCATGCGGCGCGCGAGCCAGCCGTCGAGCCAGTCCGTGATCACCGCGGCGATGAACATCACGAGCGCCGCGGCGTGCCAGCCGGAGCCGTCGGACATCAGCGCTCCGAAGACCGCGGCCGCCAGGACGATGCGCAGCATCGTCAGGCGGTTGGGAAGAGACATTCTCTAGGGGATCTCGACGCGGTACTGGCCGTCGGGGCCCGGCGCGCCGAGCGTGACGGGCTGTCCGTTCAGGTTGAGCTCGAGCGCGGAGGGCTCGGTGGTGCGGAGGTCGACGAACCGGGACGGCTTCCACTCCTGCACGGAGTCGCGCGGAGCGCGGCCTTCGAACGCGACCTGGCCGTCGACGGACACGCGGAGCCAGGCGTCGCTCTTCAGGCGCACCGTGAGCTTCGGCTCGATGGAGCGCGGCATCGGCTGAAGCGCGGCGGGCGCCGAAGGCGCGGCCGGCGCGGTCTTCGCGCCCTGGTCCTTGAACAGGAAAACCGCGAGCCCGATCGCGAGCAGCACCGCGAGCGCGATCGCTCCGGTCGCGCCGGAACCGTGAGAGGGCGCCGCGTCGTGGCCGGCGTGCGCCTTCGGCGCGTGGCCGTGGTCCTTGTGCTTGGGCTCGTGCTTCGGAGCCTGTGCCTTGGGCTTCGGAGGTTGAGATGCCGGCGTGTCATTCGTCGCAGATGGCCCGACGGCAGTGGATTCGGCGGCGGAATCCGTCGGCTCCGTGGCCGCCGAATTCAGCATATTCCAGATCTCGTCGAAGTTCACGTCGAGGTGCTCGCAATATCCCTTCAGGAAGCCGCGCAGGTACACGACGGCCGGGAACTGCTCGAACCGGTTCTCCTCGAGCGCCTCGAGGAAGCGCTTCGAGATGCGCGTCTGCTGGGCGACGGCCTCGAGCGACTGGCCGCGCTTGAGCCGGGCGGCGCGCAGGATCGGCCCGATCTCCGCGCGCAGCGCGGTCGTGTGCTTGGTCGGGATGCGGCGAAGGGGATCAGGCTCTTGCTCGAGTGTCATTTCGGCTCCGGGGATTTAAATAAGTCGGCGTCCGCGGGAGGCGTGAACTTGAACGTATCCTCCGGCAGCTCCGGGTTTAATCTTACATTCTCAAAAACGGATCTGATGGACGCGCGGCCCACCGTCAGCGTCGCCTCATATGGAAAAAAATCCTTCGTCGAAGCCTTCAGCTGAAGAGTGAACTCCTCGTCTCCCTTCTTCACGCCTTTGGGCTTGAGCGTCAGGGTGAAGATCCGCTGGCCGTCGGCGCCGGGCGCGGAGATCGTGGCGATCGAGGTGTCGTAGCGGGATAAAAGATCCGCTGATTTCCCGAAATCGAGGAGGCCCTGCGCCAAGGGCTCGGACTTGCGCCATGCGTCGAGCTTGGATTGGATGACCTGGTTGGTGCTCGTCCGATAGACCCACAACCACGTTCCGTCCGAAACGATGGTCTGCGGTTCGGGAATGCGATGAGTCAGCCGCAGCAGATCCGGCTTCTTGAAGCTAAGATCGCCTTCGACCGTCTGCACGACGTCGGATCCTTCCATCCGTACCGATTGCCGAAAGGAAGTTTTCAACGTATTGATCTTCGCGTCGGTTTCCGCGAATCGCTGCGCGATAAGAGGGATTGTTATGGGCGCAGTCGACGGCGCGTATTCCGTCAACGTCGTGCCTGCGGCGGCGGATGAAACGGCCACTACTTTAGCCGCCGCCGTATCCGTCTTTTTCGGCGGCTTCGCCGAAGACGAGGTCGCCATAACGAGCAGCACGGCACCGAGAAGGTTGCCCAAGCCGTTGCCGTTCGTGCCGTTAATCCTTTCTTTCAATGGGCACCTGCGGGAAATGCACCTTCATATACTCCTCAATCGTATCAAACCGAATCTCCCACCGATTGGTCCCCTCGGGCTTGTGGATGAATTCTTTGACCTCGAGGGCGGACAAAATGTTCGTCGCGCGCGCCGAGGACCCGAACTGGCTCTTCAAAAGATCCTGCGAGATCCGTCGCCGTTCAATTATTAATTTTAATGCCTGCGAGAACTCGAGCGGCTCCACGCCGAACTGCGAGAGGTCCGCCGCCGCCCCGCCCTTGACCGCCATGGTCTCGAGCATGGGATAGTCGGGCTTGCCTTGGGTCTTCAGATACTCGACGAGCCCCCGGATCTCGTCCTCGGACACATATGCGCCCTGGCAGCGTTCCGGCTTCTGCGCGCCGCTGGACAGATATAAAAGGTCTCCCTTCCCTTGAAGGCTTTCCGCCCCGGACCCGTCGAGGATGACCTTCGAGTCGATCTTGCTGATGACCTGCAGCGCGATGCGCGACGGCAGGTTGGCCTTGATCACGCCGGTGATGACGTCGACGGAGGGCCGCTGCGTCGCGAGCACCATGTGGATGCCCACGGCGCGCGCCATCTGCGTGAGCCTCTGGATCGCGTCCTCGACGATGTCGCCCGCGATCAGCATCAGGTCCGCGAGCTCGTCGATGATGCAGACGACGTAGAACTCGCGCGGCAGGCCCTTCTTGTCCGCCATCGCGTTGTAGCCCTCGATGTTGCGCTGGCCGTGCAGTTGCAGGCGCTCGTAGCGCTTGTCCATGAGCATCAGCAGCGCCTTGAGCGCCTTCGCCGCGTCCTTCGGGTTCGTGATGACGGACACGCGCGGGGGCTCGACCATCGGGTCGAACAGGTGCGGGATGCCTTCGTAGAACGTGAGCTCCGTGCGCTTGGGGTCGATCATCACGAACTTGACCTCGTCGGGGCGCGCGCGGAAGAGGATCGACATCACCATCGAGTGGATCAGCACGGATTTTCCGGAGCCCGTCGCGCCGGCGACGAGCACGTGAGGCATCTTCGCGATGTCGGCCGCGACGGGCTCGCCCGAGGCGGACAGGCCGAGGCCGAAAGACAGCAGCGGCGCGGACGCCGGGATCGCGTCCGACTGCAGGATCTCGCGGAGGACGACGGCGGCCTGGCGCGGGTTCGGGATCTCGATGCCGACCGCGGCCTTGCCCGGGATCGGCGCGACGATGCGGATGCCCTTCGCGCGCATCGCGAGCGCGATGTCGTTCTCGAGCACGGTGATCGACGAGACCTTCACGCCGGGCGCGGGCGAGATCTCGTAGCGCGTGATCACGGGGCCCGGCGAGTAGCCGGACACGTGCGCGTCGATGCCGAAGCTCTTGAGCGTGCGCTCGAGGTCGGCGACCGCGGACGCGATCTCCTCCTCGGTCGGCTTGCCGCGCTTGCGCGCGTCCGACGGAAGGCTAAGCAGCTCGAGAGACGGAAGCTTGTAGTCCTTGTACGCGGCGGGCGGCGCGGCGGGCGCGATGCGCTCCCCTTCGACGGCCTTCGGCTTCGCCGAATCGTGTATGAGCTTCGGCGCGCCGTTGAGCGGCTTGATCTCGCGCGTGTCGACGGCCTTGGGGAGCGGCAGCGTCGGGGCGGCGTCGGCCTTCGGCATCGGCTTCAGGTCCTTCGACTTGGTCTTCACGGCCTCGGCCTGCGTCGGGGCCGTCGCCTTGAGCGCCTTGAGCTCCGCGCGCGCCTTGGTCCACTCGGAGTAGTCCTCGACGAGCAGCTTCGCGAAGGTGCGGGCGACCGCGGCCCACTGAATCTCGAAGCACACCTGCAGCGAGAACAGGAACGCGCCGAGCGACATGAGAAACGCTCCGACGGAGCCCATGCCCGACATCAGCACGCCGGAGATCGCCGCGCCCCAGGTTCCGCCCGCGAGCGCCGCGTCCATGCCGGTCCAGCCGCCGATCTGCGCGCAGAGCGCCGTGCCCGCGAGCAGGCCGCCGAGCGAGGCGAGGCTCGTCACCATCCAGCCCGAGGCCTTGCCGCGCAGCACGTGCTGCAGCAGCCCGTTGAACAGGAAGACGGGCAGAAGATACGCCGCGCCGCCGTTGCGCTTGAACAGGAATTCGGACAGCCGCTGACCTATGGAGCCGCTGTATTCGGGAAACGCGAGCGCCCAGCCGAGATAGACCGCGCCTAAAAAGAACGCCACCCAGCGGATGGCGGACGGCAGCAGGTCCTTGCGGTTCTTTCCACCTTTCGTGGCCTTCGCGGCCGAGCGGTATCGGTTGATTGCCATGGGAACGAATTATAGCGGTTTTTTGAAGGTTTTCCAGTGGGGGCCTGGGCCCTTGGACCCATACGCGCTCCACTCGGGGCGTCTACACTATCGTCGATGAGCCGCTGGCCGCTCGCCGTCCTGCTCGCCTTTCCCCTCCCCGCGGGCGCCCAGAGCTTCGATTTCGCGGCCGCGAAGGCCGTGCCCCAGGCTCCCGCGCGCGTCGATCTCTCCGGCCAATTCGGGGACGGGCCGCGCAGGCAGGGCAAGATCGGGTCGTGCCACACCTTCGTCGCGGTCGCGTTGATCGAGGCCGCCTATTTCCGGCAGTACGGCCGCCGCGTGCGCCTCTCCGAGGCCGACCTGTTCGTGCGGCGCAACGCCGCGCCCGCGCTGCCGTTCCTGCGCGCACGCGACACGGGGATGCTGCGGCCCGATCTGCGCTACGCGCTGAACTTCGGCGTCATGCCCGGCGATTTCTACGAGGTCTTCGAGGCGCGCTACCACGCGTTCGAGAAGCGCTTCTTCAAGTTCCTCGACCGCAAGCGTTCCGTCGTCGAGGAGCTGCTGCCCGAGTCCGCGACGCCCGAAGCGAACGCCGCGCGCGAGATGATCCGCCGGGAGCTCGAGGAGTTCTCGCCGGACGGCGTGAGCTTCTTCAAGTTCATCGGCGCGGCCGCGCGCTCGGCCGTCAAGAAGGACGCGGTCAAGTGCGACGAGGCCCGCGTCGCGGGCTATCTCGAGCGCCGGCTCAACGCGGGCATGCCCGTCGGCGTCGGCCTCAACACCGGCTGGACGAAGTCCCCCGCCTGGCGCAAGGACTCGAACGGGCCCGGCGGCTCGCACTACTTCGTGGTCAAGGGCTACGACCGCTCGGCGGCCGGCCCCGTGTTCCATACGCGCAACACGTGGTCCGAGGAAGCGGGCGGAAGCCCGGACCTCTCGGGAGCGGATCTCTGCGAGATCTTCGGCATGAGCTGGGTCGTCGCTCCCGTCGACGCCGAGCCGGTGGTACGCGCCGCCGTTCTCGGAGCCGCGGATCTTGTTCGCGGCCTCGTCATAATAGAGGATTCCGCATCCGGCCATGGCTCCGCCGGGCTGGCCGAAAAATAAAAGCCCGGCGGGAAGCGCCCGCCGGGCTTTTTGTTCGGCTCGCGCCGGCGCGAGCTACTTGTTCGGCTGAGGGGTCACGCGCAGGTACGGCTTGATCGTCTTGAAGCCCTTCGGGTAGTTCTTCTTGAGCTCCTCGGGGTCCTGGATCGCGGGCGGGATGATGCAGTCGTCGCCGTCCTTCCAGTTGACCGGCGTCGCGACCTTATGGGCGTCGGTGAGCTGCAGCGCGTCGATCACGCGCATGATCTCGTTGAAGTTGCGGCCCGTCGACGCGGGATACGTCATCGTCAGGCGGATCTTCTTCTTCGGGTCGATGATGAACACCGTGCGCACGGTGAAGCTGTCGAGCGCCTTCGGATGGATCATGCCGTACAGGTTCGCCACCTGCTTCGACTCGTCGCCCACGATCGGGAAGTCGAGCTTCGTGTTCTGCGTCTCGTCGATGTCCGCGGTCCACTTCTTGTGCGAATCGGCGGAGTCGACGCTGAGCGCGAGCACCTTCACGCCGCGCTTCTTGAATTCGGGCAGGCGCTTCGAGGCCTCGCCCAGCTCCGTCGTGCAGACGGGCGTGAAGTCCTTGGGATGCGAGAAGAAGACGGCCCAGCTGTCGCCGAGCCATTTGTGGAACTCGAGCTTGCCGATCGTCGAGTCGGCGGTGAAGTCGGGCGCGGTGTCGCCCAGGCGAAGGTTGGCGGGTTCGGCAGCGGTGGTCATGGTGGTCTCCTGTGAAAACCGATTCTAGCTCATTCGGGCAAGACCTGGGTATTGTGAAAATGCGGCGCGAGAATGAGAATTCGACGAATTTGCGGGCCTGACACCGTCTAAAGGCGCGGTTATCGCGCGACGATGATCAGGTCTTGGCCGGACTTGACCGGCTTGCCGTTCTCGACGAGGTACTTCACGATCGTGCACGGATACTCGGCCTTGATCTCGTTGAAGACCTTCATGGCCTCGATCATGCAGATCACGTGCCCGGGCTTGACGAGCTCCCCCTCCTTGCAGAAGGGCGGGCTCGACGGCGAAGGCGCGCGGTAGAAGATGCCCATCATCGGCGACTTGACCGCGGTGCCGGCAGGGACGGGAGCGACCGGAGCCGGCTGGTGCGCCGCCGGCGCGGCGTGGACGGCCGGCCCGGCCGCGACGGGAGAATTTCCCGAAGGGAAATTACCCCCCGTCGCGACCGGCACCGGAACCGCCACCTGCTGGACGTTCGCCTTGCGGCGAACGAGCTTCACCGTGGCGCCGTCCTCGACGATCTCGACGGAATCGAGACCGTTCTGGATCATGAAGTCGTAGACGGACTTGAGGGTCTTGAGCGGACCTTCCGCCCCGTTCCCGTTCGTCCCTTCCGGCTTCTTTGCCATGGCTTAGACTATTAAATGATCCTTATCTGCGTCCACCGCGATCGCCGCCGCGTCCGCGGTCGCCCCCGCGTCCCGCGGGCTCGCGAGGCGGCCCGTCCCGGCGAGGGCCGGGAGAGTCGTTCTCGGAGCCGGGCGAC
>Ga0163144_10013041_pt1 | contig 17381 bp, 17 predicted proteins | sample OliLak19BULKMAT1_FD_123175 | JGI IMG/M metagenome (GOLD analysis project Ga0163144, IMG submission 123175) | Freshwater microbial mat bacterial communities from Lake Vanda, McMurdo Dry Valleys, Antarctica - Oligotrophic Lake LV.19.BULKMAT1 | ecosystem: Environmental > Aquatic > Freshwater >...
CGAGGCACACGTAGCCGCTCTGACCCGCGCCAAAGCCGCATACGACTCCTCCGCCACCCCCAAAGCCAAAGCCGCTCTGACCCGCGCCAAAGCCCAACTCGCCGACGCCCGCGCCGCTTGGTCTCTCGCATGTGACGCCAAAGCCTGCGACGCTGCCAACGCAGCCCGCGAGGCACACGTAGTCGCTCTGACCCGCACCAAGGCCGTCGAAGCCGCAGCCGCCGAGCGCGTCGCCCGCGACGCATACTACTCCGCCCGCGCCCGCGCCGAAGCCGCCGAAGCCGCATATTGGGCCGCCAGCGCCGCCTACAACGAAGCCCGCTACGCCCGTGCCAAAGCCGCCGCTTGGGTGACGTTTCTTGCCAACGCCGCAGCAAGGGGCGCCGCCCGCGATGCTATGACCCTCGCCAACGACACCTACATCCTCGCAGCCATCGCCGCCTTCGCCGCCCGCGACGCCGCCGACCTAATCGACAGACCCTCAAAGCCCTGAAAATAGGCAGAACTGGGAAGACCATGACCAACGACAGTACGCCTTACGACACCGCAGCCGCAACCGCAGCAGCCCTAGCGGCAGCCCGCGGGGCACACGTAGTCGCAGCAGCAGCACGCAAAGCCTGTAGCACCGCACGCAGGGCATATTCCCCACCTCCAATCTGAAAGGCACACACCATGACTGACCAGACCGACCACACCACAGAACTCACCGCAGCACGTGAGGCATACATCGACGCCCTCAGTATCGTCGCCAAACGCGATCTCGTGGCATCCATCGAGCGTCGATACCCTCGTGCTTCCAGACAAGGAGGGGACGACCTCCAAGTAGATATCAACTCAGATTCGGGTCTCTGCACCCAGTACAACTCGAACGACCTCCATGAGAGTCGGGAGGCCGAAAATATCATCTTAGATCTGATTAGTGATGGGTTCAAGGTCGTGCTAACGAAAGGAACCCCGAGACCGCAATGAAAACAACCCTGCACATCCTCGGCGTCGCCCTGCTCGGGTCCGCGTCAACATTTACCATCTCTTATATAATCTCCGCAACATCCGACAACGTGGGCTTCGCAATTTTTTGTGGCGTGCTCGCTGCGTTCACCGCCATCTATTTTTGGGGGGCGTATGTATCGCGATCCCGAACGTAAGCACCTCCCGGACGTGCGCCCCAGCGTCACCAACAAGCGGGGCATTGCGGGAATGGAGATGTACGTCACTGTCTGCTTCTGCGATGATGGCAGTGCAGAGGCCCCACAAGAGGACCGATGCAGGCCAATTGAGATTTTCTGCACCATAGCGAAGCAAGGCAGCGACCTTGGTGGGCTGGCCAGCACGATAGCCACCCTTATTTCGTCATCGCTCCAGCACGGAGTACCGTGGGACGTTTTGCGGGGGAAGATGAGAGCAACCCGGTATGGCATCGGGGACGAGTTGAACTCGTCACTGGCAGACTGTCTAGCCCAAGCCGTGGACGGGTGCATCGAGTGTCAGCGGCGTCTGCACGAATGAGAGATCTTGTGTCCGGACTCTCTCGCAGATACCCTGCAAGGCCCGCCGACCCCCTTAAAAACAGTGAGGTTTGCCCTGTGGCATCAATCGCCGTGCTCTCGTCGCCGTACGTACTCGGTGCCGACGACCTATCTAACACCGCCAACTTGGACCGCGCGAGGGTTTACCCTGCCGAGGAGTGCCTTAGATGGGACTTTCAGCACGACGCGATGATGGTCTGCTACGAGATGGCCACAGGTGAGGCATTTCCGAGACTGAACAAGTCATGCCTCCCGTGGATCAGACATTCAGGGTCTGAAGTGGTCTTGAGCTGGATATGCGTTGATATCGACAACCCCAGTCATGCTGCATGGAGCGACGGACAGGTTGCGGGCTTCGTAGAGTACGTTGAGGCGATGCAGGCCCGAGAAGACTTGCCTGCATCTCGACTCCTGCGGGATTACTATGCTTTCTGGACGACACGAGCCGGTTGCAGGTTCTTGTACCGCCTCACTACCCCTGTCTTCCCCGAAGAGCACGAGACTTTAAGTGCTGGAATTGCGGATGGTTTCGCGTCGCTCGGCATTCAGGCCGACAGGCAATGCGGCCAGTGGAACCATTATTTCCGCCTCCCGTCGGTTTTGCGTGACGGGCATTACACGAAACACGCAGCATCTTTCCTGCTGGACGTGCAGCCCGAGAAGAGCATAGATCCGAGAGAGATCCCGAAAGGGGCTCCGCATTCCACGGCCACCGTCGGCAATCCCCTGCGGATATCTCGGGTGTCCCTGCAACGGCCGGACATCGACGACAGTCGCCGACTGTGCGAGGTGCCGGACTCTGAGACGGGGCGTATCCGGCTGACCGTTTGGGGTGTCGAGGCAAAGAGGCGATTGATGGGCCGGGACTACTTTCCCGCGATTTTCGAATATACACCTCTGGCAGCGATCGGAAGCCGGGACGTAACGCTCTATTCAGCCGTCGCTAGCGCCGTCTCCCTCTTGTATGGGCTGCCAACGACCACCCCGCAGCACATCTACGGCCTTTTCCTCCCTACGGTGCAGGGTCTGGCCCCCGACTCAGGCACCCCCGATTGGCTCTCATCGCTTTGGGACAAGATCCGCAGCACATGGGCGATAGAGGAGGCCAAAAACCAAGCGGGGCAGATACTAGAGGCGACTAGAAGAGACGAGATGAAATCGGACATCCAGAGCATCCATGCCGGCATGTCTCTCTGGTTCCCGCACCCTGCGATGCGGGAGCCTTTGGCGGCTCACGGGGTAGGGGCGGAGGCTATCGAGATCATTGGAAAGCATCTAGTGGTAATGCTCCCCAGCGGTCGAGAGTTCTACGTTATGCAGAAAAACGGTAGGTACTTCTCGATCGGGTTGGGGGCCGCAGCTCTCCTGCCCGCGATTCGCCAGCACTTAGGGGATGGAATCCTGCCAACGACCACCCCGACGAAAGGCGCAGAAGTTAGGGACAGGACAAGTACCGAGATCATCAACAGCCACGGGACGATCATCAGCGAGGTAGTGTACGAACCAGGCGAGCAGCAGGGCGGGTACCTCCGAAACGCCAACACGGATCGCGCCAAGCTCGTTATCGTTCCGTTCTCGCGAAACTCGGAACTAGTCCCTGCCCCATCAGCCGCCGTGGACGAGTGGCTGGGGAAGATGTTTAGCCCCGCGGACAAGTACAACGTAGAGAGGTGGATCGCTTGGGCTCTAGCTTTCGAGGAGGGACCGATTGCAGCGCTCTCGATAGTGGGATATCCCGGATGCGGAAAGGGGATGCTCGTAGAGGGACTGAAAGAATGCTTGCACACACCTCAAGCGTCGAGTTTCGAAGAGTTGCTGGGGCAGTGGCAATACTCTCTGGTGCAGACGCCGTTCGTGGTGGCGAATGAGGGCATGGGTAGCAACAAGTTTTCGGGGATGCACCCTGCCGATGTCCTGCGTCGGATGATCGGCAGTTCTTCCGATATTAAAGCGAGTCGAAAGAATCTAGGCCCGTCAACCATCACCCTCGATGCGAGGTTTGTGTTGACCGCGAACAACCTGTCGCTGGTTCGAGCCATGACCGCCGACCGCGATTTGACTTCCGAGGACCGAGAGGCCCTACTGATCCGAATTTTGCACGTCAACGCTCTGCGCGAAGCATCCGATTGGCTCCGAGACTCGGGCGGTCGCGCATATACGAACGGATGGGTTTCCGATGGTCGTAAATCTGATTATCTTCTGGCTCGACATTTCCTTTGGCTCTATTCGAACCGAAGAAACTATGCACGTAGCCCTCGCCTTCTGGTCGAGGGCTCGATTACGTCGCAGGTCATGGCCGAGCTCCGCCTGCACGGAGGTACCCAAGATAGGGTGCTCGAAGCCATCATTGCAGTCGGGCAACACGCCGCTAAACGCCCCAACGCAGATTTGGGGGTGAGGATTTTCCGGGGATGCGTTCTCGCTGTAACGTCCGGCATCCACAAGTACATCCGAGAGGATATGAACATACTTAGCGCCCGAGTGAGCGATGTTCGGGTGGTCGTTCGGGCGATGCAAGCCGACCCTGATTGGGTGCAGAAGAGGCTTGGCTACGATCCAGACAAGACTGATGGGACTTTGCGGCTCGAAGGGGACCGTCGCGATTGGCACGCGATAGATATCGAGCTCTTGACCTCGGCAGCCGACAGGTACGGGTGGAACATCGCCCCCCTCTTAAGTGCTCTGGAGGAATCCACAATCAACCCAACGGGATCTTACGAGCCTAGAGCCCCGATTCCCTTCCGTCTGCCCACAGAATTGGCGGCTCCTCTACGAAATCCAATGAGCAGGCTCCACAAAAACACGCAAAAAACGCAACCGCTAGTTGATGGCACCCGATGAAACGTCTCTGCGGCCCGCACCACCACACCTTTTCCAACGGTCGCCGGGAGAACCGTAGACGGGTCGAAGTCCCGCAAGATGTTTCTTCTTTGTTGGAGGTGCGTACGTCCCGAAAAACAGGTATACTGTGGGAGGGATGTATGCAACTAGTCCGACAGGGAGTGTTCCGCATCCACTACATGGACGGCACCAACACCGTTTTCAAGCGAGTAACCGATGGATGAATACTCTCTCCCGCAGATAAAGCTGTCAGTCTCCCGCGGCTCGGAGTTTGAGGCGTGCCCGCGAAAGTGGTGGCTGCACACTCAGGCCCGACTGAAAACGCCCCCACCCCACAAGTCCGCGATTTTCGGGACGGTGCTACACGCAGTATTGGAGAGATACCTCAATGCCGATGATCTCGGCAGAGACACCACCACAGGGGAGCCCGTGAATCTCTACCCCCCCCGATGGATGGATGCGTTAAACCGCTTCACGTCCGAGGTAGAAGGGACGATATCGCCTGTCCAGCAAAACCAAGTGATGATCCTCGTCGAGGAGGCCATCAAAAGCGGCATCCTTCGCCGAAGAGTCGGCAGACAGACAGAGGCACATTTTGATCTTCGCCTCACCGAGAGAACCACCCTTCAGGGCTTCATAGATCACCTTATCCCCGACCCCCCGACGGTCGAGGATCACAAAACCACATCGAACACTCGATGGCTGTTGAACTCTGACGGTCTCCGAGAATCGCTGCAAATGCAGGGGTACGCCCTAGCGATGCACGAGTCCCTCGACTGCTCCAATGCCCCCATTGAAATAGCGCACATCGGGTTTGTTTCCGACCCGGAAAAACCCAAGGTGCGACGCACCTCGGCGTACATCACACCCCAAGACATCCCCGCAGTTCGGTCCCGCCTAGTCGGTCTGGCTCGGAGGATAGAGGTCTTGCTCGATCGCCAGCTGGCACCGGAGCAATTCCGGGAAATCGACACAAACGAGAACAAAGCGTGCAGGGATTACGGGGGATGCCCCTACCTGGGAATCTGTTGGTCGGGACAGACTTTCGAGGATTACAGAAAAACCACAGAAAAAGTGCTTGAAGTGGTTGACTCGGAGTTAACTACGCGGCAGAATAGCTTAACCATAGGTTTGCAGAGGTTGCACGACCTACATCCGCCTTTAAGAATGGAAACCACTATGTCTCTGAGAAGCTCGTTACAGGCAGGTAAGCTGCCCGCCACCCCAACCACATCACTGGGGTTCGCCGTCAACGGCCCGCTGCCGACAGATCAACCCACATACTTCCCGTCTCCGCCCCCGCCTCCGACAGTCCCGATGTACCAAGTCCCGTCTCCGCCCCCGCCTCCGACAGTCCCAATGTACCAAGTCCCGTCTCCGCCCCCGCCTCCGCCCCCGGCTCCGGCTCCGCCTTTGTTGTCTGTGCAGATGCGGTCGAAAGTACTCGGAAAACTAGAGGATGGTCGGGAAGTGATTGTCTGCCCTTGGGCAATCGACGGGTGCAAGGCTTGCGGAGGTAGTGGGTTCAATTCTCGCGGAGAGCCGTGCCCGATCTGCTGCGCCCAAGCCCAGCGTAAGGGGTTCCTGCCCGAGGGTCCAATCTCTAACTTGCGGGTCATTACGATCATGCCGGGGGTTTGCATGTTCGATTTTCAGGGCGACCACGGGTACTCTGGCTTGTGCAGTATGCCTGTACTGACGGCTGCAACAAGTCAAGCGGCACCACCCCCAGCACAGCCGCAGATCGAGACGACGCAAGTCCCGCCGGCAGACGAGCCCGAGGAGGACGAGTCCCCAGTAAAAAACACAGGCAACGCTGGTCGAGGGCGGCCAGCTAAGAGCTTTATGCTCTTACTTAATTGCGCAGTCACGCGCAACGTGGTTGCCAAAGATCGAACGGTCGTCTACGCATCGGAGATGTTGAGTCAGTTGGGCAAGATGCTCGCCGAGCAGCAGGGGGTAACGTCGTTCTACGATCTCGACCCTTTCAAGCGGAGGGACATCATTCTCGCTCAGGGGGAAGCGATTATGAACCATTTCAAGATTACCAGCGGATTTGTCGTGTGTGAGATGGTCCCCAACGGCATGAGTGATTTGAGGGCACTGGTCGATGTCCTGCGAATTTATGCGGGTACAGTTGTTGTGTCGCAGGGCTGACCACGTTGCGGGCTTGATTATCCTTCTGGCGGTTGTTCTCTTATTGGTCACTAAATGCACACCGAATTAGGGTTTCTGGCGAGGTTGAGTGTGCTGAATGCGGTGCGTAACGGCACCGCATCAGCCCCAGCTCGCCCGATTTCCTTCTCATCGCCTGCACTGGTGCATCCCTTGGCAGGAGTCTGCGCTGCGTCTGAGCCCGAGACGCCGCAGGCTCCTCCGGGGGCAGTAGATCTACCCTTGTCGCTCATGCTCAAGATGGTATCGGCGAAATCAGGGGTGTTGAAGGAAGCCGCTATGGGGGAGATCAATCGCATAGTTTCTCTGCCGGTAGCTCGACCGCTATCAGCAGAAGAGCTGGAAGCCTTTAGCGCTTCGCGATTGTTAGCCGGAGCGTATCAGTCGGGGTTTCGATTGTTTCCGACACAGGCAAACGGCCTGTCTTGCTTCGAGAGATACGGCGTGCTCTTCGGAAACATCGGGGTGGGTTGGGGTAAGACGTTGCTCGCCCTGATGGTTTGTCAGCACGCTTTCGTGAAATGGGGAGTACCTCGGATCATCCTAAACGTACCGCCCGACGTGTTGAGTCAGTTTCAGACCGATATCAGGTGGGCACGCACCAAGATTCCCATCTCGTACCCTATTCACATTTTGGGTGCTCGAACCGCAGCTGTTAGGTTGCAGATCGCCAGGAGCGGACATCCGGGGCTGTACGTCATTCCGCATTCGCTGATGCAAGCAAAGGATGCGGACTCGATGATTCAAGCGATCCAACCGCGGGGTTGGATCGCGGACGAAGCCCACATGTTTGCGAACCAGGATGCCGCGAGGACAAAACGAATCCTGCGGTACCTCCGAACATCTGATTGCTTTTTCGTGCCCCTCTCAGGCACCATGACCACGAAATCCATCAAGGATTACTGGCCCTTGCTCGACCGGGCGATGGGGGGGCTATCGCCGCTGCCGCGAGACAAAAACCAAGTCGCCGATTGGGCGAACATGATCGACGCGAACGCCGACCCACAGACCGGCCAGAGCGGCCCCATTACACCTCTCTGCCACTGGGCGGCACATCACTTCCCCTCAAGCGGCCCTTTTGATGAGTCACTCCCCGGATTCCGACGTGCCTATCGCTCACGGCTCACGTCGGCTCCGGGGGTGATTACCTCGGGGGAGTCTGACATAGGTGTGTCGTTGATTTTCCATAACGAACCCGTGGCACCTGAAAAATACCGAGGCGCTGAGGCTCTGAAAATCCTCGTGGAGCAGGCAGAGGTTGAGTACCTGACACCTAACGGGGATCAAATCGAAGATCCGAGGCATCTGTACAAGTGGCTCTATGAGCTGTCCGCAGGGTTCTATAACCGCCTCTTTTGGGAGTCTAGCGACCTGCTATCGACACGCCTTAAAATACCAGCACCAGAAGCCGACCGGCTGCTTGATGCGGCTCAAACGCATCACGGAAAGCTGCAGTGGTACCACAGCAACCTTCGAGGTTTCTTGGCGGAGACGGACATAGCAGGTCTTGACTCCCCTTTGCTGGTCGGGCAGGACATGCACCGCAACGGATCGAACAATGTCCCCTCAAAAATGTACGCCGCTTGGTTGGACGCTAAGAGAGCGGAAGTGGATGGAATGCCGGAGCGCCAAAGGGAGGCGATACTGGTCTGCGACTATAAGATTGAAGCGGCCATCGAATGGGTTAAGCGGGTACTGTCCGGTGATGTAGGAGGGGGTTGCATCCTGTGGTACTACCATATCGCTATAGGTCGATGGCTCGTTGAGTGCGCTAAGCACCACGGGATAGACACGCTCTTTTGCCCCGCCGGATCGGACGCTGCCATCTGCGACGTTTCCAACGCCGGCAAAGTGGTGGTTGCGTCGATGGCCGCACACCACAAAGGGAAAAATCTCCAGCACCACTACAACCAGTACCTCGTGGAGTGGATGAAGTCTTCGAGAGAGACCGAGCAGTTGCTTGGGCGGTGCCACCGGAACGGCCAGAAGCAAGACACGCTCGTGGTCTGCACCAATCGATCAAACCTGTTCGATGAGATGACCTTTGGTGCCACGCTGAACGACAGCATCTACCACCAACTCACTACGGGAAACCGAATCAAGCTGGTGTACGGAACTCACGACCCTTTGCCCCGGATTTTCTCACCCGAGACACTCAGAGCCCGCGGCATGGAACCGAAGATGCTCACAGTCGAGCAACGTACGTTCATAGCAGAAAGGTTTGGCGATTATGTCGGATGACATCCTGAGAAATTACGCAGAGACCGTCAAGAGATCCTCCCAGTACCCCCGAGAACCATCCCGGACAGCCCCATACCTAGCCGTGCTGGAGATTGCGGTTGTTCGGGGCCTCAAGTGCAACCAATTCAAGAAGATCTGGCGGGGCGACTTGGATGAAGAGGGGGACTACAAGCTTCCGGAGGTGGATTTTATGACGCAGGACTCTGCTACCTATCCGTGCCTTGGGCTCATAGGGGGGGCTGCGGAGTTGGTGCTTAAAGTCCAGCAACTGGCCCCCTTGGCCGACATCATCAGCGAGGCCGGTGATGTCATCCGGTACCTGCAAGTTTTGCTGGCGTCCAGAGGTTCGACCCTCACGGACGCGATAGAGAGCAACACGGCCAAGATAAACGACCGGATGGAACGAAACACCGTTAACGGCTCGGGGGGTTTTCGGTAATCGAAATACGAGAGATGTCAAGGTTTTTTTGCAATCTTCCGCTGCCGAGGTTGCACAAGACGATGATGGGTGTTAGATTTCCTGTGATCCTTCAACCCTGTGCGGGACATTGCCCCTGCCCGCACTGGAATCACGCACGTAGGGGGCTAGAGGTATTCACATGTCCCAGTTTTCGCAGCAGCCCCAGTGGGCTCCGCAGCAACCTCAGCAAGGATTCCAGCCGCAGCAGCCCCAGTGGGCTCCGCAGCAACCTCAGCAAGGACTCCAGCCGCAGCAGCCGCAGCAGCCCCGGTGGGCTCCGCAGCAACCTCCGCAAGGACTCCAGCCGCAGCAGCCGCAGCAGCCGCAGCAGCCGCAGCAGCCGCAGTGGGCTCCGCAGCAACCTCAGCAAGGACTCCAGCCGCAGCAGCCGCAGCAGCCCCTGTGGGCTCCGCAGCAACCTCAGCAAGGATTCCAACCGCAGGCAGGGTCCGTCTTCCCGGTGGGGGGTGGTGGCAGGCCACCAACACCGAACATGTCGCAGCTTTTTGCGGGCATAGGCTCGGCATCAGCCTCGAACGACAAAAACTACCTGGTCCGGTGCCACGTCCTAGCTCGCATCGACCTGCTACAGGTGGGAACCAGCAGGGGGAACGGGCCTTTTTTCGTGGCAGAAATGACGTGCATGGGCGACCTAGCTCCGACAGCGTACAACCCCTCGCTCCAGGAAGAGGCCCGTTACGGCTACAAGCCCGGCCAAAAGCTGGCTGTCATGCACATGGCAAAGTTCGACAGCTTCCTAGGCAACGTCAAATCTTTTTTAATGGGGGCTACGGGGCTCACTAGTGCGGAAATCACCGACGCTCGGGTTGCACAACTATGCGATCCTTCGCAGCCCCTCGCGAATACTGTGGTTGAGCTCTCCGGGAAGCACATTCTCACGAAGGGCAACAAGAGGTTGTTCACGGTGCCAATCATCCATCGACATCTCTCTTTCGCCACTGTGAGGGAGCACATGCTTTCCGACCCCGAGGCGTCTCAGCTGATAGGTGTGCTTTGGCCCAACGGACTGCTAGACCGCTTGTGTGCCGAGGAGGTGCGTGCGGCAGTGCCTCAGACAGCACAGCAGCAGCAGCCTCTGTGGGCTCAGCAGCCGCAGCATGGATGATTTCTCATACGGCAGCCCGCCTTAGCGGGCGGGCTGCCCTTTGTTTTTTGAGAGAGCAACATGAAGCTAGTCACCTTTGATTTCGAGACCCATCCAATCGCCTTCGGCGCGGTCTACCCTCAGCCCGTTTGCGTCATCGTAAACTCCGGCGAGGAATCGGTGGTTATCACCGACGGGGACGAGGGCGGGAAAGAGGGTATGGTCCAGCAGATAGCTGGCTTGCTCGCAGACGAGAGCTTGATACTAGCCAATCACTCGATGGCTTTTGATCTCGGAGTCCTGTGCGCGGCCAACCCCATGTACGTGTCTCAGGTGTACCAAGCCATTATCGCAGGGCGTGTAGTCTGCACCCTAATCAGGGAGAAGATGCTCACGCTCGCCCAAACAGGCGACCTGTCTATGGGTGTAGGAGACGTAAAGGTTAAGCTCTTGTACGACCTAGCATCAGTGATGATGCGACGATTCAGCATTGACCGGAGCGAGGCCAAGGACGATGAGTCGTCTTGGCGCAGGTATTTCGGGGTGCTCTCGGGTGTGCCTGGGGCAGAGTACCCACAAGGGGCACTGGACTACCTGACGAACGACGGCGACGACCCGTACCGGCTGTATTTGGACCAAGAGCAGCGCCGGAGCGTGCTGGCTCAGGAGATCGGTTGCGACCCGTTAGCCCAGCAATCCCTGCGAATGGCTCAGGCTTTCTCCTTGGGGATGATGTCAGCCTACGGTGTCTGCACCGACGCATCCGAGCACCAAAGAATCAAGCAGTGGGCGACCATAGAGAGTAGCGGACCCAACGTCGATCTCCTGATACAGAACGGCATGTTGGTGCCTGCACAGCCGCCCCGCGAACATCTGAAAATCGAAGGTAGGATGGTCAAAGCCCAGCCGGAGAAGATGTCCACCAAGATCATCCGGGAATACATCTTGGGATTGCACACCGAGAACCCCGAACTGATCCCCCTTCTCTATTCCGACCCGTCCACTAGGTTCCCTGACGGGCAGATCAGCTTCGCCAAAGAGTGGCTCGATGAAGTAGCGCACTTGGACCCCGTGCTTTCGCAGATCCAACACCGCCAAGCGGTGCAGAAGATCCTTAACACCGACCTACCTCGCATGACATCCCTCGACGCAGAGGGGGAGCACACATCAGCCGTCTCGCCGGTGGTGTATGTCAACTACGACGTACTAAAAGAAACCGGGCGTACCAGTTCTTTCGCTGGGACTCTATACCCCAGCTTTAGTTGCCAAAATGTTCACCCGGATGTTGCTGGGGTTATCGTCCCCCGTTCAGGGTACCTGTTTTTGTCGATCGACTACCAGCAGCTGGAGCTGGTTACTCTCGGGCAAACTCTCCTGAACCTTTTTGGCACGTCGATGCTGGCTAAGCTGATTAACGAGGGCGTGGATCTGCACGCATATCTAGGCGCTCAGATCGCCATGCGTATGTCGCTGCCCTTCCAGCAGCACTGCATAAACTGTCGGATCTCCGAGGCGATGGATGTCTACCGGGCATTCAAGGGCTTGAAGGACCACTCAGACCCTGCGGCCGTGGAGATCTACGGGCAGTACCGGAAACTAGCTAAGCCGACCGGGCTCGGATATCCGGGAGGGCTCGGCGCTAAAACGATGGTGGCGTACGCACATCACACCTACGGCGTGAAAATAGACTACGACACAGCGGCGCTACTCAAGCAGATCTGGTTCGACACATTTCCAGAAATGCGGTTATATTTCAAACATATTACGAAAGACTGTCGAGACACCCGAAACGGCCCCCGGATGCTGGATCGAAAAGGACCGAGTGGGGTTACAGAGCTCGTCTCAATGGATCTGTACGAATACACATCCCCGTTGGGGTTGTTCCGAGGCGGGTGTGCGTTCACGGCCGCAGCGAACGGGATAGGGCTCCAGACACCTGCCGCCGACGGGGCATCTTTGGCCACGATCAGTCTGGTGAGGGCGTGCAGAGATCCGAACGGCGGATATCCAGACCTCCTGCCCGACAGTTCGGGCGTTCGGCTCATGCCGGTGCTGTTCATCCACGATGAGTTTGTTTCGGAAATCAGAGACTGTGAGGAGAAACACCTCTGGATTCCGCAGGCTCAACAGATTATGGTGGATGCTATGCGGGTGATTTGCCCCGACGTTGCTGTTCGCACCGATGCGTGTCTTATGGATCGATGGAACAAGAAAGCCCAGCCCGTCTTCGATGATTTGGGCCGTTTGAGTGTCTGGAAACCCAAGAAAGCAGGTTCTTATGTCTAAGTCCAAGAAAAAAGTTAGTAAGGTTGCCCGCAAGGCTCCTCTCGCCAAAACCGATCTCGCCGGGGCGGCTCTCCAACGATCTGCAAAGGCGATTGCCGCTGCGGCGAAGAGATGGTACGACCCGACCTTTGCCAGAGTCATTGAGTCGATCCGCGCACTCGGCCCTAATTGCAGCGTCACCATCACCCCGCCCGCAGGGACCACGGTCGAGGGCTACATGCAGAAGATCTCTTCGGGGATGGTTCACCGAGCAAGGAGCAAGACATGCCCGCTGACACCCCCAAAAGGCCAGCGGTTTATCCGGCGGGTGCTGGGATCGTCGATCAGCATTTACACCGTCCCCGCTCGGAAATCTAAGACCTCGGCCCCGGATCGGCTTTGACCTCAATCCCATACTTTTTTGAGTATTTTGTGGGTGTGGACCCCGGAACGCACGCCACCGCTATAGCCGTGCTGGCTGTGTCTGGAGGGGTGGTTCACGAGATCCGATGGGTACTAGTTCGGGCTAAAACCGTAGACGAGATGATCTCCAGAATCGCCAACGTCAACTCTGAGGCGATCGCCCACCGATGCCCCATCCTTGGGATGGTAGAGGGGCAATACTTCAACAAGGCCCTGAAACGAAACCCCGACGACATTCTGCGAGTCGCATTGGTGGCTGGCGCGGCAGCGTGCAGGCTATCCACCCTCTGCCCTGTCCAGGTCATCAAGCCGCAGGACTGGAAGGGCTCAATCCCCAAGCGGGTGAGCCAGAAGAGAATTGCTGAGGGCCTCGGCATCGACGGAAGCCTGAGCAGCCGCAACACGAAAAGCGATTCGTACTGGGTACCCAAAATGCCCCAGTTCCGTTTAGCCGAGCCTGTAATCATCCAAGCCAGCCACCGGCCCCTGAAAGTCGGCGATTGGTCGCACCTCATGGATGCTGTAGGGCTGGCAAGACATGCGTACCAGCAGAGCAGCCCCGGTCGATGCGATCATTTCGTAGCACCAACCAAACCACCGGTGGTCTCACCCAGCCTGCATTGGTGCCCTGCGGTCATCCAACCGTGATAGTTTGCTTGTGTTGAAGAACCTTGGCTGCTTTTAGCTTCTCCAGGACAAAATCCGAAAACACCTTCGGTGCGATCGAAGAGACTACCGAAGAAAAACCAAGCATCCCGCCTGAGTTCTCAAAGAAAGGACTAGCGTTGGTTGGCTTTTGGATTTTCCTCCTGACGATGATTCGACCATCTTGCAGCATCTCCCGGAATAGGCCCTTGGGCAGTTTGAGATGTTTTAACTGGCTGACCCTCTCGGGCGTAAGCCCTCCAGGTATTCGCGGATCTTCCAGGGGGTTCGTAAACCAGACGAACGCCTTAACCGGCGATGTGGGGAGGACGGGTGCTGTGCGGCCATCGTGGACATACTCAGCCCAATAGTGCGGGATGTGTATCGCTACTGAGTTGGTGCCGGTAGTCCGCACCCGCAGCGCCGCAGCGAGCTGCCGAGAGCCGTGGCCGCCGCCCACCCCTTGCTCGACCTTCGGGCGAACATACTCCACCCCAGCCCCTCCTATGGCTTTGGCGATCGACAAGCAGAGCTGTTGCGGTGTGAACGCCAATTATTCCTTGAGCCCCTTCCCAGGATCTCGCCCCTCAGCCGATGCCTGTTGCGGGCTCTGTCTCATTCGAGAGACAGTATCCATGTTAATCAGCGGAATCTCTTCCGTGATTTTTGCCAGAGCGAAGTCCTCGATACCGAGTCCAAGTTTGGACTCCTTCGCTCCGAGCGTTTCCCCGAGGCGGGACTGAATCCTAGCTTGGACAGGACCGGTCCATAGAATCTGGAAGAGGCTTAGAGACATGGCAGCCTCGTTGGTCGCTCCCATCTTCCCCGGTATTTGAATTCCTGCGAGGATCGGAGGAACGCGGTGGGATGTGACGATCCGAGATGCTGTGGCGGCAAGGATGGTTTCTGATCCATCCTCGTTCGACGCCACCATCCCCAGCTTCTCGATTTGCAGCTTGGCTTCAGTGGACTGGGTTTGAAGGGCGAGCGTCTTGTGGCTCTTACCCAAACCAATGTGGTTTTGGAGTTGTTTTTCGATCGCCGTCCACTCCGTAGGCGAATACTTCACCCCACTTAAGAACAGGATAAACTCAGGCACTCCACGGTTCTGGTAGTGGTCGAATTGAAACTGCGTGGTCATTTGGCCTAGTTCAATTTGCGGTGTGCTGCTCAGCCATGCAGGCACGCCGTACCACAAATCTTGCCCCGAAGGCACTCGAAAGTAGATGATCTCTGAGTAGTGGGTGCCGGGGGATTCCACAAATCCCGTCTCCAAGTCGCCCGACATAACCACGGGGACGCCCGAGGAATCCTCTGTTGCTTGGAGCAACAAACCGCTGCGACGTAAGGCACTCTCGTAGTCTCCGAACGAAGCTATCCGAATGTCGGTCCCCCCATGACGAGAGACTCGGAAGTGATACCCCCCTGACGGCTCCTCAACGAACCATACTCGCTCTACGGGCATCTGAAAAATCCCTACTATCTCGTTAGTTCCCTTTTTCCGGCGAACCTCGATAGCCCCGTTCTCCAGGGATGCGATGTCCTCTGCGGTTGCCCCTAGAACATCCTGCCACCCGAAACGAGTGAGGGGGTCGAGGGCGATATCTACCTTCGACTTCTGGAAGATCTTGCGAGACGGTTCCGGGGTGCCGGGGGTCGCAGCCTCTACCGATCTCTTCTGGTGTTCTTTCTGGCTATCCAGATTTCCCAGGCCGACCAGCGATGTTGTTTTTGCTGCTACGCAAGCAGCGTGATGAACGTCGCTCTGGTAGAGCCGCTTAGCCATAGCAAAGTCGAACGGGTGACTCTGCTCTCCGGATGACGCCGACAAGGTGTCTACGGATCTGAGCACTGTCGATGCGTCTTTGTGCAGCAATTCATGCAAACCCAACCCTGTCGGGTTTTCCTTCGTAAGAGGCTTGAAAAGCCTCGTGTTGGAGCGGCCGTACAGATCACCCAGTAACCGCGAGACCGCAGCGGGCATGGGGATGGGGTTGCTGGAATCGACCGAAACGCGGTGCTCGTTGGACATTATTTCTCTTTCCGGGATACCCGTACCCCGAGATTGGTTAGATCGAATCGAGCGGGTGCCCGAAACCGCTTACTGTACCGCCATGCCACGCCGACGCATAACAAAAGCCCTAATCCAGTTCATCTCCTTGGTGCCCAAGGGTGCTAACACCTGCCCGGTGCTTTACAAGGCGGACGACGGTAAGCCAGACGAGGGCACGTTCACTCTGGACACAATCATCAAAGCCAGCGACGGTTTTCGGGAAGACGGGGAACTAACCGCAGTTGTGATGGCCCCGGAAATCACAGACTCTCAAGGCGACATCGCCTCGAGTGCGGTAATCAAAGACGCCATGTACAGCTTCTCGCAGCGGCGAGGGCAGATCGACATTCGACACGACGGCAAGGCCGTAGATCCGTCCCGAGCGTTCGTGGCCGAGAGCTTCATCATCCAGAAGGAAGATCCTCGGTTCAAGGATTTCAAGGACTACTCCGGCAGGCCGCTTGACGTCACCGGTGCTTGGGCGACGGTAATCAAGATCGAAGATCCCGAGCTTCGCAAGGCGTACAGCTCAGGAGAGTGGAATGGGGTTTCGGTTGGCGGCTACGGCGCTGCCGAGACTCTGACGAAGGGAGAGGACGCCGACTCCCTCGCAACAAAGATCATCAAGGCGATTTGCAACCTCCTGCCCTTTGAAAAGGAACACACTATGACCCCCGAACAACTGGCCACACTCACCAAGTCGGTTACCGACGGCAACGCCGCAACCATCGAAGCCCTCGCAAGGCTTACTGCGGCTCTGACCCCCGAGAAGGCGCACGCCCCGGTTTTCGTCGAGAAGGCGGACGCCACCCCCGGCTTCGTCGGTGATCGCTTCAACCCCGTTGACATCTCTCGGCACGTCCTCAAATGCTCGATGCACAGCCTGCAAAAGGGTGTCGATTGGGGTGACGCTGATAGCGTCGCCAGTTACCACGTCGCCCTCGTGAAGTTCCAGACGGAGAACGGCATCGACGACGTAACGATTACCTCGCTGGGCGGCCCGCCCCCGACCGCCAGCCGATCGGCTACCGCCAGCGTGCTCGCTGGATTTTCCAAAGGTATGGCATCGGATACCGGCCATGAGGGACTGGAAGGGCTCTCTTTCGCGGACGAGATCAACAAATCCCGTGGGTACGCATCGGCCAAGACCGCTTTGCGGTAATCGCTCGCGGCTCACTTCGAAAACTTGAACGCCCCTATGGGGCACGGAGAAAAACATGACTCTCGCTACCGTTCAGTTCGTTACGCAAACCACCGGCCCTACCAGCGACATCCGAATGTTCCCCGAGACGGTGCAGGTAAAGACCTTCTCAACTGGGACCGAAGTCATGGTGCGGGGCACGCTCGTTGCCTTCAACACGTCAGTCGGATTTTGGGCGCCTTGGGTTACGGGTGGGGCTGACGGTACTGGCACCGCCCTCGGTATCCTTAACGAACCATGCACGCTAACCCCTGGTGGTGAGGTGCAGGCCAACGTCATGCTCACAGGCCGCATCCACCGCGCAGATATTGTCAGCCAGGCCGCCGCCACCTCCGCACAAGTCACTGCGGCCGTTATCTCTACGTTCCGAGGTCTTGGCATTATCGTAGAAGGTCTTGCCGGAGTTCGATAACCCTCGCGGCACCTACCACCACAACCACGAGGTA
>Ga0163144_10013043_pt1 | contig 17380 bp, 12 predicted proteins | sample OliLak19BULKMAT1_FD_123175 | JGI IMG/M metagenome (GOLD analysis project Ga0163144, IMG submission 123175) | Freshwater microbial mat bacterial communities from Lake Vanda, McMurdo Dry Valleys, Antarctica - Oligotrophic Lake LV.19.BULKMAT1 | ecosystem: Environmental > Aquatic > Freshwater >...
AGCCTCAAGGCACGCTGCCAGCCCTAAAAATGCGGGGACGAGGGTCGACAGTGGCCACTTCTTCTGCATTCAGGTTTGGGTTCCGCACGAAGTCGCGGGCACTCTAGCATGAAGGTTTCGTTGATCCTGGACGCCCGGTCGGCTGCGAGGCCACGGGCAGCCGCATGCCACAATGAATTTCACATTTGTTGCCGGGTTCGTCGACAAGTTGCCGGCGGCGCTCGCCGCCGCCGCCCCGAAACGGCCGCGTGCAGAGCGTCGTCGGCCCTCGCAGAGCCCCTGACGCCGGAGTCCGTCTTGAACCGTCCGCCCGCCCCGCTCACCCCTCCCGCCCAGCCGCGCCGCCGCATCTACCTGATGCGCCACGGCTCGGTCGACTACTTCAGCGCCGACGGCACGCCGGTGCCGCCGCACGGCGTGCCCCTGAATGCGCTCGGCCGCGAGCAGGCCGATGCCGCCGGTCGCCTGTTCGCCGACTGCGGCGTGCTCTTCGACGCCGTCTTGTGCAGCGGCTTGCCGCGCACGTTGGAAACCGCCGGCCGTGTGCTGGCCGCCAGCGGTCAGACGCTGGCGGTGGCCAGCGACGAGCGGCTGCAGGAAATCCGCCCCGGTCGTCTTGAAGCCATCGCACGAGAAGACCTGGCGCGCGCCTTTCTCGGCATCTTCGAGGCGGGCACCGACATCGAGGCGCAGCGTTTCATGGGCGGCGAGTCGGTCGGCGAACTGCTCGACCGCGTGCTGCCGGCCTTCGAAGAACTGCTGCAACGCGATGACTGGCAGTGCCTGCTGCTGGTGCTGCACGGCGGCGTGAACCGCGCCTTGCTGTCACGCGCCCTGACCGGCGGCCGCAGTTTCTTCGGCCGCATCGAACAGTCGCCGGCCTGCGTCAACGTGCTGGACGTCGGCAGCGCCGACATGGTGCTGCGCGGCTGCAATCTCGCGCCGACCGAATGGCTGCACCAGCACGAGCGGCAGACCACGATGGAAGCCTTGCTCGGCCAGTTCCTGCAGTTGCGGCGGCAGGCCGGCTGAGCCTCTGAGGCGGCAGCAGCATCAGCTGTCGTAGCCCGGACAACGGCGGTCGAGCCGGCGCAACAGCCCGGGCCAGGTCAGCGACGCGCCCAGGCCGCGAGTGACGGCCGCTACCTGCTGCCGCGCGGTGGCGATGATCTCGGGGTGAACGGCCACCAGCTCGCCGCCGCCGGCCTGCGCGCGGACCTGGATCGTGCACACGGTCTCGAACAGGTACATCGACAGGAAGGCATCGGCCACCGTGGCGCCCACGGTCAGCAGGCCGTGGTTGCGCAGCATCAGGAAGTTCTTCTCGCCGAGGTCGCGCACCAGTCCGGGCTTCTCGTCGTCGCGCAGCGCCACGCCTTCGTAGTCGTGATACCCCAGGCCCGCCAGCACGAAGATCGACTGCTGGGACAACGGCAGCACGCCGCCCTTCTGCGCCGACACCGCCACGCCGTTCAGGCTGTGCACGTGCAGCACGCAGGCCGCGTCGTGGCGCGCGCCGTGCACGGCGCTGTGGATCGTGAAGCCGGCGGGGTTGATGTCGAAAGGCGTGTCGTCGAGCTTGCGGCCGCTGCTGTCCACCTTCACCAGGCTGGACGCCGTGATCTCCTCAAACATGAAGCCGTAGGGGTTGATGAGGAACTGGTCCTCGGTGCCCGGCACGCGTGCGCTGATGTGCGTGAAGACGAGGTCGTCCCAGCCGAACAGCGCCACCAGGCGGTAGGCGGCAGCGAGATCGACGCGCAGCTGCCATTCGGCGTCGGGTACTTCGCCGCGGCGGTTCTTGATGCTGAGGGCGGTGGTCGGCATGGGGCTCTCCTGGGCGGCAAGGGTGGATGGGTTGGCGGGTGGACAATGCGATGGTCGCGCGCTTGTCGCGCCTGAGACAAGCCATGAATACCCCGGTTCTTACAATCGACGAACGTCACAACATCGAGTCCGGTGCGTGGTTCTCCAAGCTTTCACAGCCGCTGCGCAGTGCCATCCTCGCGCGTGCCAGCCTGCGCCGTCTGAGCGATGGCGCGCCGCTCGCGTCTCGCGGCGCGCAAGCCGAAGAATGGTGCGGCGTGGCGCGCGGCGCGGTGCGCATCAGCTCGGTCTCCCTGTCGGGCAAGCAGGTCACGCTGACTTATGCCGAGCCCGGCACCTGGTTCGGCGACATTGCGCTCTTCGACGGCCTGCCGCGCACCCACGACGCCGATGCGCATGGCAACACGACGCTGCTGGTGGTGCGCAAGCCCGACTTCAAGCAACTGCTGGGCGCGCATGTAGAACTCTACGACGCCCTGCTGCGCCTGAACTGCCGGCGGCTGCGGCTGATGTTCAACCAGTTCGAAGACCTCAACACCCGGCCGCTGCAGGCCCGACTGGCCAAGCAGATATTGCTGCTGGCCAAGAGTTACGGCATCGCGCAGGGCGAGGAAATCCGCATCGGCCTGCAACTCGCGCAAGAAGATCTGGCGCAACTGCTCGGCGCCTCGCGCCAGCGCGTCAACCAGGAGCTGAAGGGCTTCGAACGCGAAGGCGCGGTGCGCGTCGAACCCACGCGGCTGGTGGTGCTGTCGCGTGAGAAGCTGCTGGCGATTGCCGATCGTTGATGGCCGCTCCGGGTCAGCCCGATGTCCCTGTCTGGCGCCGGACGGCTGAGCGCGCGCATCGACCCGGAACACAGAGCACCGAGCACAGAGCAGCCCATGGAACATTTCACCGGTACCCGCCCCGTGGCCGACAGCCACGCCTTCGACGTTGCGGCATTGCAAGGCTTTCTGGAGCGTGAGCTGACGGGATTCGAGGGGCCGCTGACCGTCGAGCAGTTCAAGGGCGGTCAGAGCAACCCGACCTACAAGCTGCTGACCCCGGGCCGCGCCTACGTGATGCGCAGCAAGCCCGGCCCGGCGGCGAAGCTGCTGGCGTCGGCGCATGCCATCGACCGTGAGTTTCGCGTCATGAAGTCGCTGGCCGGCAGCGAAGTGCCGGTGCCGCTGATGCACCTGCTCTGCACGGATGAGTCCGTCATCGGCCGCGCTTTCTTCGTCATGGAGTTCATGGACGGTCGCGTGCTCTGGGACCAGGCCCTGCCCGGCATGGCGAACGAGCAGCGCGCGGCGCACTACGACGAGATGAACCGCGTCATCGCCGCGCTGCACAAGGCGGACGTGGCCGCCGCCGGCCTTTCCGATTACGGCAAGCCGGGCAACTATTTCGACCGCCAGATCGGCCGCTGGAGCAAGCAGTACCTGGCATCGAACGAAGGCTCCGTGCTGGAACCCATCGCCGAAATGGACCGCCTGATCGAATGGCTGCCGGCCCGCATACCGGCCAGCGCGCGCGACGCAACCCAGGTCTCGGTGGTGCACGGCGACTACCGGCTCGACAACCTGGTGTTCCACCGTGACGAGCCGCGCATCGTTGCCGTGCTCGACTGGGAACTGTCGACGCTCGGCCACCCGCTGGCCGACTTCAGCTACCACTGCATGGCCTGGCACATCCCGCCGGGCACCTTCCGCGGCATCGGCGGGCTCGACCATGCCGCGCTCGGCATCCCGTCCGAACAGGCGTACGTCGAACGCTATTGCGAGCGCACCGGACGCAAGGACATCGCGGCGCTGCGAGCCGACTGGAACTTCTACCTGGCCTACAACCTGTTCCGCCTGGCATCCATCACGCAGGGCATCGCACGCCGGGTGGTCGACGGCACGGCGGCCAGCGCGCAGGCGCGTGCCACCGGCAGCGCCACCCGGCCGCTGGCCGAAATGGCCTGGAAGTTCGCCGCCGCGGCGGACAGCCACTGAAGACCAGCGCCGCCGTCATGCCGGCAAGACACCGATCGCACACCCCGAGGAGACACCATGGACTTCAGCTATTCCCCCCGCACGCAAGAGTTGCAGGCGCGTGTCTCGGCCTTCATGGCCGAACACGTCTACCCGGCCGAGCCGCGTTACTGGGCCGAGATCCAGGCCAACACCGCCGCTGGCCGGCGCTGGACGCCACTTCAGACCATCGAGGAACTGAAGCCGAAGGCCCGCGCCGCCGACCTGTGGAACCTGTTCCTGCCGGAGAGCGAACTCGGCGCCGGCCTCACCAACCAGGAATACGCGCCGCTGGCCGAGATCATGGGCGCCGTGCCCTGGGCGAGCGAGGTCTTCAACTGCTCGGCGCCCGACACCGGCAACATGGAAGTTCTGGTGCGCTACGGCTCTGCCGAGCACAAGAAGCGCTGGCTGGAGCCGCTGCTGGCCGGCGAGATCCGCAGCGCCTTCGCGATGACCGAGCCCGCAGTCGCTTCTTCCGACGCCACCAACATCGAAGCCCGCATCGACCGTGATGGCGACGACTACGTCATCAACGGCCGGAAGTGGTGGACCAGCGGCGCCGGCGACCCGCGCTGCCAGATCTTCATCTTCATGGGCAAGACCGATGCGAACGCGCCGCGCCACTCGCAGCAGTCGATGATCCTGGTGCCGCGTGACGCGCCGGGCATGACGGTGGTGCGGCCGCTGTCGGTGTTCGGATACGACGACGCCCCGCATGGCCACATGGAGGTCGACTTCAGAGGAGTGCGCGTGCCGGCATCCAACATGCTGCTCGGCGAGGGTCGCGGTTTCGAGATCGCGCAGGGCCGCCTCGGGCCGGGGCGCATCCACCATTGCATGCGCCTGATCGGGCTGGCCGAACGCTCGCTCAAGCTGATGTGCCAGCGTGCCACCAGCCGCGTCGCTTTCGGCAAGACCATCGCCCAGCAGGGCGTGACGCAGGAGCGCATCGCCGAGGCGCGCTGCATGATCGACCAGGCGCGGTTGCTGACACTGAAGGCCGCCTGGATGATGGACATGGCCGGCAACAAGAGTGCGAAGGCCGAGATCGCGATGATCAAGGTGGTGGCACCGAACATGGCCTGCCAGGTGATCGACTGGGCGATGCAGGTGCATGGCGGCGCCGGCATGAGCGAGGACTTTCCGCTGGCGTATTTCTACACCCTGGCGCGCACCCTGCGCTTTGCCGACGGACCTGACGAAGTGCACCGCAACGCGATCGCCAAGATCGAGATCGGCAAGCACAGCCTGGCCTGAGAGGATTGGGAGTTCAGCCCACGTCGCAGAGGCCGTGAGCCTTCAGCAGCCAGAACAGCCCGCGCTGGCGGGCTGTTGTGCGTGGGCTCAGACCTGCTGTCTCAGACCCGCAGGCTCGTCTGAGCGCGCTCAGACCTTGTGTTCGTCGGCCGCCATGGCGCTGGCCGACCACAGGCTCGGCTGCGTGCTCGGCGCGCCCTGCTCGGGCGCCTGCGTGCCGGCGCGGCGGGCTTCACGCATGGCGGTTTCGAACAGCCTGAGCCAGGACTCCAGCGCCGCCACGTCCGGGGCGGCTAGCGCGCTGCGCAGCATCAGGCGGCCGCGGCTGATCATCATCACCAGCGGCTTGCCGGCGCCGTGCGGCGCCGCGATCAGTGCCTCGGCCAATGCGCCCCGCAGCCACTGCACCACATAGGACTTGCTGCTGGCGATGCCGACGAAACGCTCGCGCAGCACGCCCATTTCGGTGCCCGACAGCTTCGGGAACATCACCAGCCAGCGCATCTCCGGCGGCGTCTGGCTGTCGATGCGTGTCTGCACACCTTCCACGTACTGCTCGAAGACGGTGTTCTCCATCTGTTCCTGCAGCGGGCGGTCGAGCACCAGCACCTGGATGTCCGAAGTCAGCCCCAGTTCGGAGCGCAGCCGCAGTTCGGCGCCCTTCACGTAGGGCCGCTGCGACGGGCCCCATTCCATGCGCCAGGGCGTGGCGCCCAGCCGGCCGTCGATGACGAAGCCGTCGCTTTCACGCACGCTGCGAAAGCTGTATTGGCGGGCTTCGGCCCAGGCGGCGATGTCATGCCACGCACCTCCGGCGGTCGCGGTGGCGGGTGCGGCCGATAACCAGCGCTTCAGGCCTTTGAACATGGTTTAGAGTCAGGCGCGGGCCCTCTTGAAAGCCAGCGCACTTGGGGAAAACGATGATCACAGTGTATTCGTGGGCCACCCCCAACGGGCACAAGGTGCACGTCATGCTGGAGGAGTGCGGGCTGCCATATCGCACGGTTGCGGTGGATATCGGCGCCGGCGACCAGTTCAAGTCCGAGTTCCTGGCCATCAGCCCGAACAACAAGATCCCCGCCATCGTCGACACCGACGGCCCCGACGGCGAGTCGATCTCGCTCTTCGAGTCGGGCGCGATCCTGCTCTACCTGGCCGCCAAGACCGGCCGCTTTCTCCCCGAAGACACGCGCGGCAGGTACGAGGTGCTGCAGTGGCTGATGTTCCAGATGGGCGGCGTCGGCCCGATGCTCGGTCAGGCTCACCACTTCCGCATCTATGCACCCGAGAAGATTCCCTACGCGGTGGAGCGCTACACCAACGAGGCCCGGCGCCTGTACGGCGTGATGAACCGCCGGCTGGCGAAGTCGAAATACATCGGTGGGCCCGAGTACAGCATTGCCGACATCGCTGTCTTCCCCTGGCTGCGCAGCTGGAAGAACCAGGGCATCGACTGGAACGACCATCCGCACCTGAAGGGCTGGTTCGACGAAATCGCCGCCCGCCCGGCCGTGATGCGCGGAGTCGAGGTGCTGGCCAGCCAGCGCAAGCCGCTGGTCGACGATCAATCGCGTGAGGCGCTGTTCGGCAAGTCGCAATACCAGCCGCGCTGAAACGCCGGCCCTAGAATCCGCGCCTGCTGCCCGTAGCTCAACTGGATAGAGCACCGCCCTTCTAAGGCGGGGGTTGGGGGTTCGATCCCCTCCGGGCAGGCCAGGCGCTGGCGCTGGCGCGGCCGCCACGCCGCACGCGGGTCAGCCAGCGCATCTTCCTTGACCACGCCCGGCCGCTGGTGTGGCCGCCTGTCAGCATCTCGGTGGCGGTGTACTGTCCCATGTCGGGCGAGGCGGAGCTGGCGCCGAAGGAGAATGGCACCACCACCAAGAGCACTCCGCACAGCGCACCGGCGGAGTGTCGAAACCCCAAACTGGAGTTCAACGCATGAGCGATTCAGCCTCTTACAAACCATCAGCCGTCTGGACTTGGAACCAGGCCAACGGCGGAACGTTCGCCAGCATCAACCGCCCCGTCGCGGGCGCCACGCATGAGCAAGAACTGCCGGTCGGCCGCCACCCGCTGCAGCTCTACTCGCTTGCCACACCGAACGGCGTGAAGGTCACGGTGATGCTGGAAGAATTGCTGGCACTCGGCCATGCCGGCGCGGAGTACGACGCCTGGCTGATCAAGATCATCGATGGCGAGCAGTTCGGCAGCGGCTTCGTCGCCGTCAACCCGAACTCCAAGATTCCGGCCCTGTTCGACCGCAGCGGGCCAGCGCCCGTGCGCGTCTTCGAGTCGGGCGCGATCCTCATGCATCTGGCCGAGAAGTTCGGCGCCTTTCTCCCGGCGGATGGCGCCGAGCGCGCCGAGTGCCTTTCGTGGCTGTTCTGGCAGATGGGCAGCGCGCCGATGCTGGGCGGCGGCTTTGGTCACTTCTATGCCTATGCGCCGTCGAAAATGGAGTACCCGATCGATCGCTACGCACTGGAAGTCAAGCGCCAGCTCGACGTGCTCGACCGTCACCTGGCCGAACACGCCTACCTGGCCGGCGACGAATACACCATCGCCGACATGGCCGTCTGGCCCTGGTACGGCACGCTGGTCAAGGGCCAGCTCTACGAGGCGGGGGAATTCCTGCAGGTTCAGGAGTACCGCAACGTCCTGCGCTGGACGGACCAGATCGCCGAACGCCCCGCCGTGCAGCGCGGGCGCATGGTCAACCGCATCTGGGGCCAGCCGTCCAGCCAGCTGCATGAACGCCATGAGGCCAGCGACTTCGACACGAAGACCCAGGACAAGTTGACGCCCCTGCCCTGAGCAGCTGAGAGTCTTTCGATCATGCCCACTCATCACGCCAAAAGACGCTCGCTCGTCGTTGCAAATGCGCGCCATAGCCCGGGCTATGGCTGTGCTTTGCGCCTTGATCGGACGCCTTTTTGACGCGCTGCTCGGTCACGCTCGAAAAACTCTCAGCCTCTGAGCCCGACCTCATCCCCGACGAAGGCACCCACGATGCTCACCTTCTACGACTGCGCCACCGCGCCGAGCCCGCGCCGCGCCCGCATCCTGCTGGCGGAAAAAGGCGTCGTCCATCAGACCGTCCAGGTGGATCTGCGTGGCGGCGAACAGCTGAGCGACGCTTACCGGCAGATCAATCCGCAATGCACCGTGCCGGCGCTGCGCGTCGACGACGGGCTGCTGCTGACCGACAACGCCGCCATCACGGCCTACCTCGAAGCCCGATACCCGGAGCCGCCGCTGCTGGGCAGCACCCCGCAGGAGACAGCAGAGATCGCGAGCTGGAACTGGCGCGTCGAATTCGAAGGGCTGATGGCTGTGGCTGAAGCGCTGCGCAACAGTGCGCCCGCCATGGCCAACCGCGCCTTGCCCGGGCCGGTGGACCATGCGCAGATTCCTGAACTGGCGCAGCGCGGCCTGGCCCGCGTTCAGCAGTTTTTCGACACCCTGAACGAACGCCTGGCTGGCCGTGACTTCATCGCCACCGCGCGCTTCAGCGTCGCGGACATCACGGCAGTGGTGACGGTGGACTTTGCGCGTGTCGTCAAGTTCAAGCCCGCCGAGCAGCACCCGCACTTGCTGCGCTGGCGCGCGGCGATGGCGATGCGGCCGTCGATGTCAATCTGACGATTGGCTCCGGCGGCCTTTACAGGTTGATGACGTTGACCTGCGGCCCGAACACCTGGCGCACCGTGGGCAGCAGGTGGTCGTGGTGGCTGAGGAAGATGACCTGCGTCTTCTCCGACAGGAAGGCCAGCGCTTCCAGCCCGGCGCGGGAACGCCGGTCGTCGTAGTTGATGAAGAGGTCGTCGGCAATGAAGGGCAAGGGCTGACCCTGGCCCTGGTCCAGATGCAGTTCCAGCGCCGCCAGCCGCAAGGCCAGGTAGAGCTGGTCTCGGCTGCCGTCGCTCAAGCCGGCGATCGCCACCAGCGTGCCGTCGGGCCGCTGGCCATGCAGCGTCAGCGGCTCGCTGTCGAAGTCGAGTGTCAGCTTCTGGAACGAGCCCAGCGTGAGCGCCGCGAAGATGGCGCCGGCACGCGTCAGCATCGGGCCCTGGCGGGTTTCCCGGTAGCGGTCTATCGCCCACTTCAGCAGCCGCGACGCGGTGTGCACCTGGATGAAACGCTCTGCCGCATCGGCCATCCTGGCCAGCGCATCCTGGCGCTCCGCCTCGGCGCGGGCGGCGGCGTCCTGGCCGGCAAAACCGGCGAGCAGCGCCTCGGCGCGGGTCAGCTCGCCAGTGAAAACTTCGATCTGCTGGCGATGGGCTTCGAGCTGCCGCGCGATTTCCAGCAAGCGCAGCGGCGCCTGCAGTGCATCGACGGCGGCGATCTCGGCTTCCAGCAGGGGCACCGGCACGCCGTCCCCGCCCTCCAGCACCGCGCGCAACGCGGCGGCGGCTTCGGCTTCCACCGCGCGCCGGCGGTCTGAGGCTTCGATGGCGGCACGCAGTTCGTCATGGCTGCCCGCATCGCACAGGTCCATCAGGGGCTGCAACGTGGTCTGCGCGCGGCCGATCTGCGCCGAGGCGGTGGCGCGCTGCTCTTCGTTTTGCGCCAGTTCGCAGCGCAGCCGTTCCAGTGTCTTCCGGCCGTCGAGCGCATGGCCCAACCGCAGGCCGAGTTCGATGGCGATGCCGTCGGCTTCCATGCCGGCCAGTTCGGGCGCCAGCGCGGCCGCCAGCCTGCCGGCTTCATGTCCAAAGTCCCGCTGATCGCGCTGCATGGTGTCGATGCGCGAATGGCGAATCTCGCGCATGGCGCGCAGCTGATCGTCGATCTCCGCCATCACCGCCAGTGCGCCTTCGGCCGCCGCCACGCCGGTGGCATCGGGCAGGCCCGCCGATGCGGTGGCCAGGCGCCAGGCGGCACCCCAGCCGTCGAACTCCGCCTGCGCGGCCGTCGCCTTGTCGGCCAGACGGCCCAGCGCGGCGCCAGCCGCCTCATGCTGGCGCGTGAGTTCTTCGAGCCGGGCACGCGTATCGCTGGCGGCATCCACCGCGTCACCGGAGATCATCAGCAACGTATCGAGCGGTGTGCTTGCTTCCGCCTGCAGCCCGGCGTCCAGCAACGCTGCGCGCAACGCTGCGGCGGCCGTTTCGGCCTCCTGTCGCGCCGAGTCCTGCGCCTGCCGCCCTTCGGCCAGCGCCGCGTCGGCGAGCAGCACACGGTCACGCGCTGCGCTCCAGGTGTCGAAGTCCCGCCGGAGCAGGCCGGCCAGGCCGAGCGCGCTGCTGACACGCGCCCAGTCGCCGTCGAGTGCTGCCAGCGCGGCCCGCTGCGCGGCCTGCTTCGCGGCATGGGCAGTGGCCTGCAGCGCCAGCCGCTCCTGCGTGTCGAGACGGGTTTGCAGCTCGCTGACCTCGCGCGCCTTGTCGTGGCGCCGGTCGGCCACCTGATCGGCGGCGGCCAGCTTGAGCTCGAAGCCCGGCGCCAGTTCCTGCAGCGTGCCGTCGCCCGAACGGATGCGCCGCCAGTGCCGATCACGCTCGTCGCGCGCGGCGCTCAGCTCGGCGCCGTCCACCGGCTGATGGGCTTGCCGGTACTGGCTGATTTCCAGCGCCCGCGCGTCGATATTGCTGGCCATCTCTGCCTGCTGTTCGGCCAGCGTGGACAGGGTCAGCGTGAGCTGCGCGTGCTGCTGCAGTTGCTGCGCCAGCCAATGCGCTGCGGGCAGCCGCAAGCTGCGCAGCCAGGCCGGGTCAGCCGGCTGACCACCGCTGCTGACGCCGACGGCGTCGACCGCAGCGAGCGCCGTGGCGAGCTCACGGACGCGTTTTTCGACCGCCATGGCGTCGCGCCGGGCCGCAGCGCGCAGGTCGCCCAGCCCACGCGCGGCAGCCAGCGCCAGGCGCAAGGCGGGCGGCACGCTGCGCACCGGGAGTGCGTTCAGCTGCGCGGCCATCGCGGCGAGATCGCCGGCTTTCTCATCGCGCGCGGCCAGGCTGGCGGAACGGGCCAACTCCAGCACGGCGTGGCGCCGCGCCAGTTCGGCCAGCGCGGCGCGCGCCGGCAACAGCGGCAAACGGCTTGCCAGCGAGACTTCGTCTTGCGCCGGCCAGCCGAGCTGCAACGCCAGCGACATGGCACGCTGCCAATGGCCTTCGACCTCCAGTTGCCGTCGCTCGATGTCACGCCCATGGTGGCGCACCTGCTGGCGGCGTTCACCGAGCGCCAGCACATCGCCCTGCAGGGCCAGCATGGCCTCGGCCAGCGGCAGGGCCTCGAGCTGCGCGCTGATGGTTTGCGCCTGAGCCGTGTGCAGTTGCTGGTCGCGCTCGGCCGCCGCCAGTGCCAATTTGCCGTCGGCCTGCAGCCGCGCCGCATCGGCCGGCAGTGGCACGCTGCCCGTCAGCGCCAGCAGTTCAGACTGCGCCAGGCGCCACTGGCGCAGCGCCGGTGCGACACGGCGCACACGCTCCAGGCCCAGGCGCTCGCCTTCCAGCTCGCGCTGCTGGCCGCGTGCGGCCTCGCGCCGCGTTTCGAGACCGAGCACGAGGTCACGCGCCTCGACCCAGTCCTTGGTGCGCACCGTGGCGGCCTTCAGCGCGGCCTCGGCACGCGCCAGTTCGTCGCTGGCGATGTACCAGGCGCGGTCGTTCGAGCGGCGGCGCGACCAGAGTTTGTCGGCCTCGGCCTGCAACTGATCGCGCACGACACCCAGGCTGCCGATGCCGGCGGCCGACTGGAAGAGGATCTGCCCGATGTCGTTGGACGCGCCCAGGATCAGGTTGCCGCCGGCCACCAGCCGGCCATGGTCGAGGCCGAACATCTGGTCGAAGAAGTCGCGGTCGGAGCCGCCCAGCCAGGGCGCCAGCGCGGACTCGGCCAGCACGTTGCCATCGGCGTCGAACAGGGTCTTGATGCGTGCCTTGCTGCGCGTGAACTCGAGCCGCTCGCCGCGCTGCTCGATGTGGGCGCCCAGCCGCATGTCGGCCTTGGCGTGCAGGAAGTCGAGCGTGGAACGCAGCTCGATGCCGTAGAGCAGGTCGAGGATGGCGCTGCGCGTGGTGGACTTGCCGGCCTCGTTCACGCCGACGATGAGATGGAAGTCGCGCGCGGATTTCGGGAAATCGAGAACCCGGTCGGTGAACTTGCCGTAGCGCAGCAGGTGGATCTGTTCGAAACGCATCTTGGTCCTGGTCTGGAAGGCGGTTTTCAGCGCGGCATTGCAAGCCGGGCCAGCAGGCTCGGCGTGACCGCGGCGACGATGCCCGACACGTCGCCGGCGCGGATGGCCTTGAACTCGGGCAGCGCCTCGTTCAGTTCCAGCGGCGCCTTGGCCGTCAGCAGTTGCAGGTCTTCGGCCAGGCTGCGCATGAAGGTTTCATCGAGCGGCACCTGCGCCAGCAGTTCCTGCAGGTCGGCGATGGCGTCTGCGCGCTCGCTGATCTGGCTGGCGTCGACCAGCGGCGTCGTCTCGAGCCGCAGCTTTTCGATCCACATGCGATCGCCCGCCATCGCAGCGGCCTGCGCCAGCAGCTCTTCACGCAGCTGCGTGTGCAGGCCGAAAAGTGCACCGTGCGCCGCTGTGCGCCCGCCCAGCGTGACACGCACCGAGACCGGCTTGCCGTCGCTGCGGGCCGCCAGCAGCGCCTGCAGCGCGCGGCCGGCCAGCAGCACCGCGCCCTGCAGGTCGGTGGCGGTGCTGACGTCGACATCGAGCCGCTCCCAGCGCATGACGTCGACGATCAGACGTTGCACGGCGCGGATGCCGGTTTCGTCGGCCGTCACAAGCACGGCGCCGCGCGGGCCGGTCTCGCGGATGTGGCGGCCCTGCAGGTTGCCGGGGAAGACGACCCAGGGCGATTCGCTCAGCACCGCGTGTTCATGGACATGGCCGAGCGCCCAGTAGTCATAGCCCTTCGCGGCCAGTTCGGCCAGCGTGCAGGGCGCGTAGCGGGCATGCGCCGCATAACCTTCCAGCGCGGTGTGCAGCACGCCGATGTTCAGCCAGCCCGGCACCGGGTCGGGGTAGCCCAGGGCCAGGTTCTCCAGCGTGGCGGCTTCCTTGAAGCTGCGGCCGTGCAGAGCCACACGGTGGGCTTCCAGCCGGTGGGTGACGGGCCTGCGGCTGTCGAAGACGAAGACGTTCGGCGGGAACATCAGCCGGCGCGTCATCTCGTTTTCAGCGTCGTGGTTGCCGTAGAGCAGGTAGACGGGGATGGCGGCCTGGTTCAGCCGGCCCATCTCGCGCACGAAGAAGTGACCGGTGTTGTAGTCGCGCCAGTTGCCGTCGTACAGGTCGCCGGCAATCACCATGAAGTCGACCTGCTGCTCGACGGCTTCGTCGACCAGCTTGCGAAAGGCGTCGCGCGTGGCCGTGCGCAGCGCTTCCACCGGGGCGTTCTGGTATGAGGCCAGGCCGCACAGCGGGCTGTCGAGATGGATGTCGGCGGTGTGGATGAACTTCAAGTGGACTCTCCTTCGGGATCGAGCAATTCGAGCAGCCCGCTGCTGCGCCGGGTGCGCCGCGCCAGCGCGTCGGCGAAGGCCGCGCGGCGCCCCGACACCAGCGTGAAGGCGCTGCGCGCGCGCGTGATGCCGGTATAGACCAGCTCGCGAGCCAGCACCCGGCTGGGTTCCTGCGGCAGCACCAGCACGGTGTGCTCGAACTCGGAGCCCTGTGACTTGTGGACCGTCAGTGCAAACGCCGTCTCGACATGCGCCAGCCGGCTGACGCCGACCGAGCGCACGTTCTTGCCGTCGAGGAACCAGGCGCGCAGCGCGCCGCTCGCCGAGACCGGGGCCAGCACGATGCCGATGTCGCCGTTGAAGACGCCCACGCCGTGGTCGTTGCGCGTCACCATGACCGGCCGGCCTGCATACCACTCGCCGCGTTTTTTCAGCAGGCCGCGGGCATCCAGAGCACGTTCGATGGCAGCGTTCAGCGCCACCGTGCCCCACGGGCCTTCATGCACCGCGCAGAGCAGGCGGAAGCGCTCGAAGGCGGTCAGCACGGTCATCACCCAGGCCTCGAACTCTTCGACGTCGGGCGCCATCGGGCGCTGCTGCAACAGCGCCAGATAAGCGCCGTAGCCGCCTTCCGCGCCGTGCCGCCCCAGCACGGCCAGCGGCACGACGGGCCCGGCGTTGCTCAGCTCGATCCACTCGACGGCGCCGCCGGGCGCGGCTTTCAGCAGGGCGCTGGCGGCGGACAGGTCACCGGCATTGACGGCCAGCGCCAGCTGGCCGATCGGCCCGCCGAAACGCCGGCTGGTGCGCAGCATCACGGTCTGCTGGGCGAGCGCCGGACCGCCGCTCACCATCTCCGGCGGCAAGACCTGGCCGGCCACCGCCAGCGCATAGGCGGCGGTGTCAGGACGGTAGCGCCCGAACTCGGCGCCACGGCAGAGCTCGCCGAGCACGGCACCGGCTTCCACCGAAGCGAGCTGATCCTTGTCACCGAGCAGGATCAGCCGCGCCTGCGCCGGCAGCGCGTTCAGCAGCGCGGACATCATCTCCAGATGGATCATCGAGGCTTCGTCGACGATCAGCACGTCGAGCTCCAGAGGATGCGCGGCGTCGGCCTGGAACTTGCGCGTGCCGGGGCGTGCGCCGAGCAGCGAATGCAGGGTGCGCGCCGGGCCGATGCGTGTCACGAGTTCGCCGAGTTCCAGGCTGTCGGCCAGTCTGGGCTGCAGTTCCTGCAGGGCGTCGCTGATCGACTGCTTCAGTCGCGCCGCCGCCTTGCCGGTGGGTGCCGCCAGAGCCACACGCAGGCGCTGTGGCGCGGCGTCGGTGGCGAACAGCAGGGCCAGCAGGCGGGCGGCGGTGTAGGTCTTCCCCGTCCCCGGGCCGCCGGTGATGACGGCGTAGCGCGCACGCAGCGCCACGGCGCAGGCCAGCTTCTGCCAGTCGACGCCGGCCGGCTCGGCGGCGGGCTCGGTGGCGGGCGGAAACAGGCGGTCCAGCCAGAGCCGCGCCCCGGCTTCGTCGACCGGCGCCGGGTTCGCGCAACGTTGCAATACCTGCGCTGCCACCTGACGTTCATGGCGCCAGTAGCGGCGCAGGAAGAGCTTGCCGCCGCGCAGCACCAGCGGCGGCGGGCCGTCGGCCGAGGCGACTTCTTCGCTGCCATCGTCCAGCGCCACCAGCGGGCTGGCCCGCAGCAGCGCCAGCCAGGCGAGTGGCTGGCGCGACTGGCCATCCAGCAAAGTCCGCAAGCGCGCCATGGGCGCAGGCGCCCAGCCGAGCAGCGCGTCGGCGCCGGAGATGGCCTGCAGACCGACGACTGCGTCGTCCGCCCGCCGAGGCGGCCCGAGCAGTTCGTCCAGCGCCAGGCAGCTGTGGCCGCGCCCTTCCAGGTGCGCCAGCAACGCGGCGGCCAGCAGCAGCGGCACCGGCGCGTCGGCGTCGAGTTCATGCAGGAACGCGGCGAAGCTCTGGTCGAGGTGGCGCAGCCAGCCCTGCTCGCTCCAGGACTTGAGTTCGCGCAGCAGCGCGGTGGCGTCCAGCGGTGCGGGCGCCCCCATGTCGATGCCCGTCTCCATGTCCAGGCCGGTCATGCACCCTCCCCGGCGCTGCGCATCAGCGCGTCCAGGCCTGTCAGCAGTTCAGGCTCGGCGGGCACCACGTAACAGCCGCCGGCCGGGCCACGGAAGCCGCGCAGGAAGTGGTAGATCGCGCCACCGAGATGGCGCGCCGGTTCGTAATTCGCGCCCAGCCTGGCGCGCAGCAAGCGGTGCAGCGCCTGCAGGTAGAGCGCCGCCTGCACGTCGTAGCGGTGTTCGGCCATCGCGGCTTCGAGGGCCTCCGCGTCGTAGTCGGCATCGCTCGCGCCGAGGTGGTTCGACTTGTAGTCGAGCACCCAGTAACGCCCTTCATGTTCGAACACCAGGTCGGCAAAACCCATCAGCATGCCGCGCAGCTCGCGCTCGGGCAGCGCCGGCCGCTCGCGTCCGCCCAGCAGGTGCTGGCGGCACAGGGCGTCGACCGCGCTGGCCTGCAGGCCGCTGCTCGGCATCCAGAATTCCAGCTCGGGCACCGGGCGGGCGATGTCGCACAGCGCCGCCCCCAGCGGTGGCAGCGGGCTCTTCAGCAGCTGGCTCAGCCAATCGACCAGATCGGGCCAGCGTGCGGCCCAGCCATGGCGCTCGCAGCGGCGCATCAGCTGCTGCTGCAGTTCGGACGAGGTTTCGAGCGCAAAAGCTTCTCCGGCCAGCCACTCCAGCTGCTCGTGCAGAAAGTTGCCCGGCATGGCGCCGCGCGGGAAACGGTGCCATGGCGCGGCGCCAGCCGGCTGGACCGATGGCTCTGCGATGGCGGGCAACGGCAGGGCTGACAGCTCGGCCGCGGCCGGCAATTCATCGTCACGCACGGCGGCGGTGCTTGCCGACCACGCGCCGGCAGCCGACAGCGCACGCACCAGCACCGAGTAGCTGCCCACCGACCAGCGGCGCTCGAAGCTGGCCGTGTAGGGCAGCAACTCGCGCAGCGCGGGAGGCACACCGCGCGGCAGCAACTGCGTGTGCCGCGACTGCTCTGCCGGGGGCTCGGAAGGTGGCTCATCTGATCTCCCGGACGTTTCGCCCGGCGCTGCGCCCAAGCTCCCCGCCGGCAACAACACGATGTGCCCGCAAGGCTGCACCAGCTTGGCGATGTGGGCCGCCAGATCGCCCGGCGCCGCCGACACCGCGCCGCCCAGCAAATGGCCGATGGCGCTGCGCGGCCACACGCACTGCGGGCTCGGGCCGATCTTCAGTGCCGCCAGGCCGACCCACAGCGCGTGCCGCGCGCGCGTCATCGCAACGTACAGCAGGCGCAGATCTTCGCGCTGCCGTTCCTCGTCGGCGGCGTCGATCTGCTCGCTGCTCGGCTGCAGTTGCAGCCGGCGCGAGCCGTCGGCATCCGCCGGCTTGACGAACAGCGTGCGTGCCTTGTTCACCGCCCTGAAGGCGCTGGCGAACGGCAGAAACACCAGCGGATATTCCAGGCCCTTTGACTTGTGCACGGTGACCACCTTGACGAGGTCGGCGTCGCTCTCCAGCCGCACGATCTGCTCGTCGCCACCGCCCGCATTGCCGCCGCGCTGGCCGGCCAGCCAGCGGATCAATGCCTGCTCGCCGTCGAGCTGCGCGCTGGCCGCCTGCAACAGTTCAGCCAGGTGCAGGAAGTTGGTCAGCCGCCGCTCACCGCCTCCCGCCGCCAGCCAGCGCGCCGGCAGGTCCAGCAGGTGCAGCGTCTGCCGCAGCATGCTCAGCACGCCCTGGCCGAGCCAGACGGCGTTCAGCTGGCGCAACTGCTCACAGCGCCGGTCGAAGGCCTCGTCGACG
>Ga0163144_10013044_pt1 | contig 17378 bp, 14 predicted proteins | sample OliLak19BULKMAT1_FD_123175 | JGI IMG/M metagenome (GOLD analysis project Ga0163144, IMG submission 123175) | Freshwater microbial mat bacterial communities from Lake Vanda, McMurdo Dry Valleys, Antarctica - Oligotrophic Lake LV.19.BULKMAT1 | ecosystem: Environmental > Aquatic > Freshwater >...
CCACGCCCGCTGCCACGCCCGCTGCCACGCCCGCTGCCACGCCCGCTGCCACGCCCCCCCCAGGCCGGTGGCGGACGCCGTGCGTTCGCACTACGCTGGGGCACCCAATGGATAACCGCACAGGACGGACGGTGGTGCCTGGGGCTGTGATCACCGGCCGAACGATGGCGCCGGGCGAGCCAGGCCTCGACAAGATGCTCGAGGTCGTCGGCGCGAGCCCCGATCCCCTCGCGCCGCAGTCGTTCCTGCTCGTCGTCTCGGGGACCGAGCCCGGTCGCCTGCACGAGCTGTCGCGGCCCGAGATGGTGATCGGAAGATCCAAGTACGCCGACATTCGGATCAACGAGCGCGCGCTCTCGCAGCAACACGCGAAGCTCGTGCGCTTCGGCGAGCACCATCGACTCTACGATCTCGGCTCGACGAACGGCACGTTCGTCAACAACCAGCGGATCAACGAGGTCGATCTGCAGCCCGGCGACACGGTTCGCACCGGCGAGACCGTGTTCACGTACATGGCCGGCTCGCAGGCGCCGCCCAGCGTCGACGCGACGATGATCGCGACGACCCGTGGCCGCACGCCGAATCCGACTGCCGCCCTCGTCCCGGTGCAGCGACCGCCGACGATTCCGCCGCCCGGCGGCCTCGCGCGGCGCGATCCGAACACGGGCCTCGTCACCTCGGTGCCGACCGGCCGCGTGTTCGAGGTGCCGCTGCCGCGCGTCACGCAAGACGAAGAGCCCGACATGCTCGGGCACGCGCTGCGCATCTTCGCGTTCTTCGGGCGCTACTGGCTGTCGCTGTTCCTGTGCACGCTCCTGGGCGGGCTCGGTGGCGCCGCTTGGTACAAGTTCAAGAAGCCGCCGGTGAAGGCGGAGTTCGAGCTCTTGCTCGTGCCGCGCGCGACGGACAACCCCCTCGAGCAGGGTCGGCGCATGAACTTCGAGTTCTTCCGCGCTGCGCAGCGCAACTTCATCCGCCCTGCCCTCGTGCTCGACACGCTGCGCGAGCTCGGCGACACGGACATTCCGGAGGAAGAGCTCCGTGATTACCAGAAGCGCCTCGAGTTCGCGCGTGTGGGCGAGTTCTCGTTCATCGGCGCGTTCGAGGCGAAGACCGAGGAAGACGCGATCGCGTTCCTCGACACGCATCTGCGGCTCTACCTGCAGACCGAGGTCGACAAGACGATCAAGTCGCTGCTCCTCGAGGTCGAGACGCTCGAGCAGCGCCTGCGCGAGACCGAGGAGACCCTCACCGCGACCGAGCAGGCCGTGCTCTCGTTCCGCAAGGAGCACACCGACGGCCTGCCCGAGCAGGCCGGCCAGTACCTGTCGGATCTCATCGCGCTCGGCAGCGATCGTGGACGTGCGGCCTCCGAGGTCGCACGTGCGTCGGTCGAGCTGCGCCTCAGCCGTCAACGCCTCAAGAGCGAGTCGCCGATCATCGAGAGCCGTCTCGAGATGGCGCGACCGTACGAGTCGACGATCACCGATCTCAAGCGTCAGCTCGCCGAGGCGAAGACGTCGGGCAAGGGCAACATGCACCCCGACATCATCTCGCTGAAGGAGCAGCTCAAGCAGATGGAAGATCTGCGCGACGACGTGCTCGAGAACGGTGGCGCCGCCGACAAGATCGTCCGCGCAAAGAACCCGCTCTACAAGGATGCGCGTGCCTCGGCCGACGCGGCCGAGGCGGCGCTGTCGATCGCGCAGGCCGAGCTGTCGCGCCTCACGAACGACTACGAGCGCACCAAGGGCATCACCGCGAAGCTGCCGGAGCTTCAGGCGGAGTATGGCGAGCTCATGCGGTCGTACGAGGCGAGCAAGAAGATCCACGGCGCGCTGTTCGAGAAGCTCAACGCGAGCCGCACCCAGCTCGACATCGAGCGGGCCAGCGTCGCGAGCCGCTTCGACATCCTGTTGCCGCCGAGCGTGAAGCCGGTACCTTGGATCAAGACCGCCGCGATCCGCATCGGTGCGGGGATCGGCGTCGGCTTCTTCTTCGGCATGCTGATCGCGTTCTCTCGCGAGCTACGGCGCCTCATCTCGGCACGCCTCGCCCTCAAGCGCTGAGCGCTGGTCGAGCGCGCGGGCTCAGCTCGAGGTGCGGCGCTGCCGGACCTCACGGCCACCGCGGGCCGTGCCGCCGCCGATGCGGAACGCGAGGTACGCCCACGCCTCGTAGCGCACGCTGTCGAAGCTCTGCGCCGCGAGGTGCGGCGCGCGGATGCCGAAGATCGCACCGAACTCGATGTTCTTCGTGTCGTCGATGAGATAGCGGATCGGCGTCTGCACCTGCGCGAGTGTCTCCGGCACCGGAGCACCACCGGCGACGCGGAGCGGCTCGGGCGTCGGCGACGTAAGGAACGACGCGTCGATGGCTGCGGACCAACGCGGCGGAAACGACGCTTGCAGGCGGGTGCTCGCGCGCGCGCGATACAGCAGGCGACCGGAGATCGCGTCGAACAACCCCGAGAACCCGACCGAGGCACCGCCGTCGAGCGCATAGCGAGCCCGCGCGCGCAGTCGGCCGTTGAGGCCGATGCCACCGACTGGGAACGTCGCGCCGTTGTTGTCGGTGACGTCGTCCTGCCGCGCGATGACCCGAGTGGTGAAGACGCCGGCGTCGAGTGCGAGATCGAGGTTGCGGCGCAGCGTGTGGATCCAAGCGACGCGCAGGTCGACGGCGCCGAACACCGCGCCGGGATCGAAGTCGTTCATCGACGCGACGGCGTTCACACTGACGCCGTCGCGCTCGGTCACCTGGAAGCGCGGGCCGATGCTGAAGTTCGCGTACACGCGATCGGGGAATGGACGTACGCCCACGTTCGCCTCATCGCCAAGCGGTCGTCGCGTGCCGGCCGATGTTCCGATGCCGAGTGTCGTGCGCGGCGCGACCTGGCCGGTGAAGCCGAAGCCGCCATCGACGATCGCGAACGACAGCACGCTCACGTCCCCAGGCACTGCCGTCTGTCCCGGATCGAACGCGAGACTCGCGGCGGTGTAGTCGAGCTCGCCGATGCGCCCCGCCACCTGCGTGCGGAACTCCCAGTTGCGCGAGATCGGACGATCGTACTCGAGCTCGATTTGATGGAAGAACAGCGGCCGGTTCAGCGATAGCCGGTTCGGCTGGCGGAGGAACATGCGCGGCGAGTAGCCGATCGAGAACGCGCCCTGCCGACGATTCGCGTGGCGCAGATCCACGTTCGGCGTCAGCACGAGCACGAACGCGCCTGTCGACGCTTCGTTGAGGGTCACCGGCGCCCAGCCACCACGGACCTCACCCGCGATGCCGCCGGACACATCGGTCCGCGCAGCCGTCGGATCGATTGCCAGGACCGCGAGCGTGAGCAGCAAGGACATCGCGTGCGGGCCTACTCGACGACGACCACGTCACCATCGCGGAGCTCGAACCCGGCGCTACGCTCGACGCCACCCGTGAGATCGCTGTAGCGGAAACGGATGCGCTCGCGCTTGGGGTACTCGCGCACGACGTAGATACCGAGCGGGTCCGCGAACTCGGTGAGCCCACCCGCGAGCGCGAGCGCAGCGAGGATGCCTTCGCCGTGCTGGACCTCGACGCGGCTCGGCTGCGCGACCTCGCCGATCACGATGACGACCGGCAACCGCGGGTTCACCACCGACACGCGCGCGTCGGGGTTCACCACGATGCCGTTGAGTCGAGCGTTGAGCTTACGCCCGGCGGCATCGGGTGTGAGGCCTTCGACCTCGAACGGACCGACGAGCGGCAAGATGATCGCTCCGTCCGCGCCGACCTCGAACGGCTGCGCGGCGCGTAGCTCCTCCATGCGCGGCACGGTGACCGAGATGGTGTCGCCCGGGCGCAGTGGCATCGTGCCGACCGGCACTTCCGCCTTGGGCACGTCGTTGGCCCAGACGTACGGATGACGGGCTTTGCACGCCGGCGCGGCGACGAGGAGCACGAGTGCGATCGAGAGTGTCGAGCGGATGGACACGGCGCCGGGATGATATCTCAGGAGTTGCGCGCCTGCGCGCCGCCGAGCACATGGCGCACGAAGTCGCGCAACATGTTCGGCGGGTCGCGATCGGGCTTGCCTTGGACTCGGCGACGGATCCGCCACAGGCCGAAGCCAGTCAGCCAGCCCAGGTTCGCGAGCGCGAGCTCGCCAGCCCCCCCCTGCTTGAGAAAATAGTAGCGCCGAGAATCGAACCAATAGCCGGGCATCGGTCGCGAGGTGTCCTTGATCCCCGTCGCTGCTGCGCGCTCGTGCATGACGGTCGCCTCGCGCACGAACCAGCACTCCCAGCCAGCCTTCGCCGCTCTGCGACAGAGATCGGTCTCCTCGAAGTAGAGGAAGAAGTTCTCGTCGAACAGCCCCACCTCGTCGAGCACCTCGCGACGGAGCACGGAGCTCGCACCGGAGACCCAATCGACGGGGCGACTGTGTTGCTCGGCGTCCCCTGCGACCGACCATCGCTCGAGCAGCCGGCTCGCGATGCCGAGATGCAGCGTTCCTTCGACCTCGCCGAGCGGGCTCGGGAAGCGGAACGCCGACGCGTGCGTGCTGCCGTCGCTGTCGAGAATGTGACTGCCGGCGATCCCGACGCGGGGATGCGCGTCCATGAACGCGATCATCGTCGCGATTGCGCCCGGCTGGGCCGTCGCGTCGGGGTTCAACATGTAGACGTAGTGCGGCGGGTCCCCGGAGCGCAGCGCCCGACGGATCGCGACGTTGTTGCCGTAGCCGAAGCCGCCATTTCGCTCGGCCGCGACGATCTCGACGAGCCCAGCCGAGAACGTCGCTGCACCCGCGTGCAATCGCTCGAGCGAGTCGCCGCCCGATGCGTTGTCGACGATGCAGATGTGCCCACCGAGCTGCACGACGTCGTCACGCGCGCTCGCGGCCGCCGCCAACGCGAGCGCCGGCGTCTTGTAGTTGACGATCACGACCCACAGCTTCATCGCCCACCCATCTGATCTGGATCGTCGCCGCCGTACTGACCGGCCTGCCGCGGGTCGTACGGTACCATTCCCTGTGCGGGCGGGAGCGCGGTCTGCTGCACGTCGGGCACGCGGATCTGCACTGGCGCGTGCTGCTGCGGCACGTGCGGGTCGGGCTCGGCATCGCTCACGCCCTCGGTGAGGCCCGCGAGCGCGCCCGCGTAGAAGTACGGCAGCACCGTGAAGAAGCCGTTCGGCAGCATGTCGACCGCGCTGACCGCGACCATCAACGACATCGTGTCGAGCAGCGCGACGGTATCGGGGTCGCGAATCTTCCTGCGCCGCCGGTACGCCGCGATCACCGGCCACACGAGCAGGCCGAAGCTGCCGACGAACCCCACCGCACCGCGGATGCCGTAGCGAATGATCCACTCGCCGTCGGTGACGGAGATGTCCTTGCCGCGCGGGTCGTAGACGCGATTGCGCCCGTAGCCGCCCCACCCGAACCATTTTCGCTCGCTCGCGCGCTCGAGCAGGATGTCCTCGTTGTCGAAGCGGAACTCGAGCGACTGTGCACGGTGCTCGCTCCACTTGCCGGCGAGCTCGACGAGCTGGTCTGCGGGGAAAATACCGGTCGCGCGAAGCGCCGGGAACGAGACGACGAGCAGCGCGAGCAGTACCGCGAGCCTCGCCGCCGAGCCGGTCGCACGCCGCAGCACCGGCGGGATGACGGCGAACGCGTACAGGTTCGCCGCAGCGTTGCGCGAGATGAGCAGCGCGAACCAGAACACGCCCAGCACCGCGTTCGGCGGGAAGCCGGCGATCTTCTTTTTCTCGCGCATCAGCATCACGCACGCGAACATTCCCGTGAGCAGGAACATCGCGAGCGCGAGGCCGGACTGGAAGAAAAGGACGGCCTTGAAGCCACCATCGCGCATGTTGTGGGCGAAGCTGCCGGAGTGGAAGCCGTAGACCCAGCGGTGGAGCTGCGGCGAGATGCGCAGCTCGAGCACCATCGGTGCGAGCAGCACGAGCATCGTGCCCGCGAGCACGCCCGACATCACCACCGCCTCACCGCGGTTGCGGACGAGCGTGCGACCGATGTGAAACGGCAACAAGATGCCGATGAAGTCGCGCACGGTCGCGGACGGGATGTCGTAGAGCCCGAGCGCCTGCAACGGGATCTCCGCGCTGCGGGTCTTGCCGTCCCAGTTCATCGCGCCACCGATGATCACGGTGTCGGGGTTCGTCAGCGCGGTGCCGACGTTGCCGAGCATGACGATGATGAAGAAGAACTCCGCGCCGCGCAGGTACTTCGCGCGGCGCAGCTTGTCGCGCGCGAACAGCAACGCGCCGAGGTAGCTGCCCATGCACGCGAACGCCTGCTTGTCGAACGGCGGCAACCCGGGCGGGTCGAACATCACGCGCTCGGGCAAGAGCACGATGCCGACGATCAGCGACATGATCGCGGCCTTGAGCGGCTTCATGGTCCCGAAGAACGCGAGGCAGATCGGGATCCAGAGGATGAGGGCCGCGAGGGCCTGTAGTGGTGATGCTGGCACCTTGCCTCACCTCCTCCCACGCCGGGAGGCGCGGACCCGATCCCTACGCGGCCGGTTCCGCGCGATCAGTCCGCCTCCGTGGACCTGTTCGAGAGCGAAGCTCACCGCACCGCATGTTACCCCTTCCGCAACTCTGGCAAACCCCGGTCATCCTGGTAGCATTGAAGCTGCCTCGGCATCAGGACGTGACCCGTGGAACCCGACGAACGGCGCAAGTTCCCGCGCATCAACATCCCGCTCTACTTCCGGCCAGCGCGGCGGAGGTTACCGCGGCGGCAGGTCATCGACATCGGTCTGGGTGGAGCGCGCGTCTACAGCGACGAGCCGCTCGTGCTCGGCGCGCGCTTCGAGATCGAGCTGTTCTTGCCGGACAACACGAGCGTCGATTGCCTGACCGAGGTCGTCTGGGTGCGGCCGATCGAGGGCGGCACGCCGGCGAAATTCGACATCGGCCTGCAGTTTCTCGACGTGCCGGCCTCTGCGATCGCGCAGCTCAAGGCCTTGCTGGGCGCCTGACGAGCGCGCGGCTCACGGCAAGCGCGCGAGCACGTCGGCGAGGCCCGCTTGCCACGGCGGCATCGGGCCGAGCACGGCTTCGGCGCGCGACAGATCGAGCACGCTGTACGACGGTCGACGAGCGGGGCGCGGGAACTCGGCGGTCGTGCACGGCCGCACCTCGCAGCTCGGCGCGACCGCGGCGGCGATTGCCTTCGCAAAGCCGAACCATGTGCACTCGTCGCCATCGGTGAGGTGGACGATCCCGCGGACGTCGGCGTCGAGCAGGCGCCGCGTCGCGCTCGCGAGGTGCTCGGCGGAGGTCGGTCGACCGCGCTGATCGTCGACCACCGACAACGTCGGTCGCTCGCGCGCGAGCTTTGCGATCGTTCGCACGAAGTTGTTGCCCCACGGCGCATACAGCCAGCTCGTGCGCACGAGCAACGCGGACGCACCCGATGCCCACAGCTTGCGCTCGCCGATCGCCTTGCTGCGACCGTACGCCGACAGTGGACGCTGCAGTTCGTCGACCGGGTACGGCAGCGTCGCGTCACCATCGAACACGTAGTCGGTGCTGTAGTGGACGAGCGTCGCCGAGACCGTCGCACAGCGCTCGGCGAGCATGCCGACGCCGTCGCCGTTGAGTCGCGTCGCGCCAGCTTCGTCCGTCTCCGCGGCGTCGACGTTCGTCCAGCCGGAGCAGTTGACGACGACGGAGCCGGCAGCAATCGGCAGCGCGTCGATGTGATCACGCCGCGTCAGATCGAAGGCAGGAAAGCCGACATCTTCGTGCGGGACGCCGGCGCGATCGAGCTCGGCCTTCCACGCGGTGCCGAGCATCCCGTCGTGACCGATGAGGATCACCGGCCCGCGCCCCAGCGCGTTCGTCATTGCCCGCCGCCGAAGGGCGGCAGCCGCTCGTGCGGGATCTCGGCAAGCCGTCCGAACGCTTGGTCCTTTGCCGACACCGCCGGGCTCGCGACCGGCCAAGCGATCGCGAGATCCGGATCGTTCCACGCGACGCCGAGCTCGGTCTCGCGGTGATACGCCTCGGTGCACTTGTACGAGAACAGCGCGACCTCGCTGGTCACGCAGAAGCCGTGCGCGAACCCGGGCGGGATGTAGACCTGATGATGGTTCTCGCCGGACAGCAACGCGCCGACCCACTGGCCGAACGTCGGCGAGCCGGTGCGCACGTCGACGGCGACGTCGTACACCTCGCCCTGCACCACGTGCACGAGCTTGCCCTGCCCCCACGGGTGCTGCAGATGCAGGCCACGCAGGATGCCGCGCCGCGACATCGACACGTTGTCCTGCACGAACGTCTCCGTGACGCCGATCTCCGCGTAGCGCTTGTGCGCCCAGGTCTCGAGGAAGTAGCCCCGGTCGTCGCCGAACACATCCGGCTCGATCAAGAGCACGCCCAACAGCTTCGTTCGTGTCACCTTCATCGCGCCTTGCCTTCCTCGCACAGTCGCAGCAGGTAGCGTCCGTACTCGTTCTTCGCGAGCTGGCCGCCGAGCGCTCGCAGCTCGTCCACGGTAATCCAGCCCCGCGAGAATGCGATCTCCTCGGGACACGCGATCTGCAGCCCTTGTCGTTCTTGGATCGTCTGGATGAAGTTCGCCGCCTGCAGCAGAGCCTCGGGTGCGCCGGTGTCGAGCCATGCGACGCCGCGCCCGAGCAGCTCGACGTGCAGCGCCTGCTTCTCGAGGTAGAGACGATTGAGGTCGGTGATCTCGAGCTCACCGCGCGCCGACGGCTTCAGTGACGCCGCGAGGTCGCAGACCTGCGCGTCGTAGAAGTACAGACCGGTGACCGCGTAGTTGCTGCGCGGCTGCTTCGGCTTCTCCTCGAGCGAGATGACCTTGCCGTCCGACGAGAACTCGGCGACGCCGTAGACCTCGGGATTTTTCACCCAGTAGCCGAACACGGTCGCGCCGTGCTCGCGGCGCACGGCCTGACCGACGAGCTCCTGCAGGCTGTTGCCGTAGAAGATGTTGTCGCCGAGCACGAGCGCGCAGCCCTTGCCGTCGGCGAACGTCTTGCCGATGAGGAACGCCTGCGCGAGCCCGTCGGGGCTCGGCTGCGGCTCGTACTGCAGCTCCATGCCCCACTGGCTGCCATCGCCGAGCAGGCCCTTGAACATGGACTGCTCGTGCGGCGTGGTGATGATCAACACCTTTTTGATCCCCGCGAGCATGAGCACGGAGAGCGGGTAGTAGATCATCGGCTTGTCGTAGACCGGCATCAGCTGCTTGCTGATGGACTTGGTCAACGGGTGCAGACGCGTGCCGGATCCGCCGGCCAAGATGATGCCTCTGTCGATCATATCGCTCTCCCTGGGATCAGCGTCGGTCGTAGTTCTGCTCGATCCAGCTGCGGTACTCGCCGGTGCGTACCTGCTGGACCCACGTCGCATTGTCGAGGTACCAGCGCACGGTCTTGCGCATGCCGGTCGCGAAGGTCTCGCGCGGCGACCAGCCGAGGTCGTTGCTGATCTTCGTCGCATCGATCGCGTAGCGCAGATCGTGGCCCGGTCGATCCTTCACATACGTGATGAGCCCGAGCAGGTCGGCCTCGGCCTTGCCCGTCTCCTCGGCGAGGATGCGACACAGGCTGTGGACGACGTCGATGTTCTTGACCTCGTTGTTGCCGCCGACGTTGTAGGTCTCGCCCACGCCACCGTCGTGGACGACCTTCCAGATCGCTTCACAGTGATCGGTGACGTACAGCCAGTCGCGCACGTTCGTGCCCTGGCCGTAGACCGGCAACTGCTTGCCATCCTGCGCATTGCCGATCATCAGCGGGATCAGCTTCTCGGGGAACTGCAGCGGCCCGTAGTTGTTCGAGCAGTTGGTGAGCTTCACCGGCAGCTTGAACGTGCGGTGATACGCGCGCACGAGGTGGTCGCTCGCGGCCTTGCTCGCCGAGTACGGGCTCGATGGATCGTAGCGCGTCGACTCGGTGAACATGCCCTCGTCGCCGAGCGAGCCGTAGACCTCGTCGGTGCTGACGTGGTGGAACAGGCCCTGGCCGTCCTTCCACGTGCGCCTCGCCGCCTCGAGCAGGTTGAACGTGCCCTCGATGTTCGTGCGCACGAACTCGCGCGGGCCCGTGATCGACCGGTCGACGTGACTCTCGGCGGCGAAGTGGACGACGATGTCTGGCGAGTGCTCGTCGAACGCGGCGTCGACCGCGGCGGCGTCGGCGATGTCGACGCGGACGAACCGGTAGTTCGGCGCCTTCGCGATGTCGGCGAGGCTCGCCAGGTTCGCGGCGTACGTCAGCTTGTCGAGGTTGACGAACGTGTGCTCGGGGTGGCGCGGCACCAACAAGTTCAAGAAGTTGGCGCCGATGAACCCGGCGCCGCCGGTGACGAGGATCTTCATTGGCGCAGCCTTGATAGCAGGGGTGCGCGGGCCGTCGCAATCGGGAGCGTGGCGACGGCGTCAGAGCAACAAGAGGAACGCGTGGAGTGCACGGCGAGCTTCGGCATCGAGACCACTGCCGGCCTCGCCTCCCCCATCACGGAAATCGTGGGCGAAATCGGGCCGCAATCGCACGCGCGACAGCACGTCGTCGAGCGTGCGCGCGCTGCCGTTGGTGAAGTAGGGCCGCTTGAGCCACAGCCGTCGCAGCGACGTGACGCGCGCGCCCTCCGGATGCACATACGGCAAGATGCCGGTGCGAACCCGCGTCTCGCTCGCCCACACGAGAGGGCCGCGCGCGGAGAGCACGAGCGCCGGCCACTTTGCCGGGTCCGTGCGCGTGCGTGGATCGTCGGTGACCGTGCGCGCCTGGTGGCAGCTCTCGCAGTGGGTCGCGAACAGCTCGGCGCCCTCGAGCTCGAGCGCCGACAGCTCGGTGCGGAAGGCGGCGCGCGGCGAGGGCTCGTGTTCGAACGCGACGAAGAACGCCATGAACGCGCGGCGCAGCGCCTCGGGGCCGAGCGGTGTGTCGACGCCGAGCTCGCGGAGCCACGGCTTGCGCTCCGGTGACGCGGTGAAGTGCGCGCGCTCGTCGGCGAGGTCGGGCGGGCCGCCCTTGTTGGCGACCGCGAACTCGTTGTCGACCATCACGGCGAGCGTGCGATCGAGCGCGCGAGAGAAGTGCGGACGATTGACGAAGAGCCCGATCAACGGCTTGGTCGTTGCGTGGATGTCCTCGCGACCGGTGTAGTGCACGCGGCCGTCGACGGTGCCCTCGAAGTGGCAGGTCTCGCAGGTGAATCGGCTGCCCGGACCGGCGCTGTCGGCCTGCGGGCTGAGCAGCGTCGTGAAGAAGAGTGCCTCGCCGACCCGAACGTCGACGTCGCGTGCGGGCGACTCGCCGGGCGGACGCACGATGCGATGACCGCCGTGTTGGTCGATGCGCACCCACGCGTCGAGCAACGGATTGGCACCGAGCCAGCCACCGTCCACCCGTGCGAGCTGGCGCAGGCCCGGCGCGACGTCGATCGAACCCGGCGTGCCGACGCTACCGTCGAGCCCGACGTCGATCCGGATCATCGTCTCGCCGCCCGCCCCGGCGATGTCGAGGCGCGCGGTGTCGCGGACGACCTCGAGGTCGATCCACTTCGGCATGACGACGCCGTGCTCGCCGACGTTGATCGCTGCGATGCGACGCGTGCACAGCTCGCTACCACAGCGCGTCACGTGGACGACGAAGACGTACGGGTCGACGTAGCCGAACGAACCGTCGCTGCGATCGAGCGGATGGTCCTCGACGCCGCCGCCGGCGACGATCCAACCGTCACCGTGTGCCGCGACATCGACGGACCACCACGGCCCGTCATGGACGATGCGAGCGGTCCGCACCGTGCGGGTGCCGGTGTCGTCCAGCTCGGCGAGCGAGAGACCACGATCGAACAGACACACTGCGGCAGCGAGGCCCGCTGCATGGGCAAGCCCGATCGGGCCACCGCACGTCGCGATCTTCGTCGTGGCATCGCCACCGGATGGCTTCGCGAGCACGCGATCGCCGAGCGCATCGGCGACGAGCAGGCCGGACGGCGAGATCGCGAGCTCGCGTCCGCGCTCGAGCCCCGCGACGCGTGAGCGCGTCGGCGCGGCAAATCGCTCGGCTTCGACGTGCATGCTGATCAGCTCGCCGCCGCTACCGAGCACGTGGATCGTCTGCTTCGCGTCGACCGCGATCGCCACCGGATCGTCGACGACGTCGACGCGCGCGCGCTCGTTGCCGTCCGCATCGAGCAACACCGCGACGTCGCGCCCTCGCAGCACACCGACTGCGTGCGTCGCGTCCAGCGTCGCGATTGCGAACGGCTCGTCCCCCGCTGAGGCCGACCACGCCGATGCGGCGATCGGATCGAACGAACGATGCCGCGTCTCTTCGTACGCGGCGAGCCGAGCCGCGAGCTCGGCCGCCGCGTCGCTCGCCACAGGATCGGGCGCGGCGCTCGCGTGCACGCCACCCTTGCCGGGTGCGTCGCACGCCGGCACGGCGGCGAGGGCACCCGTGAGCATCGCGCACAGGCCGATGCTCGCGCGCACCTACGACCTCACCAACCGCCCTCTTTCTTCTCGTCGGCCTTCTTCTCCTCGGCCTTCTTCTCGTCCTTCTTCGCGTCCTTGGCGTCGGTCTTCTTCTCGTCGGTCTTGGTATCGGCTGGCTTGTCGCAGGCGAGCGGCATGGCGGCGAACAGCACAGCGATCAGGAGATGGAGCGTGTTGCGATGCATGGCGTTCCCGTGAGCAAGGAGGTTGCTGTGATGCTGCGCTTGTGCCCGGGGCGGGGTGGTCCGCGGCCTCACGGCGCCTTGCGACGGGGAGCATCACGCAGCGCCGCGGCAACGGCCCGCAGCAGCGTGAGCGAATCATAGGGCTTGTCCAGCGTGCCGTCGATGCCCAACGCGCGGAGCTTTTCCTCGCGCGCGCGCTCGAAATACCCGCTGGAGATCAGCACGCGGACGTCGGCATCGACGGCGCGGATCGCCGCCAGGGCCTGCTCGCCGTCGAGATTCGGCATGTCCAGGTCGAGGACCACGAGATCGATGCGGCCGTTTTGCTCGTTGAACACCTCGACCGCACGGGCGCCGTCTTGGGCGACGAGCACCTCGAGGCCGGCGTGCTCGAGCACCCGACGCGCTGCGTTACGCACGAGCTCTTCGTCATCCGCGAGCAGCACGCAGCCCGACACCGGTGCCGCCTCGTCGACCGTGCGGCGCTCGATCTGGGGACGACCGGGGCGCAACGGCAAGAACACGTAGACGTCGGTGCCCTCCCCCAGCACGCTCGCGAGGCCGATGTGGCCGCCGTGATCGCGGACGATCACCATCGCCGTTGCGAGGCCGAGGCCCGTGCCGACACCGCGTGGCTTGGTCGTGAAGAACGGATCGAACGCGCGGCGCCGGGTCGCCGCGTCCATGCCGATGCCGGTGTCGCTGACCTCGATGAGCGCGAGCTCGCCGGCGGGGATGAGAAACTGCTCGTCGACGAGCTCGGCCGGGATCTGAGCGCACCGCGTCGCAGTGATCCGCAGACGACCGCCCGACGGCATCGCCGAGATCGCGTTGAGCCCGACGTGCGTGAGCACCTGCGCGAGCCGGCTGCCGTCACCGCGGACGACGAGGCCGGGCTCCGCAACGACCTCGAGCTGGATGTTCTTCGGCAGGCCGCGGCCGAGCAGACGCGCGGCGTCACCGACGACGGCGGCGACCTCGATCGCATCGTGCGATCGAGGACCGCTGCGCGCGAATGCCATGAGATCGTGGGTCAGCTCGCCCGCGCGTCGGGCCGCGGTCTCGATCTCCGCGAGCACCTTGCGGATCTCGTCCTCGCGCCACGTCGACATCGCTTGCACGTGCGACACGTTCGCGAGCACGACACCGAGCAGGTTGTTGAAGTCGTGCGCGATGCCGCCGGCGAGCTCGCCGAGCGCTTGCAACTTCTGTGCAGCGACGCGCTGGTCCTCGAGGCGGTCGCGCACCGCGAGCTGCAGCACGGTCTGACCGCCCATCGCGATGCGGTCGCCGATCGTGAGCGCCGCCTCGTCGATCTTCACCCCGTTCACGTAGGTGCCATTGCGGCTACCCAGGTCGCGGATGACGTACGAGCCCTCGCCCGCGCGCGTGATCACGGCGTGGCGACGCGAAACCCCCTCGTCGTTGATCGTCAGCCCGGGCGTGGAGCGACCGATCTCGATGCCGTCGCCGAGCAGCAGCGTCTGCCCGACCGCGGGCCCGAGCAGCACGACGAGCTGGAATTCGGCGAGGCCCGCACCACCCATCGACGGGGTGCGACGCATCGACAGCGTCGTCAGCTCGAGCTCGGACGCGGGGCTCACTTGGAACGCAAGTATACCGAAAGCCAGACGGCGCACCGCTTTGGATGCGCGCGCGGACCGCTACGCGAGCGATCGCACATGCGATCCGCGATCATGGGAGCACGAGCAAGTCGGCACGCATCCCGCGGCCGAGCGCCGAACGCAGCGTCGCGAGGTCCGTGTCGTCGAGTGCGACGCACCCGAGCGTCCAGTCGTTGGCACCTCCGCCGCCATGGATCAGCACCGCACCGCCGAGCTTGGTGTACTGCGGTGGCACGCCACCCGCTTTCACGGCGCCGATGATCTTGTCGCGCGTCGTCTTACCGATACGGCCGTCGGTCATCGCAGCGCGCGCGTCGGCCTCGTTCGGGTAGTGGATGGCGATCGCATTCTCGAAGGTCGACCACGGCTTGTCGGAGGTGCGATACCAGCCTTCCGGGGTCTTACCGTCGCCTTCGACGGCCTTGTGACCGGTCGGCGAGAAGCCGAGCCCGGCGCGGAAGCACAGCGACAGCTTGCCGCGCTCGTAGAGCATCAACCGACGCTCGGACTTACTGACGACGATCACCGAGCCGCGTGAAAGTCGTCGATCCTCGAGGTCGAGCGCAGACGATTGCGGGAGCTCGGAGATCATCGCGGCGCAAGCGATCACGTCGTCGGCCGCGGCCGTGGTCGGGACACTCGTCGTGGGCGTAGCGGCCGTCGTGCCGCCGCGCTCCCCGATTGGTGGTGGAGCCGACGATGGAGTCGTCGCGGTCGTCGTCGGCGCCGGTGGAATCACGTCGGCCGGCGCCGCAGCGGACCCCGCGGTGCGGCCGGGTGGCGCCGGCGCCTCGGCACTGCCGACGCTCGCGTCTGCGGTGCAGCCGCCGAGCACGAGCGCAAGAACGAGTGCGCGAAGCATCGTTGGCAGCATACGCGCGGTGTCGCGCCGGGTTCTACCGAGCAACCCCCCCGTCCGTGACATTGCTCTGCCACAATCCCCGGTCCGTGACCACGCCGAGCACCGCCGCTGCGAACGACACCGTCGCATCCGCCCCCGCGCCGACCACGGGCCCGCGCACGCCCGCCCATCCGTCGCTGCCGCGCTCGATCGAGACCTGGGCAGCGCCGCCCGATGCGACCGGCCCCGAGGTCCTGCTGAGCCGCGAGCTGACGTGGCTCAACTTCGCCTTCCGCGTCGTGCACGAAGCCGAAGATCCGCGGACGCCGTTGCTCGAGCGCGTCCGGTTCCTCGGGATCGTCGGCAGCACGATCGACGAGTTCTTCATGAAGCGGATCGGCGGGCTCAAGCACCAGATCCTCGCCGACATCACCACGGCTTCCCCCGACGGCCGCACGCCGAGCGAGATGCTCGTCGAGTGCTACCGGCTGATCCGCGAGCTCGACGCCCGCATGCGCAGGGTGTGGAACGACCTGCAGGCGCCGCTCGATGCCGAGGGCATCGGCATCGTGACGTTCGGCGCGCTCGATCCCGACGTGCGGCTCTCGCTGCGCGACGACTACTTCCACAACGTGTTCCCGCTGGTCACGCCGCAGGCGATGGACCCGGCCCATCCGTTTCCGTTCATCTCGAACCTCTCGCTGAACCTGCTCGTCACCCTGCACTACCCGAACGACGCGATGCCGCTGCTCGCCCGCGTGAAGGTGCCCGTCGGCGCCGGCATCCCCCGCCTCATCCGCGTACCGGGCACGTGGCGCTTCGTGACGCTCGAGGACGTGATCGCCCACAACCTCGATCTGCTGTTTCCCGGCATGGTCATCGAGACCTGCACGGTGTTCCGCGTGACTCGCAACGCGGTCACCGAAGGCGACGAGGACCTCGCGGACGATCTGCTGACGATGATCGAGTCGGAGCTGCACGAGCGGAAGTTTGCGCCGATCGTGCGCGCGCAGATCGGTCCCGGCATGCCGACGCTGCATCGCGCGCTGCTGGCCTCGAAGTTCGGGCTGCGCGAGACCGACGTGTTCGAGACCGCGGGCATCATCGGCATGCGCGACATCATCGAGCTCGGCAGCATCCCTTTGCCGCACCTGCGCGAGCCGGTGCATCGACCCGTCGATCACCCCGAGTTCAGCGAGGCCCGCAGCATCTTTCACCAGATCCGCGACGCGAAGGCGATCCTCGTCCACCACCCGTACGAGTCGTTCTCGAGCTCGGTCGAGCGATTCCTGCGCGAGGCGGCCGAGGACCCGAAGGTCCGCGCGATCAAGATGACGCTCTACCGTACGAGCGCGGATACCCAGGTCGTCCGCCACCTCGTCAACGCGGCGCGCAACGGCAAGCAGGTCGCAGTCGTCGTCGAGCTCAAGGCCCGCTTCGACGAAGAGGCGAACATACGCTGGGCGGCCGACCTCGAAGAGGCCGGCATCCACGTCAGCTACGGTGTCGTCGGGCTCAAGACCCACTGCAAGACGACCCTCGTCGTGCGCCAGGATTCCGACCGGCTGCGCCGTTACACGCACATCGGCACCGGCAACTATCACGCCGGCAACGCCCGCAGTTACACGGATCTCGGCCTGTTCACGTGCGACGAGGAACTCGGCCAGGACATGACCGAGCTCTTCAACTACCTCACCACCGGCTACCGACCGAAGCGTCGCTACAACAAGATCCTGATCGGACCGAAGCAGCTGAAGCTCGCGCTGCTCGAGCGGATCCAGCGCGAGATCGATCTGCACCAAGCCGAGGGCGGTGGGCTGATCCAGCTCAAGGTCAACGCGCTCGAGGACGTCGACATCATCGCCGCACTTTACCGTGCGTCGGCAGCCGGCGTGCGCATCGATCTCATCGTCCGCGACGTGTGTCGGCTACGCCCCGGCCTGCCCGGCATCTCGGAGACGGTGCGCGTCATGAGCGTGATCGGCCGCTTCCTCGAGCACGCGCGCATCTACTACTTCCGCAACGGCGGCGCGGAGGAGTACTACATCGGCTCGGCCGACTGTATGCGTCGCAACCTCGAGAGTCGCGTCGAGGCGCTCGTACCCGTCGAGGCGCCGCACCTACGCCGCGAGGTGCGGGCGATCCTCAAGGTCCAGCTCAACGACGGCCGCAGCGCGTGGGACATGCAGTCCGACGGCAGCTACGTGCAGCGCACCGGCGCGACGCGTGGC